>ENA-USZI01002436-USZI01002436.1-human-gut-metagenome-genome-assembly--contig:-NODE-2436-length-10876-cov-6.984813_pt1 | contig 10876 bp, 10 predicted proteins | sample MGYA00250042_ERZ773532 | MGnify/ENA primary metagenome ERZ773532 (study PRJEB29103, sample SAMN06112036) | human gut metagenome | biome: human gut; feature: ankylosing spondylitis patient; material... | reverse complement strand
CAATAATATTTTTGATTAGTATTATAACCGTGCTTTTAAATTTGACAGAATTAAAACTTCATAAACATAAAAACACCGACAAGCAGTAACTAAACTTGTCGGTGTTTTTGTATTTTTAGTAATGAATTTTATATACTCATTCATTAAGGGTAACTTGACCGGTTTCAGAAACTGAGTATGCGGTATTCCAATTATGGGTTCCCTTTTGAATTTGTGATTTTTCCAAATACTTTACTTTGCGGTCTGTTGTTTCTATATACAAATTATGAAGTCCGCCTCGGAAAAATTCGCAGTCGGGAATAGGAATAGTATCAATAATATTGCCGTTGGTGGAGATTATAAAAACTTTGTAATTATCCGATGAAACCTTTTCGTTATCCCAGTTAGTAAGATAGAGGTAGTCGGTGTCTCTTATTATAAGTTGTGAATTTTCGGGACTGTCTGCAATTTTAACGCTTGAATCGCTATCAATTGTATAGCAATATAAAGCGTTTGATTCAAGATAATAGATTTTTCCGTTTGCAACAGTGTAATCATCGGGCATGTCCATCAACTTTTTAGTTTTTAAAGTATTGATGTCGAGCTGATTAATATATCCTGCCCAATTTTCATAGTTCTTATCTTCCGAATACGAATTTGAAAAGTATAAATAATCACCTGAACCGATTAAGCTGTGAATGCCTGCCGCAAGTTCGTTGCCTTCAAAAATTTTTTTAACTTCAGTAGGCTTATCAATGTTTATAGCGAGCAGTTGTGCGCTTTTGTCTGTGTTTAACGACCAAAACGCATAACCTTTATGTACAGCAAAAACAGTAATACTGTTCAAATCAGATACACTGATTAATTTTGCAACTTCTTCTCTTGTACTTGCATCTTTGCTTATTTTGTAGAGTGAAACTGATTTTGCATCCTTACTGCTCTTTCCAAGCAAATAGATGCTGTCGTTGTAATATGAAAAACCTTTGTCGTAATAATATTTATCCTGAGGGAAAAATGCGTTACAATCGCTTTCTCCATCGTCAACATTAGTTATATGATCGCAGTCAGGTTTGTTACAAGCTATTACAGTAGTGTTAGCGGCGTTATCATGAAAGTAGAGTGTATCTTGATAGAACATATAATCTCCTGATTCATTTGAAGCGCTCATACCTGCTCGTGATAAATTAAACGGTTGATCATCTACGCCAATCTTAAATGAAGTATCGTTAAGTGTAGTATTTTCCCCTGAATTAGAATTGTTGTTTGAAGAACTGCTATTGTTACTTGAAGCATTATTGCTTGAATTACTGTCAGTACTTTCCGAAGCAGAAGAACCTTGCGAGGGCGTATTAGCCGAGCTGCATGCAACAAATGATATAGATAATAAAAATATCAATATTGATAAAGTTAGTTTTTTCATAGATTACCTCCTTAGTAATGTAGTTTAAACTTTCTTTATTGCTTATACTTATTATACTTTAATATTTTGCTTATTGCAATACAATTTGTTAAAAAAATACAAATGTTTTTTAAAATATATATCACTGTTGGCGGTTTTTACTTTTTGTAATTCATCTATTTATGTCATAAACATTATAATTATCGAAACTTGTGTATAATTTAACAAAACATAGCAATATGAACAAAATTTACCGCGAAAATTTGTAGTGTAGAATTAGGATATTTATTGCTAAAAAAGATAACATAAGATATAATATAGTTAAAATATAAACATTAACTATATATAAATGCAGTAAGTAAATGGTGTATTTGCGACAAAAATCATATCTGCAAATGTTATACATCATAAAAACAGAAAACAGTTACTTCTAAATTTAATGTGTTTTTTAAGTTAAGTAACCGTTATATACTCAAACTCCTTATAAGACGGAATTGTTTTAAACCAATGAGAATTTTACGCTATGGAAATTAAGAGAGTACTGATTAACAAAAAAATAATTATATCGTTTTTTGTATTACTTGCAGTTTGCATAGGTTTTTACATAAATGATCAATACAGAAATGCCGAATACAATGGCGTTCAACTCAGTGCGGTTTGTTCGGAAGAAAAAAATCTGATGTCCGAAATCCGTGACTTGCCTGCAGATCAAATTGAAGATAAGATTTCACGACAGTATGAGTATGTCAGTGTGATTGAGCAACTTTTATCTTTTAACGAAAGCAAAAAAGACGATTACGATATGTATGTCGAGGTTTGGCAGGATCAGGAAAAAGAAATTCGCAATCAATATCCTGAAATTGCGTCTGAGTTTGATAAGCATAAGGAGAGCTATAACGCTCAGGAACTGACAAACAAAGATTATGCTCTCAATAATATTTTCAAAAGAGCTGAGTATGTAAACGGATATTCCGATTATATTAAGAGCGTAGAAAGCAAAGCTCAGCAGATGAATTCGATAAGCATTTTCTCTCAGGACAATTCACTTTCTTCTCAAAATATACAATTGACTGCGGAGGCTTATAAACCGCTTGAAAATCTGTCGCTTAAAGTAGGAAGCGATTTTTCCGTTACAACAGTATTGAACTATGACTTGATTCATTACATAATACTTGCACTGAATATAATTGTTGTTCTTGCCTTTGTTGAAGAACGAAAACGAGGCTTTTGGAGCATGGTGTATGCAACACCAAACGGAAGATTTAACCTTGCTGTAAAACGGTGCGGAATACTTGCAATCAGCACAACAATACTTTGTTTCGTTATGTATTTTGCCCTGTTTGTGACTTCTTTTTCAATATACGGCGGAGTATCGGATTTGTTCAGAAATGTACAGTCTATAGAGATGTTTCAAAATTTTGTATTCCCGATGAGCGAAATACAATTTCTGTTTGTATATGTTCTGATAAATGTTCTTGCACAATTAGTGCCCGTGTATATGATGCTGTTCATCGTTGTGATAATGCAAAACACAAATCTTGCATTCGGCGTGTGCGGAATAATATTTGCGGCAGAATTTCTTTTATATACTTTTTTACCGTCACAAAGCAATTTGGCAATTTTAAAGTATATGAATTTGTTTACATTCATCAATCCGACAGAAGCAATTGTAAAGTATTACAACATCAACTCTTTTGTCATACTTGTGAACCTGTTTTCATTGTTAATTATTTCCGCAATAATATTCACGCTCTTGTTTGCAATTTTTTCAATTATCGGTGCAGGCAAGAAATATCCTAATAAAACTCCAGGCAAAATTGAAAGTGTCTTACTGCGATTTTCTTCAAAAATTCGCACAGTATATTGGAAATGCGTTGAAAAACTCGGCGCTACAGGTACTGAGTTGTACAAAATACTCTTCATGCAAAAAGGCATAATAGTTTTGCTTGCTTTTGTTCTTGCGCTGTTTAATTCATTGAATTTAAGAACACTTAATATCAGCGAAAAAGATAGCATAGTTAACGAGTTTTATGAAACTCACAGCGGTGAACTTAATGACGATGTTTACAAATATGTGGCAGATCTTGAAAATGAGATTAATGCTGTTGATGAAGAACTTGCCAATGCGTATGAGGATTACAACAACGGAAAAATTTCCGAAGATAAATATTACAATGTCAGCCAAAAATACGATGCGTATGACAGTAAGCGTGAAGCATTGAAAATTATAAATGAAAGAATTTCATATGTTGAAGATGCGAAAAAGAACGGGGAAGATGCTTGGCTTGTAAATCCCACCGGATTTGAATATTTGCTTGGCAGCAGCGGATATGACAGACAACAAAATTTCGCTCTGTTATCGGTTTTCTGCATCATAATTATAATGTCAGGAGTTTTCTCATTTGAAAAAAGACAGCTCGTTTCAGATTTGTTAAATTCAACAAGTGGCGGAAGAAAAAAACTGCTCAGAAAGAAAATCCTCTGTGTTTCATTGATTGCGACAATTGTGTGGATTTGTACATCTGTGTTTGAATTTATCGAAGTCTGCTCAAAATATACGCTGTCAGAAATTACGGCACCGGTAAAAAGTCTGGAGTTTTTGAACGGCTTGCCTTTTAATTGCAGCATATTGATGTTTATGATTTTTGTGTACGCAGTGCGGTTGTTGTTGATTTTGGCGATTACATATGTTGTTTGTCTTGTATCGGCAAAAACAAAGTTTGAAGTCAGCATAGTTGTTGCATCTGCTGTTATGATTGTTCCGTCACTTATCTATGTGGCAGGAGTTCAGATTTTTGCATATTTTTCTGCAACTGTTCCTGTAGCATTGATGAAACTTGTTGTGGAATCAAGTGGATTTACATTTCTAATTCCAATAGCTTTAATGCTGATAATGGGATTTGTTGCGGTGAAAATCACGAAATACAGTATGTGCAGAAAAGGCGGTGATTAAATGACTCTTGAAATGAAAAATCTTACGAAAAATTACGGTAATTACTGTGCTCTCGATAGCTTCAGTATTACTCTGACAGATGGCATTTACGGCTTGCTGGGGGCAAACGGTGCGGGTAAAAGCACGCTTATGAATTTGATTACCGACAATGTTCAGAGAACATCGGGAGAAATCCTTTGTGACGGCAAAGATATTTTGAAATTAGGTAAAAAGTTCAGACAGAAACTTGGATTTATGCCACAGCAACAGGGCTATTACGAAAATATGTCCGCACGAGCTTTTATACTTTATATGGCATCTCTCAAAGGTATTAACAAAAAAGAAGCCAAAATGCAGACTGATAAGCTTTTAAAAACAGTTAATCTTGAAAAAGTCAGCCATAAGAAAATCGGTGAATTTTCGGGAGGTATGAAACAGCGTGTCCTCCTTGCACAGGCTATGCTCGGTAACCCTGAGATTCTTTTGCTTGATGAACCTACCGCCGGTCTTGACCCGAAAGAGAGAATCCGTATACGCAATTTTATAAGTGAAATTGCAGAAGACAAAATTGTACTCATTTCCACCCATGTAGTGTCCGATATTGAGTTTATTGCTAAGGAGATTATACTTCTAAATCAAGGAAAACTCGTGTCGCATGATACCTGCAAAAATCTCGTAAATGAAATTGCAAATAAGGTAGTTGAGGTGGAAATTGAAAAAGAGGAATTAAAATATTTTCAGGATAATTATCGAGTTTCAAATCTCTATCATAATGATGATAAAATCGTAGTAAGATTAGTAACAGATAATCCCCCTGAAAATCATAAAATAACAATTGCAAACCCAACCCTTGAAGATTTGTACCTCTATGTTTTTGAACAAGGAATGTGATATTAAAATTATTACCGACAAGTAATGGTGTTCTATGCTAATATTTGTCGGTATTTTTATGCCCTCTTTACATGAAATTGTAAGGATAAAACGGAATATAGATACAAAATAATCAGTTAACGCATAAAATAGCAATAAAATAGTTTGACTAATATATAATATTGTGTTAAAATCATACGAAAAGAGGGGCAGCCCTATGGAGCAATATATGCCGATAGTGTGGATAGGCTTTGCAATCTTTATGTTGCTTTGCGAAGGCTTTACAACGCAGCTTGTGTCAATATGGTTCGTTCTCGGTTCGGTTTGTGCCGCAATAACATCTATATTCACAAGCGACATAACAATCCAGTCGGCGGTGTTCCTTGTTGTGTCACTTGTTTCGTTGATTGTGACACGACCGCTTTTAAAACGCTTTAAAAGGCGTAACAAAACAACGGGAACAAACGCAGACCGCCACATCGGTCAAGTCGGGTTTATGCTCACAGATTTAACCGATATTGATGAAACAGCACAGGCAAAGGTCGGTGCGGAAACATGGACTGTAAAGTCCGACAAAGCACCGCTTTTAAAAGGAACAAAAGTTAAGGTTCTTACAATCGAGGGCGTAAAGCTCATAGTGGAACCTGTAACAGAATGAGAGGTAAATAATGGCAGCACTTATTATTTTAGGTATCATCCTTTTAATTTTGCTTATAGTAATTGTAAGCAATGTCAAGGTAGTACCGCAGGCACACGCATATGTAATTGAAAGACTCGGAACATATCATGTAACATGGTCAACAGGACTTCATGTAAAAATTCCGTTTATCGACAAAATTTCAAAGAAAGTTTCACTAAAAGAGCAAGTGATCGACTTCCCTCCACAGCATGGAGTGAATAAAACGATACCTTCTTGTAAATCTTGAAAACAAAGGAAATATCGCAGAATTTAAAATAATCAATAACAATTACTTATTTAATATTTTTAACATCTGAGCCATTGGGCTCTTTTTTTATGCCTAAAATTCTTGTAAACCCATTTTCGTGTTGCAAGAATGGGTGACAAAAACGGTGGACTTCGCAAGCTTCATGATCAACCAAGCTCCTTAATATCTCCGACCTTCAACTCAGCTATATCACGAATGTCGGCGCAGGACAGGGGCTTCTCAAGGTCGGCAGTTCTCTTGTGTCGTTTGTCAACAAGTTCCCCGCAATACCGAGCTTTAAAAGCTGATGACGACAAGTTCGGGGAGGTATAAAATGCCGAAATTGCGGTGTTCGTGTCGTATCGTGAGAGGTTAGAAAAAATAATCGTGTTGATTAGTGCGGGAAATCAATGAAATTTCATTGATTTTTACACGAATATCTGCTATACTATGGTCAGTACCTTTAAGGAGGACTATTTATGTATAGAAAGATTATGGGCTTCTTGGAAGCGTGGAAAGATAGCGTTCACCGCAAGCCCCTTATTTTGCAGGGTGCAAGACAGGTTGGAAAAACCTATTCCATTTTGGAGTTTGGACGCAACCACTACGAAAATGTGGCATACTTCAACTTTGAAACCAATCCAAAGCTGAACGAAACCTTCGAGGAAAACATCAGCCCCGACTATCTCATACCGATTTTATCTCATATCGCAGGTCAGACCATCGTAACGGAAAAAACTCTGATAGTCTTTGACGAGGTACAGCTCTGCGAAAGGGCGTTGACTTCGCTCAAATACTTTTGCGAGAACGCTCCGGATTATCACATCATCGTCGCAGGTAGCTTGCTCGGTGTTGCGGTCAACAGAGCGAAATTCTCTTTCCCCGTAGGAAAGGTCGATATGAAAACGCTTTATCCTATGGATATGGAGGAATTTATGTTGGCGCTCGGTGAGGACGATTTGGTAGAGCAGATTAAAAAGTGCTTCCAAACCGATACGCCCCTGCCGTCTGCCTTACACGATGCCGCAATGCAACTTTACCGTCAGTATCTTGTGGTCGGCGGTATGCCGGAGTGCGTAATGCAGTTTGCCGAAACAAAGGATTATATCCTTGTCCGCCATACGCAGGACACGATACTTGCAAGCTATCTCAATGATATGAGCAAGTATAACAACTTGAATGAAATCAAGAAAACCAGACTTGCCTACGATAACATTACCGTTCAGCTCTCAAAGAAGAATACCCGTTTCCAATATAAGCTGATTAAGAAAGGCGGACGGGCTTCCGAATTTGAAAATGCAATCGAATGGCTTTGCCTGTCCGGTATCGTGTCACAGGTCTACAAGGTGGAGCAAATCAAAAAGCCGCTTGAAAACTACCGTGATATTGATGCGTTCAAGATTTATGTGTCCGACTTAGGATTGCTTTGTGCCAAGAAAGATTTAGCCGCCAATGATATTCTCTATATGGTAGAGGAAATCAATGACTTCAAGGGCGGTATGGTGGAAAACTATGTCAATGTGCAGCTCTCTATTAACGGCTACCACACCTATTATTGGGAGTCCGAGCGTGGAGCTGAAATTGATTTTATCATTCAGCGTGACGGTCAGCTTATTCCTATTGAGGTCAAGTCTGCCGACAACACCAGAGCCAAGAGCTTGAAGGTCTATATGGACACCTACAAGCCCGCTTATGCTATCAAGCTCTCTGCCAAAAACTTTGGCTTTGAGGACAATAAAAAAACCGTTCCTCTCTATGCCGCATTTTGTATCTGAAATCAATATTGCAACAGTAACGCTCACAGAAAATGTGGGCGTTATTTTTTTCTAGTCTTTTTTATGCCTAAAATCCCTGTGAACTTAGAAAAAGGTGGTAAGAGCAGTTTGTTGTTTAAAATAAAAATGCTATGACTGGTTGTTTGAGGTTAAATTAGAATTTATTCCGATTACGGAGGTAAAATCATGAAAAAATAAATGTGGCAGTTACAACACCCATAAGAATCAGGCTATTAATGCTGCAAAGGGTTCATATGTTACTTTCCATTATTAATGAAGTGAATTTAACTCAGTGCATATTAATTTCGCTACTTATCCGTATGAATTAACAAGTAAGGCATTATTGTTGATTTAAATAATAAAAATTCAGATAGACTACAGATTAATAATTTAGAATTATGTTAAGATATATATATAATCACAAGGTGAAGCATTATGAAAAAAAAATTGCGATAATTTTAACATTACAATTTATTATTACTGTGTTTGCTTTCAGCGGATGTGGTGAAAGTACAGCTTCAAGCAATTCCTCAAAGCTTACATATTGTGCATACTATGAGGATGCTATTTGCGATATTATTGAAAAGTACAATAAATATTGTACAAAGCATTACGATGAGTCATATCAAATTGAAAGCATATCTGAAATCACGGAAGTTAATTTACCAGCAATATGCTTATTAAATAAAGCAAAAGCGAATGGATATCATTATGCACTACTAGTTGATATTAATGAAAAATATGTTTCATTTTATGAAGGCAATTTTACAAATATGTGTTCTGTACCGATAAATGAGTTCTTATGCAATGTTTCAAACATTTTTTTGTTTTAGAAAGTATGTTAAAGTATATAGGAATGATTGTGAAAGGAGAAATTTCAATGAAAAAAATAAATCTAAATGAATATGTCAAAACTTCAAATTTTATTAAACCAGTAAGTACAGAAGATATAAATGGCGGTTGCATTTTGGTACTTGGTTGTAACAATTATGGGTTCTATAAAAAGTCTTATACTTATAAGTGTGATAAAGTAAGTGCGCACACAAAGGCCGCAATAGCATACGCAAATAGTCATAAATACGGCCCTGGAAAATATCAGGTTCAGGAAATTCAAGTGTTGTATTTCTTGGATAATAATTAAATAGCAACATCATTTACTATATACTTTTAACATGTTATCCGTAAATTTTGACATAGTTGTATCAATAAACTTTTGTTTAAAGTAAATTATTATTATACAGAGGAGTAAGCTGATGAAAAAATTTGTAAGTATTTTATTAGCAGTCGTATTAATATTTTCTGTTTTAACCTGCGTCGGATGTGAAGCAGAAAAAAAAGAGGAGAATACAATTACTTATTATCATTATGAGCCGTATGTATCACCAGTTTCTATTTTAATATATCAATATAATGAAAAATGTGAGAATGTTCAAAATAGAATCAATATTGTTGAGTTTGATAATATTGAAAAAATGACAAGTCAACTTACAACTGAGCTTATGGCAGGGAAAGGTCCTGATATTATTACATCTGGTGAATTATCTCTATTATCATCATCAACAGAAAAACTTATTAAACAGGGTGTATTTGCAAATATTGACGATATTATTTCTAATAGCGAAGACAAGGATAAATTGAAATTATCCGATTATAATTCTAATATTCTTGATGCGGGTATTTACGATGGAAAAAGATATTTTATTCCTGTAACATTTGAGCCTCAGATTTTACTCTCCTCATCAAGCAAATTATCAAAATATTTAGACAACGAACAACCGAATTTAACATACGGTAACATCAAAGAATTGAGCGGAAATATTAATAATGATGATAATAATCAAGCTCTGTTTTCCGGCGTTGAGGATTATAAAAATGTTTTTCTTAATTTAATAGATGAAAATGTTGACTTCTATTCTCAAAAATATGATTTCGATAGCGATGACTTTAGAAAGTCTGTCACCTCACTAAAAGAACTATACAGCAGTAATGAGAAAAATGAAGATAACATAGTGCCAATGTTATCATCGAACGGTCAGATTGAATTATTTGCGTTATATGATGAAATTGCAGACATTGAAAATGATAATGACGAGCCCATAATTTTGAATACACCGAATAAAGACGGTGAGTCCACGGGTGTTATAACCGATGCAATTTTTATTAGCAATAATTCCGACAACAAAGAAAAAGCTCTTGAGTTTATTGAGTATGCGTTATCGGAAAAGGTGCAGAGTGCTTTTTGCGGAGCGAATATAGAGGAATATCTACCGACAACCTCTTACGGAAGTGGCTGGGAATATCCCGTCAACAATGAATCTTACAGTAAATTATTTGATAAAGCAAAAGAGGTAAAGTATATTAATAACACTGCAAATATTTCAGAAGCTAATTTTATGTATGCAAAGGATTACGTTGATAACATAAAAAGCTATAGACTTTATGGATTGTATAATTATTATAATACAGAGGTTATAGGTGATATTGTAGATAAATTTTTATCCGATGAAATAGATGAAAATAAATTTATTAAAGAGCTCAAATCAAAAACTGAAATTTATTTAGATGAATAGTGTTATGCAAAAATTAGGGATATTGCAGGCACTGACCGCCAAGGTACCAATGTACACGGACTAGTAAAGGTAATTGAGCATTTTGGTTTTTAGCAAAAAGTTGTTGAAGCGGATAAAAGTGTGTTAACTAATAAATTGCCTTTGCCTGCAATTGCACACGTGATAATTGACGATTCCTTATTGCATTATGTAGTTATAACTAAAGTTAAGGGTGATACTGTAGTAGTTTTTGACCCTGCAAAGGGAATTGCAAAGGGTTTATATGTTACTTTCAATTATTAATGAAGTGAATTTAACTCAGTGCATATTAATTTCGCTACTTATCCGTATGAATTAACAAGTAGAGCGTTATTGTTGATTTAAATAATAAAAATTCAGATAGACTACAGATTAATAATTTAGAATTATGTTAAGATATATATATA
>ENA-USZI01002432-USZI01002432.1-human-gut-metagenome-genome-assembly--contig:-NODE-2432-length-10880-cov-4.183005_pt1 | contig 10880 bp, 9 predicted proteins | sample MGYA00250042_ERZ773532 | MGnify/ENA primary metagenome ERZ773532 (study PRJEB29103, sample SAMN06112036) | human gut metagenome | biome: human gut; feature: ankylosing spondylitis patient; material... | reverse complement strand
AGGTGGAATCGCCCAACAGCTATGTGCTGTGTCATCTCTTTGACCAGCCAACCCACAGCTCGGCCATGTTTATCTGCGACCGCTGCGGCGTGGTAAAAGAAGAAGCGGCGGAAGGGGTGGAAGATATCATGCATACGCTGGCGGCCCGCATGGGGTTTGCCCTGCGCCACAATGTGATAGAAGCTCACGGGCTTTGCGCGGGCTGCGTGGAAGTCGAAGCCTGCAGCACCCCGGGACACTGCCAGCACGATCATACTATTCAGCTCAAAAAGAAAGCCCGCTGAGCGGCTGCCGCAGCGGGAAAAAGGGTTAACGGCGCGTCCGTGCGCCATTCAGACAGGCACTAACACAAATGCTTCATTCTTCGGATCACGGAACGCTACCAGCGATAGTCGTTCTTATGCTCCCAGTCTGAGACTTCTTTCTCAGCCTGATCTTTCTCATAGCCGTAACGCTCCTGAATTTTGCCGACCAGCTGGTCGCGCTTCCCTTCGATTACGGTCATATCATCATCGGTAAGTTTGCCCCACTGTTCCTTGGCTTTACCTTTAAACTGTTTCCAGTTACCGCCGATTTCGTCTTTATTCATAATAACGTCCTCATCATTCGGTGGGTTTACAGCCCGTTTTGTGCCGGACATGGTATTAACTATAGATGAGAATGCTGGCGTCGATTCGTTATTCGGAATTTTTAACCATCGCACCGCGGGATAACGCGAAGAGGATGTTCCCGGCTTGCGCCACGCTGAGCCGGGCTATTGAATCGCCCTGTAAGCGTAGCGCGACCGGGGAAGGTCACGGCTAGCGGCAATGACGGGAGATGACTAACTAAACCATGTGCCGCGTCGCCAGTGACGACGCCAGATCAGCGCCAGCGACAGGCCGCGCAGGGCGAGGAACACCGCCAGCGCCAGCCACAGACCATGGTTGCCAAGCACCGGTAGCGTAAGCAGCGTCACGGCAAACCCCGCCGCGGCGACCGCCATACTGTTCCTCATCTCAGCGCCGCGCGTCGCGCCGATAAACATGCCGTCCAGCAGATAGCACCAGACGCCGACCACCGGCAGGATCGTCTGCCAGATCAGATAGCGATCGGCCAGCTGCTGCAGGGAAGGCAGTGAGGTTAACAACGCGATAATGTACTGCCCCGCCAGGCTGTAAATCAGGGCAAACGCCAGCGCCACCATGCCGGACTGCCGGCAGGCCGCCCGCCACACCTCCAGCAACTGGCTACCGTCGCGCGCGCCGTAGGCCTGGCCGGAGTGAGCCTCCACGGCATAGGCAAAGCCATCCAGCGCGTAGGCGGTAAAGGTCAGCATGGTCATCAGTACGGCGTTAACCGCCACGATGTCGCTGCCCAGACGGGCGCCGAATACGGTCAGCGCGCCAAAGCACAGCTGCAGCAGCAGCGAGCGCAGCATGATGTCCCGATTCAACGCCAATAAACGGCGCAGATCCCCGCGCCAGGCGTTTTTCAGCATCGCCAGCGACACGCCGCGCAGCGTCAGCACCCGCTTCGCCATCAGCAGGCCAATAATGAGGGTGGCGTACTCCGCGGTGACCGTGGCCAGCGCCGCTCCCTGGACGTTCATCCGCAGGCCCATCACCAGCCACAGATCGAGCACAATATTCAACAGATTACCCACCACCAGCAGAATAACCGGCGCCCGGGCGTACTGGACGCCCAGCAGCCAGCCGAGCAGCACCAGGTTGGCCAGCGAGGCGGGGGCGCTGAGCCAGCGAATTTCGAGAAACCGTCTCGCCTGCTCAAGCACCGCCTCGCTGCCGCCGACAATATGCAGAGCGAGGTCAATTAGCGGCAGGCGAAGCAGGATAATCAGCACCCCGGCGCCCAGCGCCAGGGCCAGCGGCTGCACCAGCGCCCGCGCCAGGCGCTGCGGATCTTTGGCGCCCCAGGCCTGAGCGGTGAGCCCGGTGGTGCTCATGCGCAGGAACAGCAGCAGCATGAAGAGGAAACTGGTGGCCGTCGCCCCGACCGCTACGCCGCCGAGGTATACCGGGCTGTCCAGGTGGCCGATCACCGCCGTATCCACCAGCCCCAGCAGCGGGACGGTGATGTTGGAGAAAATCATAGGGAGGGCAAGACGCCACAGCGCTTTATCGGCAGCGTTGAGCAGCATGTTTGAGGACCTGATTGAGGAAAAACGTCGCAGCGTCACGCAACAGATGACGCTGCGCAGAGGCAGGCGCTACAGCCATTCTCCATTACGGATCACGCCAACGGCCAGACCCTCAATGGTAAAACTCTGCTGGCGCAGATCGACGACGATCGGGGAAAACTCGCTGTTTTCCGGCAACAGTTCAACGACATTGCCCTGCTTTTTCAGGCGCTTCACCGTCACTTCTTCATCGATACGCGCGACAACCACCTGGCCGTTACGCACATCCTGGGTTTTGTGGACCGCCAGCAAATCGCCATCCAGAATACCGATGTCTTTCATCGACATCCCGCTGACGCGCAGCAGGAAATCGGCGTTGGGCTTAAACATCGACGGGTCGACCTGATAGTGGCCTTCAATATGCTGCTGCGCCAGCAGCGGCTCACCGGCGGCGACGCGGCCGATCAGCGGCAGGCCTTGCTCTTCTTCCGTCAGCAGGCGAATACCGCGAGAAGCGCCGGAGACGATCTCGATCGCGCCTTTACGCGCCAGCGCTTTCAGGTGTTCTTCCGCCGCGTTTGGGGAACGGAACCCCAAGCGCTGAGCAATTTCCGCACGCGTCGGCGGCATGCCCGTCTGGCTGATATGATCCCTAATGAGATCAAACACCTCTTGCTGCCTGGTCGTTAACGCTTTCATTCCGCCCCCTGGGTGTATATACAGTTATGCTGTGAGTATATACAGCTAACGGTGATTTTGGAACCACATGGCACACAAAAATCGGCGGATTGTTCATATTTTGCGAGGGTTAGCGAAGAACGTTAGTGATAATGGCTCCACAGCAGCGTTCCCCAGGTGATCAGCGCGATGATAATCGCCAGCAGAACCGCCGCCGACCCCATATCTTTGGCGCGCCCTGAAAGCTCGTGAAAATCCGAGCCGATACGGTCCACAACCGCTTCAATCGCGCTGTTGAGAATTTCGACTATCATCACTAGCAGGACCGAGCCAATCAGCAATACGCGGGTGATGGCGTCGACGTCCAGCCAGCAGGCTACCGCGACGGCCACGATAGCGGCGACGCCTTCCTGACGAAACGCAGCCTCGTTGATCCACGCCGCGCGAAATCCTTTCCAGGAGTAACCTGCCGCCTTAATGATCCGGGTTAACCCGGTGGTATTATTGGCCATCACAAAACCTTTTTACGTAAATGACGTCGATGAGTGTGCGCGTTTGCCGCGTGGTAACGGAAATTTTGCCCACTTTCTGTTATTCTTGCCGCGCATTTGCATGATTAACCAGAGGCTTCACATCGTTTATGTCCGGCTGGCAACGAATTTACTATAAATTACTGAATTTACCATTACAGGTGCTGGTAAAAAGCAAGTCTATTCCGGCAGAGCCTGCCCAGGAATTAGGACTCGATACCTCGCGTCCGGTCATGTACGTCCTGCCCTATAATTCGAAGGCGGACCTGCTGACGCTGCGCGCCCAATGCCTGGCGCATGATTTACCTGACCCGCTTGAACCGCTGGAAATCGACGGCGCCCTGCTGCCGCGTTACGTATTCATCCACGGTGGGCCGCGCGTATTTACTTATTACACGCCAAAAGAAGAGTCCATCAAGCTGTTCCACGATTACCTCGATCTGCACCGCAACCATCCGGACCTCGATGTGCAAATGGTGCCGGTTTCGGTCATGTTCGGCCGTTCGCCGGGTCGCGAGAAAGGAGAAGTCAATCCGCCGCTGCGGATGCTGAACGGCATTCAGAAATTTTTCGCCGTCTCCTGGCTCGGCCGCGACAGTTTCGTGCGCTTCTCGCCGTCCGTTTCGCTGCGCCGCATGGCGGATGAGCACGGTACCGATAAGATCATCGCCCAGAAGCTGGCTCGCGTCGCTCGCATGCATTTTGCCCGCCAGCGGCTGGCCGCCGTCGGCCCGCGTCTGCCGGCCCGCCAGGATCTGTTTAATAAACTGCTGGCCTCGAAAGCGATTGCCCGCGCGGTGGAAGACGAAGCGCGCAGCAAGAAAATTTCGCACGAGAAGGCACAGCAGAACGCTATCGCGCTGATGGAAGAGATTGCGGCGAACTTCTCATACGAGATGATCCGCCTGACCGACCGCATTCTCGGCTTCACCTGGAACCGCCTGTACCAGGGCATCAACGTGCATAACGCCGAGCGCGTACGCCAGCTGGCGCACGACGGCCATGAAATTGTCTATGTCCCCTGCCACCGCAGCCACATGGACTATCTGCTGCTCTCCTACGTCCTGTACCATCAGGGGCTGGTCCCTCCGCATATCGCGGCGGGCATCAACCTCAACTTCTGGCCGGCCGGGCCGATCTTCCGCCGCCTCGGCGCCTTCTTTATTCGCCGCACCTTTAAGGGCAACAAGCTCTATTCCACCGTGTTCCGCGAATACCTTGGCGAACTGTTCAGCCGCGGCTATTCCGTGGAGTATTTCGTCGAAGGCGGCCGCTCCCGTACCGGCCGCCTGCTCGATCCGAAGACCGGTACGCTGTCGATGACCATCCAGGCGATGCTGCGCGGCGGAACCCGACCGATCACCCTGGTGCCGATTTACATCGGCTATGAGCACGTGATGGAGGTAGGAACCTACGCCAAAGAGCTGCGCGGCGCCACTAAAGAGAAAGAGAGTCTGCCGCAGATGGTGCGCGGTTTAAGCAAGCTGCGCAACCTGGGCCAGGGTTACGTTAACTTCGGCGAACCGCTGCCGCTGATGACCTATCTTAACCAGCATGTGCCGGATTGGCGGGAAGCGATCGACCCGATCGAAGCGGTTCGCCCCTCCTGGCTGACGCCGACGGTGAATAGCATCGCCGCTGACCTGATGGTGCGCATCAATAACGCCGGCGCGGCCAACGCCATGAACCTGTGCTGTACGGCGCTACTGGCCTCCCGCCAGCGTTCGCTGACCCGTGAGCAGCTCACCCAGCAGTTAGAGTGCTACCTCGCGCTGCTGCGCAATGTGCCCTATTCTCCGGATGCGACCGCCCCATCCGCTTCGGCCAGCGAGCTCATCGATCATGCGCTGCAGATGAACAAGTTCGAAGTGGAGAAGGACACCATTGGCGACATCATCATCCTGCCGCGCGAGCAGGCGGTGCTGATGACCTACTATCGCAACAATATCGCCCATATGCTGGTGATGCCGTCGCTGTTAGCCGCTCTGGTGACTCAGCATCGTCATCTCAGCCGCGCCGAAGTGCTGCGTCATGTGGAAACACTCTATCCGTTCCTCAAGGCCGAGCTGTTCCTGCGCTGGGAAAAAGCGGAGCTGGCCGGAGTGGTGGATGCGCTGATTGCCGAGATGCTGCGTCAGGAGCTGATCGTCGTCGATGGCGATGTCATGAGCCTCAACCCGTCGCACTCTCGCTCCCTGCAGCTGCTGGCCGCTGGCGCCCGCGAGACGCTGCAGCGCTATGCCATCACCTTCTGGCTGCTGAGCGCTAACCCGGCGATCAACCGCAGCTCGCTGGAAAAAGAGAGTCGCACCGTGGCCCAGCGTCTGTCGGTGCTACACGGCATCAATGCGCCGGAGTTCTTCGACAAAGCGGTGTTCAGCACCCTGGTGTTGACCCTGCGCGATGAAGGCTATATCAGCGACACCGGCGACGCCGAGCCGGAAGAGACCCTGAAGGTTTATCGGATGCTGGCGGATTTGATTACGTCGGATGTCCGACTGACCATTGAGAGCGTCACGCAGGACGACGCGTAACGCGGCGTTTGCTGCCCCCCGGAATGCCGGGGGGCAGCGGACAGGAGGTTACAGGTAGCTCATCGCCAGGCCGAGGAACAGCACCAGCCCGACGTAGTTATTGTTCATAAACGCTTTGAAGCAGTTATCGCGGTCGCGATTGAAGATAAGCTTCTGCTGCCAGCCAAACAGACCCGCCGCCACGAACAGCGACCAGTAATATTCCCAGCCCAGCCCATTCAGCCAACCCACCGCGCCCATCAGCGCCAGTACGGCCACCTGCAGGATACCGATAATCAGACGATCGTTTTCGCCAAACAGGATCGCCGTCGACTTGATGCCGATCTTAACGTCGTCATCGCGATCCACCATCGCATACTGGGTATCGTAGGCCACCGCCCACAGAATATTGGCGAGGAACATCAGCCAGCAGCTCAGCGGTAGCGATTCGCTGACGGCCGAGAAGGCCATCGGGATCGACCAGCCAAAGGCCGCGCCCAGCACCACCTGCGGCAGATGAGTGTAGCGCTTCATAAACGGATAGACCCACGCCAGCGCCAGCGCCGCCACCGACAGCAGAATGGTCATGGTGTTGAGGGTGAGCACCAACAGGAAAGAGAGCAGCACCAGCACGATAAACAGCGTTCGCGCCTCTTTCTCGGTAACATCGCCGCTCGGCAGCGGACGGCGGGCGGTACGCTTTACGTGACCATCAAATTTTCGGTCGGCATAGTCATTCACCACGCAGCCGGCGGCGCGCATCAGCCAGACGCCGGCGACGAATACCGCCAGGATCCACAGCGGCGGGACGCCCGGCGAGGCCACCCATAGCGCCCACAGCGTCGGCCACAGCAGCAGCAAAGCGCCGATCGGTTTGTCAGTGCGCATCAGGCGATGAAACGCCAACAGCTTATTCTGCGACAGACTCCACTCCATTTTTTCTTCCTCTTAGTACAACGGCGACGCAGGCAAAAAAAGCTCGGTCAGCAGCAGGGGTTTGCCGCTCAGCCGCAGGCGGGAACGACGCCCCCACAGCGCTGCATCGCGACCAATTTCAATAAAATCGCGGGTTAATGTCGACGACGTAAACAGGTATCGGCCCAGCGGAGTTTGCCCGAGCTGCTGTAGCGCCAGCTCCGGACCACACAGCGTCGACTCCGGCGCCACCGTGCGCCCGGCCAGCCAGGGCTCGCCATCGGCATTGAGTATAATCTCCCGCAGCCAGTAGCGCGGCTCGTCGGGCAGCAGCGCCGCTTCGTCAGTCAGCGCGTCACGGCCGATATACCCTTCGTTAACCAGGGTCACGGTGACCTGCTTTCCTTGTTGTTCAAAGCGCTGGGTCATTGAGTCCTCCAGCAGCAGCCAGTCACTTAGCGGCGGCGGCAGGGATGGCATAACGGCAAAATAGCGCAGCGCACGCAGTCGCGTAAGCGCAGGATGGGACATGCCTGATTCTCCGGTACATAACGTGAAAGCATTGTATCGCAGAATAGGCGGTTGGTGGCGGGCAAACGTCAATATACGATCATTCACGCAACAGCCATGCAACAGGCTGCCGCGCGTGCAAAAAAAGGTGCATCCCGGAGGATGCACCTAAAGGCTGTGCCTAAACATCAGCATTGTGGGGAGACGATTACCCCTTGCCTTTTACACTGCTGATAAAGGTGGAACGAGCGGATTTCGAGCCGAGGCGCTCAGCTTCGTTCATCAATTTCAGGGCTTTGTCGATGTCACCTTGTTTCACCGCCTGCTTAATACCATTGTTGAAGTAGGTTTCGGTATCGCTGAGCATCGGTTCGCTTTTGGCGGCCGGCGCCGCAGCGGCGGCTGGGGAGGCTACCGGCGCCGCGGTGTTGCCGACGGTTACCGGTACCGGGCCGGAAGAGCCGAACAGCGGCCCTACCAGCACGCTGGAAGTGCTATTAGTTTTCACTTTCAGCTTCAGCACGCCATCGGTGGTATGTTTAGCGATCGGATCCGGGATATCCGGGGCCGCATTGCCGGCGCCTTTGGCATAGGCTTTCGCCGGATCCAGCAGGGTCGTGGTCTGCTGGAGATCTTTTTCAGTGGTAAACACCAGCACATAGAGCTTTTGCTGGCCCAGCGCCGGGGTCAGGCGCATCACGCCGCCCAGGCGGTCAGCGGTCATCACGCCCGGCTGCTGATAGGTAAAGTAATTGCTGGGGAAGAACGCCGCGGGCGTCATGTTCTGGTCGAGAATCAGCACGTTCGGCGCAAAAATCTGCTTATGTTTGTTTAGTTCGCTGTCGAGCGTCAGGGTCAGCTCACCGATATTGGCCGGCACGCTCCAGGCGGCGACCGGTCCGACGATCCCCGGGACATCCAGGCGTTGACCGCCGGTAGTTAAATCAACGCTCTGCGTCTTTGATTGATCGGCAGGCGTCCAGATCAGCTGCTGCAGCGCGCTGGCTGGAATAGCCGGCGCGGCGCTGGTGTTCTGCGGTACAAAGTTAACATCGGCAAGGCTCATCCCCGGCACGCATGCCAACATCCCTGCGGATAAACACAGAGCGACGAGAGTTTTCTTCATTTTCATTCTTCTCACCTTGGATAGCATCGGTTTAGCGGTAGCCAGGCAATAGCGCGCTAACCCTGAATAATCAGGAGGGGCTGACGCCCCTCCCAGGTTACACCCGTCCTGCGGACGGTATTACCACCACACTTCCATCTGGGCACCGAAGGTAACTTCGCTGTCGTCACCGCGGCTGGAGGTGAAAGCGCCGCTTCCGCTGCTGTCTTTCGTCTGCAGACCGGAGGTGTTGCTGTAGCCCCAGTTTTCATCCCACTTCGCGTAGGTTGCGAAGATACGGATAGCCGGACGAGACCAGACGCTGTTGCCTGCCTGCCACTGTTGAGCCAGAGTAATTTTGTACTGGTTGTTGTTTTCGCTGGTACGCTGGGATTTCACGTTGTCGTAACCGATTTCCAGCTGGGTGCTCATGATCGGCGTCCATTTGTACATCGGACGGACACCCACGGTGTACCAGGTAGAACCGTTCTTGCTGTCCAGATCCACGTCCTGGTACATTGCCACGTACATCAGGCCCCAGTCATCGTTGAAGTCCATCGCGCCGTGATCCAGAACGCGGATCATGCTGCCGTTGTTATCGATGCTGGTCCCCTGAGAGTGGCCGCTGTTCCAGGAGGTCATTGCGTCAGTGGCGTACTTATCCACAAACTTTTTCAAGCCGCCCCAAATAGACTGAGTATTTTATCCGTTCCACATCCAGCCGTCTTTCGACGCGCCGTCTTCCAGGCGATAGTCATCCTGCGGGTTAGCACGGCCGTAATCGACCCCTAACTCCAGCACGCCGCCCGGGTTGGTTTCCAGACCCGCCAGACGGATATCAAAGACGTCGTTGGCAGTTTTCGCAGCATATTTTTTGGTGTCATCGCTGGAGAAAGTATAAGAGCCGCCGCTTTCTGAGTTACGGGTAGCGGCCAGAGAGAGCTTACCGAAGCCAAGGTCAACGTTTTCCAGACCTGCACCCGGGCCGGAGATATCCCAGTAGTAGAAGTCGATCATGTGAACGTCATGACGCTGATAGAAGCGTTTACCCGCCCACAGCGTGGAGCCCGGCAGCCAGTCGATCAGGTTTTTACCCTGGATGTTGGCTTCACGGAACGCCGGAGAGGTGCTTTCCCAGTCATCTTCCTGATTCACGGAATAGGCAACGTTAGTATCGAAATAAAAACTCTTATCCCCTTCCTTCCACAGCTCCTGGCCCAGCTTCAGTTCCGCATAGGTTTCACATTCGTTACCAAGACGGTATTTACTTTGAGCGCCGGTCGCTTTGAAGCACTGTTGCTCGCCGCCGCTGCCGGTCCAGCCAATGCCGGAACGCGCGTAGCCATGGAAATCGACAGCCAGCGCCTGAGCAGACATCACGCCTGCTGCGACGGCGACCGCCAGAGGAAGTTTGCGCAGAGTAATCATCATTCTATCTCCTGAGATCATTGCTTTTCTTTGCACGCTTCGCCGGTATATCGCCAGCCGGGTTCGCGCTTTTTTAATGGGAAGCCTTACACGCCCGGCTCTTTATGCAGCCGACGACAAGCGGTGCCATCCTCACGGAATAAATGGCAACGTTCTGGCGGCAAACCGATAGCGAATGTGGCTCCCTCTTCTACCAACACCACGTCGTTCTGGCGGTAAACCAGGTTCTGACGGATGGCGGGGATCTGGATATGAATTTGCGTTTCGTGACCGAGCTGTTCGACGACCTGGACCTCGCCTTCAAGGGTTACATCGGCGATATCGCTGGGCAATAAATGCTCCGGTCGAATACCTAAGGACATATTGGCGCCCGCCTGCACGTTGGCGCTGTCCACCGGTAGCCAGATTTGCTGACGGTTCGGCAGTTCAACCTGCACCTGATCGATAGCCGTCGCGGTGACTTTGACCGGCAGGAAGTTCATCTTCGGTGAACCAATGAAGCCGGCAACGAAGCGGTCAGCCGGATAGTGATAGAGCTCCAGCGGTTTCCCAACCTGCGCCACACGGCCGGCGTCGAGGACCACGATCTTGTCGGCGAGGGTCATCGCTTCCACCTGATCGTGGGTGACATAGATCATGGTGCGGCCCAGTCGCTTATGCAGACGGGAGATTTCGATACGCATCTGGACGCGCAGGGCGGCATCGAGGTTGGAAAGCGGCTCATCCAGCAGGAAAACGCTTGGCTCTGCCACCAGCGTACGACCAATCGCCACGCGCTGGCGCTGACCGCCGGAGAGGGCTTTCGGTTTACGCTCCAGCAGATGGGCCAGCTGCAGCACTTCCGCAACCTGAGTCACCCGCTGGTTAATCAGATCTTTTTTCGCGCCGGCCAGCTTCAGGCCAAACGACATATTTTCCGCAACGGAAAGGTGGGGATAGAGTGCATAAGACTGGAATACCATCCCAACGCCGCGTTCTGCCGGTGGGATCTCGTTCATGCGGGTGTCACCGATAAACAGGTCCCCGCTGGTAATAGTTTCTAACCCGGCAATCATACGCAGCAGGGTAGATTTGCCGCAGCC
>ENA-USZI01002428-USZI01002428.1-human-gut-metagenome-genome-assembly--contig:-NODE-2428-length-10908-cov-26.496999_pt1 | contig 10908 bp, 10 predicted proteins | sample MGYA00250042_ERZ773532 | MGnify/ENA primary metagenome ERZ773532 (study PRJEB29103, sample SAMN06112036) | human gut metagenome | biome: human gut; feature: ankylosing spondylitis patient; material... | reverse complement strand
ATAATTATCAAGACTACAAAAAATACACAAAAAAACAGCTAAATTATTAACGCTCATTAGCTTTTATGAAATTTTTACGCAATTAATCCAAGCACGAGCAATACAGAATTCCGGAAAATAATCTATCCAATATACTGGTCCAGCTTAGAAATATAAGAAAATTATGAAAATTAATCGAGTTCGCTTGTTTTACCAACAATAACTTATTATATTTGCATATGTTGATTCAGACAACAACAATGTTCTTTGATTTTCACTCTGTTGTCAGATTGAAGGGATAATTAAACTGCCCCATTCAAGCAGAAAATATAATTCACACGGCTCTCTGGCAGATAGGGATAATGGCTAAATTTGAGGATTTCTATATCTTCTTGAAAAAGAGGGTATTCCATTAGAACAAGGATTAAGATATTTACGTGGCTTATTGCCGTAACGTACCTCATTTTGTCAAAGAATCCATTAAAACAAGGATTAAGACACTTTGACAAAACAGCCACCTCCCTATCTGCCAGAGAGTTTTCTTATATACGCACCTTTACCTAAAAAACAACAGCTAATTTTGGAACAGATAATAAACAATATCTTATTTTTCTGTTCCAAAATTAGCTGTACTCCGGTTGGTTCTCTTTTTGAAGTCTATCAGTAAAGAGCTACCTATAGAACCTATAGACAACTAATCAAACTGTGTAATCACCCGTCTGATTCGGGTAAAGCTGTCGTTATCCTTCTCCAGTTTATAGATATGCTTGTAGGACAAAGCATCCTGCTCTGTAGGAGATCCATTAATCAACAGGATATCCCGGTCGTTTGCGAACTTCAGGATACCTGCCATATTATTGGGATGCAGCTTGCCGATCTCATCCATCATTTTCTTTTTCTGTTTGGAGTCCATATCGCGGTCCATCATGACGATGTGCATGTTGCTGACGTTGAACTGCGCTTTTACTTCATCGTTTGCCACGTTACAGTCCAGGGTAGATGGAAGGGAACGTGCGATGTTGTAATAAATCTGGGTATGATTGTTTCCGTAGATCGACGGGAACAGCAGAACCAGGAAGATCACAACCCATACTTTATAATGTTTGGTGATAAAGGCGGACGGTTTATCCAGGCTTTTTACCAGCGGTTTGTGTCTCGTTTTCTCAATTGCCTTGTCAAATACCAGAACCATGGCCGGCAGGACGGTGACACAGCAGACAACGCCGATCAAAACACCTTTTGCCATAACGATACCAAGGTCGCGGCCAAGGGCAAAGGTCATAACACACAGTGCCAGGAAACCGGCTACGGTGGTAACGGAGCTTCCGGCTACGGATTTGAACGTGTTGGCGATTGCATGGCCCATCGCACGCTCTTTGTCATCCGGGAAACGCTTTTTATTCTCCTCGAAACTGTTCAGCAGGAAGATGGAGTAGTCCATCGTAACACCAAGCTGCAGCACGGCGGTCAGCGCTTTTGTGATGTAGGAAGTCTCACCAAGGAACACGTTGCTTCCCAGGTTGTAAAGGATTGCAAGTCCGATACTTAACAGGAACAGGATCGGAACAACGAAGGAAGTCGATGTCAGCTCGATGACAACGAGGCTCAAAACTGCGGCGATGACAACGTAAACCGGCAGCTCTTTTAATGCTACGTTTTTGATATCGGTAACAACACCGGTCATACCGCCGATGAAGCACTGCTCGTTCGCAATTTTACGAAGATCCTCGATTGCCTCCATGGAGTCATCGGAAGAAGTCGTATTGTCGAACACTGCGACCCCAAGCTGCTGGCTTCCAAGACCGGCAACGACGCCGTGGCTGAGTTCGTGGGCAAGAAGGCCGTCTTCTACCAGAACGGCACCTGGGCCTACAGCGATGTGAAGGATCTGGGCGACGACAATCTGGGCATGCTGCCCATCTACATCGGCGCTGAGGGCGAGGAGAACCAGGGCCTGTGCACCGGCTCCGAGAACTTCTGGTGCGTCAACAACACCTCCTCCGATGAGGACATCCAGGCTACTCTGGACTTCCTGAACTGGTGTGTCACCTCCGACGAGGGCACTTCCGCTATGGCCGATGACATGGGCTTCGTCATCCCCTTCAAGGCCGCCAAGGACTCCACCAACCCCCTCATCGCCATCGCCAACGATTACGTTGCTGAGGGCAAGACCAGCGTTGACTGGTGCTTCTCCACCATGCCTTCCGAGGAGTGGAAGAACGGCGTCGGCTCTGCACTGACTGCTTATGCAGCAGGCACCGGCAGCTGGGACGATGTGGTCACTGCCTTTGTGGACGGCTGGGCCAAGGAGTACAAGCTGGCCAACGGCTAAGCGTTCTCCTTCTTCCGCAATAGCTGGATAACGGGGAGGCGGGCGATGTGTTCGCCCGCCTCCCCTTCTTTTTCAGGAGGTATATCATGCAAAAGGCCATCAGTAAATATTGGCCGGTGTTCGTACTGCCCACCCTGCTGGCGTTCATCATCGGCTTCATCTGGCCCTTCATCTGGGGCATCTATCTTTCCTTCCAGCGTTTCACCACCGTGAGCAAGACCACCTTCGTGGGCCTGCAGAACTACATCAACGTCTTTTCGGATGAGACCTTCCTCCACGCCTTTGGGTTCACCGCTGCCTTTACGGTGGTAAGCACCGTGCTCATCAATGTGTGCGCCTTCGCCATCGCGCTGGTGCTCACCCGCGGCATCCGCGGCACCAACCTCTTCCGCACCGTCTACTTCATGCCGAACCTCATCGGCGGCATCCTGCTGGGCTACATCTGGCAGATCCTGCTCAACGGTGTGCTGGCCAACCTGCAGAAGCCTCTGCTGGCGCTGGACGCCAAGGCCGGTTTCGTCGGTCTGGTCATCCTGATGTGCTGGCAGCAGATCGGCTACATGATGATCATCTACGTCGCGGGCCTGCAGAGCGTCCCCGGCGACCTCATCGAGGCTGCGAAGATCGACGGCGCAAATGACCGTGAGATCCTGTTCAAGATCAAGATCCCGATGGTCATGCCCAGCGTCACCATCTGCACCTTCCTCACCCTGACCAACAGCTTCAAGCTGTTCGACCAGAACGTGGCCCTGACCGCCGGTGAGCCTGCCAACGCCAGTGAGATGCTGGCCCTGAACATCTACAACACCTTCTATGGCCGCTCCGGCGCTCAGTGGAAGGGCATCGGCCAGGCAAAGGCCGTGGTGTTCTTCCTCGTCGTCGTGGTCATCTCGCTCATCCAGCTCAAGTTTACCCGCTCCAAGGAGGTGCAGCAGTAATGCCGAAAGATAAAAAAATGTGGGACAACATCCTCACTGTCATCATGAGCCTGCTGTGCCTGCTCTGGATCTACCCCATCGTCCTGATCTTGCTGAACAGCCTGAAAATGGAAGGCACCTTCACCACTTCCACCGTCTTCCAGCTGCCTACGGCTGAGACCTTCGCGGGCCTTAGCAACTACATCTACGGCGTCACCAAGATGGGCTTTCTGTCCAGCCTGGGCTACAGCCTCGTCATCACCGTGTCCAGCGTGGCCCTCATCCTGCTGTGCTGCTCCATGACCGGCTGGTACCTCACCCGCGTGAACAACAAGCTGAGCAAGTTCATGAATCTGCTCATCGTCTTCTCCATGGTCGTCCCCTTCCAGATGGTCATGTTCACCCTGTCCAAGACCGCCGACACCCTCAATCTGAACACCCCCTGGAACATCTGCATCATCTATCTGGGCTTTGGTGCCGGTCTGGCCGTGTTCATGTTCACCGGCTTCATGAAGAGCGTCCCCATCGAGATCGAAGAGGCTGCCATGATCGACGGCTGCAACCCCATCCAGATCTTCTTCAAGATCGTCTTCCCCATCCTCAAGCCCACCATGATCTCCACCGCCATCCTTGAGACGATGTGGGTCTGGAACGACTACCTGCTGCCCACGCTGGTGCTGGACATCAAGAAGTACCGCACCATCCCCATGGCCATCCAGTATTTCCGCGGCGGCTATGGCCGCGTCGAGCTGGCCCCCATGATGGCCTGCATCATCATCGCCATCATCCCCATCATCATCCTTTACATGACCTGCCAGAAGTACATCATCGAGGGTGTCGTGGCAGGCGCTGTCAAAGGCTAAAACAAGGAGGTTCCAGCCATGCGTGCAAGCGGCATTCTGATGCCCGTCTTCAGCCTGCCGGGTCCTTACGGCATCGGCACGCTGGGAGATGAAGCCTTTGCCTTCGTCGATTTCCTTGCGGCCGCAAAGCAGACCTACTGGCAGATACTCCCCATCGGCCCTACGGGCTACGGGGACAGCCCCTACCAGAGCTTTTCTGCCTTTGCCGGCAACCCCTACTTTATCGATTTCCGTCTGCTGGCAGCGGACGGCCTCCTCACCGAGGCTGAGCTGCCCGCGCCCCAGCCGGTGGGTCCCGTCGATTACGGCGCACTCTACCAGCAGCGGCCCGTGGTGCTCCATAAAGCGGCTGACCGGCTGCTGGCTTCCCCTACCCCGGCCTATGAGGCTTTCTGTGAAGCCCAGAGCGGCTGGCTCGAAGATTATGCCCTCTTCATGGCCGTCAAGGCCGAGCAGGGGCAGGCCGGTCTCGCCGACTGGCCCGACGACCTGCGCACCCGGGAGCCTGCGGCCCTCGCCGCCGCCAAAAAGCGGCTGGCCGCCGAGGTGGACTACTACAAGGCCGTGCAGTTCTTCTTCTACACCCAGTGGAATGCCCTCAAGGCCTATGCCAACAGCCACGGCATCCAGCTGGTGGGCGACATTCCCATCTACGTCAGCCCCGATTCCAGCGACCTCTGGACCCACCCGGAGCTGTTCCAGACCGACGGTGCCGTCCACCTGACCAGCGTTGCCGGATGTCCGCCCGACGCCTTTGCCGCCGACGGTCAGCTCTGGGGCAACCCGCTCTACGACTGGCCCCGCCACGAGGCCGAGGACTTCCGCTGGTGGAAGCAGCGCATCAAGCACGCCACTTCCATCTACGACGTCGTCCGCATCGACCATTTCCGGGGCTTTGAGAGCTACTACTCCATCCCCGCCGGGAACAAGACCGCTGCGGGCGGTCACTGGGAGAAAGGCCCTGACCGCGCTTTCATCGACGCCATGCACAAGGCGCTGGGCGAGGGCGGCATCATCGCCGAGGATCTGGGCTATCTGACCCCCGAGGTCAAGGCCATGCTGGCCGCAAGCGGCTACCCGGGCATGAAGATCATGCAGTTCGCCTTTGACAGCCGCGAGCCGGGCAACTACCTGCCCTACACCTATCCCCGCAACAGCGTGGTCTACACCGGCACCCACGACAACGTGACCGCCGAGGGCTGGCGTCAGAGCGCCAGCGCCGAGGATGTGGCCTATGCCTGCCGCTACCTGCGCTGCGCACCGGAAGACCTCACGGAGGCCATGATCTGCGCCTGCCTTTCCTGCGTGTCGGACATGGCGGTCATCCCGCTGGCCGACTGGCTCCATCTGAACGCTGAGGCCCGCATCAACACCCCCAGCACCCAGGGTGCCAACTGGCAGTGGCGGCTCACCCAGCCGCTCACCCCGGCCCTCAGCGCTCACATCGCTGAGCTGACCGCACTGTACCACCGTGTGCCGGGCGAAGAACTTTAAGCTTTCCCCATTTTTCTCCGATTCATCCTGATAGCAGCAGCGCCCTGCCTGCCGTTCCCTCACCGGACAGCAGCCGGGGCGCTGCTGTTTTCCGCGCCTTTTGCCGAAATTTTAACACAACATTTTTTCGGAGCCTTTTCCGGGGCATTCCCTTTATATTTTAGCGTTTTTCCGTCCGTTTCGCTTGATTTTTGTGCTTTGGCGTCCCAAATCCCGTTCCGATTCTGTTTCTGCGCTCTCTTGTTGTTTTTCGGCAGTTATGCTATAATCCAGATAGTTTAGTCTCCGTCTCCGGCGGAGCGTATGTGTGAAAGGAGCATTCCCCTATGGAACTTACATATCAGAGTCCGATGATGCCGGCTGCTTATGCCGTCATCTCTGCCGACGAGATGACCTACATCGACGGCGGTGCCCTTCAGATCGGTTCTTACCTCATCGAATTTCACCCCGAGAACCTCCTCACTGCCGCTGTGAACTTCACGGTCAACTTCGCCCAGCTGATGGGCAAAGCTGCCCTTACGGCGGCTGTGGGCGGTCTGCTTCTGATGCACGAGGACGGCCTGACCCTGTCCCAGTCGGTCTCCTATTACTGGGACGGCCAGAACAAGGCCGGCAAAGCTGCCACTGTGGCGGTCGGCGCTCTCGCTGGCTGGTACGGCGCAATGCAGGCTATCCAGATCTATAACACGGTCAAGTCCATCTTCATCGAGCTCAAGAACGCTTACGCCCAGACCAAGGCAAATATTGCCGCGTCCCAGCAGCAGGATGTCGGCATCACCGACCCCATCGTGGCTGCAGCTGCCTGAGTCTGTTTGATTTGACGGAGTGATCGAAAGGAGTCGTTTATGAAACGCATCCAGATGCCTTCTTCCTATGCTGTTGTAACGGACGGAGAAAAAGCCCTTCTTGGCGGCGGCGGCGCATTTCGTGACGCATGGACCTCATTTACGGACCATCTCCGTTTCACTGATTTCTTCTTTCGAGGTGGACTGCTCTCTCTCTCCATCTCGTTCATTCCGAAGCTGCTGTTCAATGTGGTCAAGGCCGGCTTCAATGCCGTGGAAGGCGTCCATACCTTCATCTTCGGCGGACCGAGCAAGGCTGCAGAAGACCTTCAGACCTACAAGAACGATATGAGCGCTCTGCGTGCAGACGCAAAGTCTCAGCGCGGCTGACCTTTCCAAAAACAAAAGAATGCCCTGCGGCGGTGGATCCTCACCATGCCGCAGGGCATTCTTTTTGTGTTTTACATGACCCGCACGGCTCCCTGCTCCCGCAGCGAGAGCAGATAGCAGCAGCCCGGGCCGAACAGCGCTTCCATCGCGGCGCAGTAGCGCTTTACCAGCGCATCCGGTACAAAAGCCTGGATCGTTCCGGCAAAGCCGCCGCCCTGCATCCGCCATGCACCGCCGGTGCCTGCAAGGATGCTCTGGCTGATGGCCAGCGCCGCCGACAGCCCCTGATGCTTCGGCGAAGAAGCGCAGTAGACATTCTGGCAGCACTCAAAGGACGAGTGGCCGCTCTTCTCCACCAGCCGGGCAAAGGCGGCAAAGTCTCCCGCCGCAAGAGCAACTCTCTGGGCAAGGGTACGGGCATTCTCCTCAAAATAGTGGATGGCACGCAGCACGGCGCGGTCGCCGCATTGCTCCCGCAGGCGGGGCAGCTCCTGCCAGAAGCGTTTCTCGTCCACCTCGCCCAGCACCTTGCCGCCCAGACAGGCCGCCACGGCCTCCATCTCGTTCCGGATGGCCGCGAACTCGCCGGTCAGCTCGCTGTGGCTGGCGCGGGTATCGGTGACGCAGAGGGTCATGCCCTCGGGCAGGACGCCGTCGGCATGGATCTTCTCGATCTTCGGTGCCGTCGGGTCGGCGAAATCCGCAAAGAGCACCCCGCCCACGGCGCTGGTCAGCTGGTCCAGCAGGCCGCTGGGCTTGCCGAAGTAGGTATTCTCCGCAAACTGGCAGATGCGGGCCAGCGCAGGGGCGTCCAGGCCGCAGCCGTATTCTGTGTTGAGGATCATGGCCACGCCCATCTCAAAGGCTGCTGAGCTGGACAGTCCCGAGCCCCGCAGCACATCGCTGGCCGTGTAGGCATCGAAGCCGCCCACATCGCAGCCCTTTGCCCGGAAGCCCTCCGCGATGCCCCGGATGAGGCTGGCCGAGTGGGTGCTCTCCCCCTGCTGCGGCTCCGCTTCGGTCAAATCAATGACGTCCAGCTTGTTGAAGCCACGGGACTTGACCCGGATGAAGCCATCCTCGTTCCGGGATGCCACCGCCACAAGGTCCAGCGTGACCGCACCCGCAAGGCCGTAACCGTGCTGGTGGTCGGTGTGGTTGCCGCCAAGCTCTGTGCGGCCCGGGGCCGAATAGACCTGCACCTGCCGCCCCGGCCCATAGTAAAGCTCAAACTGCTCGAGGGCCGCACCATAACGGCTGCGCTGGCGGGCCAGGACCTTTTCGCTGCCGCCGTAGAGCGCGGCCAGCGCAGCGTCCCACCTCCCTGCTGCGATCTGTTCTCTGAGCTGCCTGCTGGTTGCCATCCAGAACCCCTCCCTGCACTCTCTGCAATGTTCGGTTTGTTACCGCTATTGTAATGCATCCGCTGCCATTTTGCAATTTCAACCCGCAAAAAAAGTAATTTTCGGTGTCCAGCCCAAAGAATAAGATGTACTTTTGTTGAATTTGCGGGGGCAGATGTGGTATACTCAGGCTATAGAGCCAACAGGCAGGAGGGAACCGCAATGGCAGACGTCTACAAGCAGTCGTTCAAGCAGAACTACACCAACAACATCGAGCTGTCCATCTTCAACTGCGGCCTGGAGCGCTGTGCTCCGGGGCAGACCTGGGGTCCCGGCATCCGGGACCACTACCTCATCCATCTGGTCGTCTCGGGCAAGGGCGTGTTCGAGGTCGGCGGGCGCACCTACGAGGTCGTGCCGGGCGATCTGTTCTTTGCCCGCCCCAGCCAGCTCATCCGCTATACTGCCGACGAGGCCCAGCCGTGGGAGTACAGCTGGGTCGGCTTCAACGGTGCCTGCGCCCACAAGCTTGCGGCGCAGCTGCCTTTCACCGACGCTGCCCCCGTCCATCACACCCAGGACCTGGAGGGGATGCGGGCGGCCCTGAGCAGCATCTACTCGTCCCGCGGCCTGCAGCCCCAGGACGAGGCCGCGATGGTGGGCTATCTCTACCTCTTCATCGCCGCTCTGATGCGGGAGACCAGCGAGAGCCGCCCCCACAGCACCTCTTCTTCCAGCCAGTATGTCCTGAACGCCATCAAGTACATCCAGTTCAACTACTCCCACGACATCTCCATCGACGATGTCGCCAAGAGCGTCGGCGTCTCCCGGAGCCATCTGTACCGGGTGTTCATGCTCAACGTGGGCAAGAGCCCCATCGACTATCTGACCGAATACCGGGTCAACGAAGCCTGCAAGCTGCTGCGCAGCGGCACACTGTCCATCGCCGAGGTGGCGGCATCGGTGGGCTTCCTCGACCAGTTCTATTTTTCGCGGGTGTTCAAGCGCGCCAAAGGTGTGCCGCCCAGCAAGTATATGACCTCGCAGGCTGATGCAGACGTCCAGCCCGCCCCTGACGAGACATAAGGAGAGATCATTCCATGCCCTTACAGAAAAACCAGCTTCTCACCCTCCGCATCGAGCGTCTTTCCAGCGACGGCAGCGGCGTTGCCCACTCGCCGGAGGGCGAGGCCGTCTTCGTCCCGGGTACTGCCCCCGGCGATGAGGCTCAGGTGCGTATCGTCAAGGACTGCGGCCGGTATGCCTTCGGCATCCTGGACAAACTGCTCACCCCTTCGCCTGACCGCATCCCGGTGGACTGTGCTGTCGCCGGCCCCTGCGGCGGGTGCAGCCTGCGGCACATGGACTACGCCGCCGAGCTGCGGTCCAAGCAGGAGAGCGTCGCCGACGCCTTCCGCCGCATCGGCGGACTGGATGTGCCGGTGCTGGATGCCCTTCCCTCCCCCGGGGTGGACCGCTACCGCAACAAGGTACAGTTCCCGGTGGGCCGCGACAAAAACGGTGCGCCCTGCATCGGCTTTTACGCCGGCCGCACCCACCGCATCGTCCCCTGCCCCGATTGCAGATTGCAGCCCGGCGTCCTGAACGACATCGGCAACGCGCTCTGCAGCTTCTTCGCCGCCCACGGCATCCAGCCCTACGACGAGGAGAGCGGCAAGGGCCTTGTTCGGCATATCTTCCTGCGCCGGGGTACCCACAGCGGCCAGATCATGGTCTGCCTCGTCTGCACCCGCCCGAAGTTTCCCCACAGCGAGGAGCTCGTGGCCGCGCTGCGGGAGCAGTTCAGCGATATTGCGTCCGTCCTCATCAACGTCAACGCCAAGAAGACCAATGTCATCTTGGGTGAAGAGACCGTCTCGCTCTACGGCCCGGGCTACATCGAGGATACTCTCTGCGGTGTGCCGGTCCGGCTCGGCCCCCTCTCCTTCTATCAGGTCAACACACTGGCCGCTGAGCGGCTCTACGGCATCGCTGCCGAATACGCCCAGCTGGAACCCTCGGACGTTCTGCTCGACCTCTACTGCGGCATGGGTACCATCGGTCTCTCCATGGCCGACCGCTGCCGTGAGCTCATCGGCGTGGAGATCGTGCCTGAGGCTATTGACAGCGCCAAGGCCAACGCCGCCCGGATGGGCGACGCTGTCGCCGCCAAGAGCCGCTTCTTCTGCGCCGACGCCGGTCAGGCTGCGGCCCGCCTCGCCGCTGAGGGCCTGCGGCCTGATGTCATCATGCTCGACCCGCCCCGCAAGGGCTGCGACGAGACGACCCTTTCCGCCGTCGTCCAGATGTCCCCCCGCCGGGTGGTCTACGTCAGCTGCAACCCCTCCACCGCCGCAAGAGATGCCGCATGGCTCGAAGAGCATGGGTATCATGCGGAGAAGGTGCAGCCGGTGGACCTTTTTCCACGAACACGGCATTGCGAGGCCGTTCTCCTTTTGTCCAAACTCAACGTCGACCACCGCATTGAAGTGGAAGTGAGCATGGATGAGCTGGATGTGACTGCTGCGGAAAGCAAGGCAACTTACAATGAGATTCGGAACTATGTGTGGGAACACCACCAGTTGAAGGTGTCCAACCTCTACATTGCGCAGGTGAAGCAGAAGTACGGCATCATCGAGCGTGAGAATTACCATAAAGCGAAAAACGAGAATGCCAAGCAGCCCCAGTGTCCGAAGGAAAAAGAGGATGCGATTGTGGAAGCATTGAAGCATTTTCAGATGATTTGATACGCAATCACCCCAGAGAGAATAGCCTCTTGTGCGTTCTCTCTGGGGTGATTTTTGC
>ENA-USZI01002427-USZI01002427.1-human-gut-metagenome-genome-assembly--contig:-NODE-2427-length-10922-cov-26.582480_pt1 | contig 10922 bp, 10 predicted proteins | sample MGYA00250042_ERZ773532 | MGnify/ENA primary metagenome ERZ773532 (study PRJEB29103, sample SAMN06112036) | human gut metagenome | biome: human gut; feature: ankylosing spondylitis patient; material... | reverse complement strand
GGGCGCAATGCTGGCACTGCTCTGCCCCAGCTGGCTGGATGTCCCCTCTTGGTGGACGCTCATCAATCTGCACTCCGTCAGTATCCATGCCCTGCTGGTACTCTATCCAGTCCTGCTGGTGGCGGGCGGCTACCGTCCCAGTCCCCGGCGGGTGCCGCAGGTGCTGGCGTTCCTGTTCGGCTCTGCCCTGCCTATCTACTTTCTGAATCAGTCCCTTAACACCAACTTCTATTTCCTCAATAATCCCTACGGGAACATCATCACCAGCACCTTCACGGCCCTGCTGGGCGAAAAATATTATATCCTGGGCTTCCTGCCTGCCGCCGCGCTGGCGCTGTTCCTCATGTATCTGCCGTGGGCGGCGGACGATAAAAAGAAGAAGCGGGCATGAATGCAGTGCTTTAGAAAAAGGCAGTTCGGTCAGGACTGCCTTTTTCTTTTACCCCAAATTGCACCCTTCCTGCAAAATAAATCTGCAAATTTCTTGCGTTTTGCAGTCTGTTTTATCAATTTTAAGAGAATGCTGTTTTTTTGAGCAAATCCCCTTGACAGGAGTCATACAGCGTGTTATCATGAACACATGAACAGATGTTCATATATTGAAGCGAAAGGATGACAACGATGGCTGAGAATGCTCTTGCCCCAGAACAGAAGCTGCCCAAGGCCCCGCCGGAGCTGCCGGACGATGAGGTGCTCTACGAGCTGGCCGATTTGTTCCGGGTGTTCGGCGATTCCACCCGCATCAAGATCCTCTACGCCCTCCACGACGATGAGCTGTGCGTGCAGGACATTGCAAATGCCGTCCAGCTCAGCCAGTCGGCGGTGAGCCATCAGCTGCGGGTGCTCAAGGACTCAAAGCTCGTCCGCTTCCGCCGCGACGGCAAGACCGTTTACTATGCACTGGACGATGACCATGTGCGCAGCATCCTCTCCATGGGCATGGACCACATCGAAGAGTGATGCCCCGAAAACGCTGTAAGCTCTGCTGCACCCTGCGGCGGAGCGGGGATATAGAAAGAAAGGCTGGTACTTATTATGAAAAAGAGCTACAAGATCGAAGTTGACTGCGCAAACTGCGCCCAGAAGATGGAGGATGCCGCCAACACGGTCGCCGGCGTCGCAAAGGCTACCGTCAGCTTTATGACCCAGAAGATGAACGTCGAGTTCGATGAGGGCGCGGACGTCAAGGCTACTATGCAGAACGTCCTCTCCGCCTGCAAGAAGGTCGAGGACGACTGCGAGATCTTCGGCATCTGAGTTTCGACTTATACTGCCGGGATGCGCGTGGAAAATGTGGAAAAATAAATCAGTTTTCAACAATTTCCACGGCGTTTTCAACATTCTGGACGCAAAAAAAGAAAAATGAACGCGCATTTGCGGCTTTTTGCGGGAAAACCTCGTGGAAAAGCCGGGGGAAAGCGTGGAAAACAAGCCCCTTGTGGGGAAAACCTGTTGAATCTGAGAAAACTGCCCCAAAAGGAGGCTGGTACCCGTGACGAAAAAACAAAAGAAAATGCTGTACCGCATCATCGCTGCTCTGGCGCTGGTGCTGGTGCTCAAGCTGCTGCCGCCTCTGCCCGCGTCGGTGGAGCTGCTGCTCTACTGCATCCCCTACCTCGTGGTGGGCTGGGATGTGCTCCGCAAGGCCCTTCTGGGTATCAAGAACCGTCAGCCCTTTGATGAATGCTTCCTGATGGCCGTCGCCACCGTGGGTGCCTTTGCGCTGGGCGATTACGTCGAGGGCTGTGCCGTTATCATCTTCTACCAGATCGGCGAGCTGTTCCAGGGCGTTGCCGTCGGCAAGAGCCGCCGCAGCATCTCGGCCCTGATGGACATCCGGCCCGACTACGCCAACATCGAGGGCGAGGACGGCAGGCTGGAGCAGGTGGACCCCGATGAGGTCGAGATCGGCACCATCATCGTGGTCCAGCCCGGCGAGCGTGTGCCGATCGACGGCGTCATCGTCGAGGGCGCTTCCACCCTCAACACCGCCGCCCTCACCGGCGAGAGCCTGCCCCGGGATGTCCGGTCCGGCGATGAGGTCATCAGCGGCTGTGTCAACATGAGCGGCCTGCTCAAGGTCAGGACCACCAAGGAGTTCGGCGAATCCACCGTCTCTAAAATTCTCGACCTCGTGGAAAATTCCAGCATGAAGAAGGCCCGCGCCGAGAACTTTATCACCCGCTTTGCCCGGGTGTATACCCCGGCGGTCTGCTACGGCGCGCTGGCGCTGGCCTTCGTTCCCCCCATCGTTCTGCTGCTGATGGGCCAGCCCGCCCGCTTCGGCGATTGGGTCTACCGCGCCCTTACCTTCCTCGTCATCAGCTGCCCCTGCGCACTGGTCATCTCTATCCCGCTGAGCTTCTTCGGCGGCATCGGCGGCGCTTCCGCCTGCGGCATCCTCGTCAAGGGCTCGACCTATCTGGAAGAGCTGGCCGATACCCGCGTCGTCGTCTTCGATAAGACCGGCACCCTGACCCAGGGTACCTTCAAGGTCGTCAAGGTCTGCCCCGTGGAGGGCGGTACCGAAGATTCCCTCGTGGAAGCCGCTGCGCTGGCCGAGAGCTGGTCGAAGCACCCCATCTCCCTGAGCATCAAGGCTGCTTACGGCAAGGACATCGACGCTGCCCGCGTCACCGACGTGGAGGAGCTGGGCGGACACGGCGTCACCGCCAAGGTGGACGGCAAGCTGGTCGCTGCCGGTAATGCCCGCCTGATGGCAAAGCTGGGCCTCACCGTCCCCGATGTTCCCCAGACCGGCACCATCGTCCATGTGGCCATCGACGGCAAGTATGCGGGCTATCTGCTCATCTCCGACGTGGTGAAGCCCCACAGCGCACAGGCCATCAAGGGCCTCAAGCAGGCCGGCGTCCGCAAGACCGTCATGCTCACCGGCGACGCAGAGCCGGTGGCAAAGGCTGTCTCGGCAGAGCTGGGCATCGACGAGTACCACGCCGGCCTGCTGCCCGGCGATAAGGTGGACCAGATCGAGAAGCTCCTGGCCGCCAAGAACCCCAAAGAGATGCTGGCCTTCGTGGGCGATGGCATCAACGACGCCCCTGTCCTCTCCCGTGTGGATGTGGGCATCGCCATGGGTGCTCTGGGCTCTGACGCCGCCATTGAGGCCGCCGATGTCGTCCTGATGGATGACGACCCGGCCAAGATCGCCCTCGCCATGCGCATTGCCCGCCGCACCAAGAGCATCGTCTACCAGAACATCGTCTTTGCTCTGGCCATCAAGGCGGCCTGCCTGCTGCTGGGTGCTCTGGGTATCGCCAATATGTGGGCGGCCATCTTCGCCGATGTCGGCGTCATGGTCCTCGCTGTCCTGAATGCGACCCGCGCCCTCTACACGAAAGACCTTGTCAAGAAAGACCCCCAGTGATCGCTGCATAAAAATACGAATGCCACCGGAGAAACAGGCCTGCTGCCTGCTGATCCGGTGGCATTTTTGTTTTTTGAAAAAAGGTTCAGGCGGGCAGATGCACCTGCACAAAACGCTGCATCTCCGACTCCAGATTATTGACAAGGCTTCGGAAAGAGGGATGCTGTTGAAAGGCTCGCACCGGGTAAAGTAACTGCAATTCTGCCTCTACTCCTTTCTCCTGCAGAGGAACACAGACCAGCTCTCCGGTTTGCACACCGGAGTAGCGGTAGTGGGTCGGAGCAAAAGCAATGGCATAAGTATCGGTATGCTGACGTACTAATTCCACCACGCTGTTTACGGTACCGACTTCTACAATATGTTTGTCCGTGATGGTCCGTACCAGATCCGGAAGAAATTGGTCGATGGCAGCCAGTGCGCTGTCCGACTGATTCATAGGTTCCAGTGTGTGATTTGGAAAGGCCAGATAGTATTTTTTCAAATCGCTGAAAGTAAGGCTCTCTCTCTGGGCCAGTGGACTGAGCCGGTTTACTAGACAACCATAGACACCACTAGCCAGTACGACTTTTCGATTGTTCAGGGCTTTCAGCTCCCGGCTGAGATCGACCTGAGGGGAACCGAGGGTGAGGATCAGGTGAGGTTCCTGTGCATCGGCAGAAAGATATCGCTCAGGCTGTGCTTCAGTCTGGTAGCTGACGGTCAACTCCGGGTAGCTCTCACGGAGACGAAGCAAAATGTCCGGCACAAGGAACTCTGCCAGAGAGATATGACTGTAAACATCCACTTTTTTCAAGGAAGTGACAGTGCCCAGTTCCAGCCAGCCATTATACAGGGCAATCACCTGACGTGCCTGCGGCAGGATGGTCTCGCCTGCGATCGTCAGCCGGATGCCGGAGCTTGTGCGTGTGAACAGCTGGACTCCCAGTTCCTGTTCCATGGACTGGAGGGACTTCGTCAGACTGGGCTGCGCCAGATAGAGTTTCTGGGCGGCAGCCCGGATGGAACCTGCCTCTGCGACAGCAATGAAATATTCGAGCGTTGTGATCTTCATACAAAAAATGCCTTCTATTCTGTGTGTATTGCGGTAGGATATTGCTTTTTTTCATAGCCCACAAAAATTTATGTATTATACAAATATTCTTCATTATGTTAACATAATTACAGCGAATGAGTCAACCCATGATGGGCGGTTGACCAAAAAACATGACGCACAGAAAGAAAAGGAGTGTATTGAAAATGACGAAGCGCGAAAGATTCCTGAAGGTACTGGCAAACGAACCTGTGGATCGTGTCCCCGTAGCATTCTTCCATCACTTTACCGGTCCCTCCGATTGGAACATGGGTCTGGAGAATCCGGAAGCGTTTGAGCGTAATATCGAGGGCCACCGTCCGGCGTTGGAAAAGTTTGATCCTGATATCATCAAGATCATGAACGACACCCTGATGATGATGCCGATGGATGTTTCGTTTGTGGAGACCGCAGAGGATCTGAAGAAAATTCAGCCCATGTCCATGGATTGCGAGTATGTTAAGAAGCAGATCGAGCTGACCAAGCGTGTGGTCGAAATCTATAAGGGACATGATGCACCCCTGCTGGTCACCAGTTTCTCTGCTGCCTGGCTGCTGCGCAATGCTTTTACCGTAGATCTGCCTGTGGCTGGTGCGGATGAACATATTATGAAAAAGCTGATGGCGGAAGATCCGCAGGCTATTGCCGATTGCCTGATGACTATCAGTAAGGGGATTGTGGAACTGAATAAGATCCTTCTGACCGAATGCGGTGCTGATGGTATTTACTTCAGCTGCGCCAACCAGGCAGGTTTCTTCCCGCGTGAGTTCCATCAGAAGTATGTGGCTCCCAGCGAGAAGTATGTTCTGGAAGAAGCCAAGAAGATCCGCGATATGAATGTACTGCACATCTGTGGTTATCACGGCCATGGCAACGACCTGCGCCTCTACACGGATTACGATGCAGCTGCATACAGCGTGGCCGTGAATGCTGAAGGCACTACCATGGGCGATGCCAAGAAACTGTTTGGCGGCAAGCCGGTCATCGGCGGATTCACTCAGGATGGCGTGATTTACACTGGCACCCGGGAAGAAGTCAAGAAGGCGACCTGGGATATCCTGGACAACGCAGGGCAGCTGGGAGTGATCATCGGTGCAGACTGCACGGTGCCTAACGATATCGATGATGATCGCTTCAACTGGGTGCGTGACGCTGCAGCGGAGTACGCAGCACAGCACTGAGCCCCCGCTCTGCCTGCGGGAGCAATAGAACTGTAAAATATGTCGCAGGAGGAAAATCCATGACACAGGAACAATATCAGAATTATATTAAAATCCTCCGCTCGGAACTGATCCCGGCAATGGGGTGTACCGAGCCCATCGCGGTGGCTTTTGCGGCAGCTAAAGCCCGGGAAGTGTTGGGTTGTATGCCAGAAGCCATGGTGGCGCGATGCAGCGGAAACATCATTAAAAATGTGAAAAGCGTTATCGTGCCAAACTCCGGTAACGAACGGGGCGTTGAGGCTGCTGCTGTGCTGGGTGCCGTAGCAGGACAGGCGGATCTGGGACTGCAGGTCATCAGTCAGGTGACCCCGGAGCAGATTGCTCGAACCAAGGAACTGCTGACCCAAAAGATTTGCCGCTGCGAGCTGGAAGAAGGCGAGGGAAACCTTTATATTCTTATCACCATGACAGCAGGAGACGCGAGTGCAGCTGTGGAAGTGCGCACCAAGCATGACCACATCTCTCGGATCATAAAGAACGGAAAAGTGTTGTTCGAGCAGCCGAACCTGCAGGTGGAGATCAGTGGAGACAAGAGTCAGCTGAACCTGAAGGATATCCTGGAGTTTGCTGACACGGTGAATCTGGAGGACGTGCGTGAACTGCTGGAAACGCAGATCAGCTACAACACTGCCATTGCAGAAGAAGGCCTGAACAATTTCTGGGGTGCCAGTGTGGGCCGCACCATTCTGGATGCGGAGCCCGGCAGTACTTTGCAGAGAGCCAGGGCTGCGGCCGCAGCCGGAAGCGATGCCCGGATGAACGGATGTGCTTTGCCGGTAGTCATCAATTCCGGCAGCGGCAATCAGGGGATTACTTGCTGTATGCCGATCGTGGTCTATGCCCGGGACCTGGGCTGCAGCCATGAGCAGCTGCTGCGTGCATTGACCCTCTCTAATCTGATCTCCATCCACCAGAAACGGTTCATCGGGAACTTATCAGCCTACTGCGGCGCGGTTTCGGCCGGTACAGCGGCTGCCTGTGGCATTGCATATCTGCAAGGTGCGGATTATGATGTAATTGGTACTACCATCGTCAATGCGGTGGGAACCACCGGTGGAATTATCTGTGACGGTGCAAAATCTTCCTGCGCCTCCAAGATCTCGGCCTCGGTAGAGGCTGGTGTGCTGGGGTACGAGATGGCCCGCCGTGGACGCAAGTTCCAGTTTGGAGAGGGTATCGTTTCCGGCGACTATGAGCAGACTATCCGGAATATCGGCTGTGTGGGCCGGGATGGAATGCGCGATACGGATGTGACGATCCTGAATCTGATGATCCAGGATACTGCCAAGTAAGATGTTTGCGGAAGCGTCTTTCCCCCTTTTGCCCCTGAAAAGGATGTTTCCGGCCTGGTGAGAGAGCAGGCCGGAAAATGAAAGGAGTTTTTTCCATGGAAGAAAAAAAGAAACGGAGCTTTTGGGAGAGCTTTAAGATCTGGTTTGGTCTGGGTGCACTGATGTTTGGTACCTACTGCGGTGCCAATATGGCGTCCGGTGTGTATGCAACTACTTATATGGTTACCTTCGGCGGCGGCTGGATGTGGGTCTGTCTGGCGATCTTTATTGCCTTTATGGCTTTCTTCTGCGCTGTGTCGCTGAATTTTATCAGAGCCTATAAGGTTGACAACTACAATTCCTACTATCTGGCTCTGTGGGGTGCTGACAAACCGGGGACCAACCCTGTGGTCAAGGTGATCGTCAGTATCTTCTTTGACGTATACACTACCCTGATGGGTGTTGTTACTGTGGCGGCTACCATTGCCTTGTTTGCCAACCTGATGGAATCGCTGTTCAACATCCCCATCGGCGTCGGCAGTATCATCGCGGTGGTCATGTTCACCCTGCTGTCCATGTATGGTGCAGCTTTCCTGCGGAAGTTCAACACCGTGATGACGATTTCCCTGATTGCTGCACTGGCCGCGATTCTGATTTTTGTCATCGCTATGCGCGGGGATGTGCTGGCCCAGAGGATGTTTGACTTTGAAGGCGGCATGAACTGGAGCGGAAAGACCCTGGCTTCCCACTTTGGGATGCTGGTCTCCTACTGCTTTACCACCGCCAGCTGGGGTGGTTCCCTGAGCAATTATGCCGAGAATATCCATACTAAGAAAGATGCCATCGGCAGCGGCATCCTGATCGGTGTCATGGTGGCAAGTTTGTTCTTTGTCACAAGCCTGATTGTGCTTCCCTTCCTTCCGGATGCTTTTGTGGCAACTCCCATCCTTTCCATCTGCAAAGAGTATATGCCCGGTGTGATGACTGCCATCTATTGGCTGGTCGTGATGCTGTCGGTTATCTCTACGGGTCCGACCTTTATCTTCAACACTTCCAACCGGTTCGTTAAGGTCTGGAAGACCGAGAAGGTGCCGCAGAGAGTCAAGCTGTTCGTTATTGCACTGGCCTTCCTGCTGCTCTGCCTGGCACTTTCCAAGATTGGTCTGATCGCAATCTGCCAGAAGGGCTACACCGCATTGGGCAACGTGGCAATCTTCGCTATCGCAGCGCCTTTGTTCGTCTCCATTATCCGTGTTCGCAAAAAGGATAAGGCGGATGCCGAAGCTGCTGCCGCTCAGAAAAGTGAGCAGTGATCCTATGAGACATTCCCATACCCATTCCTGATACTTCATCCAGAACCTCAGAAGCAGGAGCCCCCGCCGGATTCCGGCGGGGGCTCCTGCTCTTGCAATCTGCGGGGAATCTGTTATACTACTAATCCAGGGGGTTAGTGCAATGAAAGAAACCGAAACGATACGATCTGCGCCGCGCACAGAGGGAACGGTCTGGAAGGCGTTCCGGGCCACAGCGCCTCAGACGCTGCCGGTGTTTGCCGGATATTTGGTGCTGGGCCTCGGCTACGGCATCTATGTGCAGTCGCTGGGCCTGCCGGTCTGGCTGCCGCCCCTGATGGGTACGGTAGTGTACGGCGGCTCGCTGGAATTCGTGCTGGCGTCGCTGCTTCTGGGCAGCTTTGCGCCGGTGTCGGCCTTTCTGATGGCGCTGATGATCCAGGCGCGGCATCTTTTTTACGGCCTGACCATGCTGCAGCGCTACCGTGGCTACGGCCTGCGCAGCGCCTACATGATCTTCGCCATGAGCGACGAGACCTTCTCCATCACCTGCTCGGCAGAGCCGCCCGAGGGCGTGGATAAGGGCTGGTTCATGTTCTTCATCACCCTGCTGGACCAGATCTATTGGGTCGCCAGCGCGGCCATGGGCGCGGCCCTCGGCTCTGTCCTGCCCTTCAGCACCGAGGGCGTCGATTTCGTCATGACGGCCATGTTCGTGGTCATCTTCCTCAACCAGTGGGAAAAGGAAAAGCAGCACGCCAGCGCCATCATCGGCATTGCCGCCCCGCTGGTCTGCTTGCGCATCTTCGGCTCGGGCAGCTTCCTCATCCCCTCGATGGTCTGCATCCTTGCGGCACTGCTGCTGCTCCGCCGCCCCATCGAGGCCAAAGAAAGCGAGGCGGCAAAATGAGCAAGATCCAGTTCATCCTGACCATCGCCGTCTGCGCGGCGGCGACCATGCTTACCCGTTTTCTGCCCTTTCTGGTGTTCGGCTCCCGGGGCGGCAAGGTGCCTGAGGTGGTGGAGTATCTGGGCCATGTGCTGCCCGCCGCCATCTTCGGAATGCTCATCGTCTACTGCCTCAAGGGCGTCAGCCTCACCTCGGGCAGCCACGGCATCCCGGAGGCCATCGCCATCGGTGTGACCGTCGCCCTCCATAAGTGGAGGCATCAGACGCTGGTTTCCATCGCCGGCGGCACGCTGTGCTATGTGCTGCTGGTGCAGATGGTGTTTTGAGAATGCAAAAAGGACACGGCACTGCCGTGTCCTTTTTCGTGCTCAGTGATAGAATGTATCAAAATTGACCTGTCGGTAGAACCGCTGCTGCAGCTGGTCGAAGCTGTCGCAGTCCTGCGCCAGCAGCCACATGATCTTCGTCACGACAGCCTCAATGGTCATGTCGTGGGCCTCGAGGAAGCGGAAGCGGTTCTTGACCCGCTTGCCCACCTCATAGATGCCCACGTCGCTGCCCTCGTAAGTGACCTGGGTGGTGAGGATGAGCACTTTGTGGGTCTTGTCATAGTCGCCGAGGCCCTCGGCGAAGGCGTCCATCAGCCGCTGGGGGATACCGCCTACGCCGAAGCTCTCCACGATGACGCAGTCGTAGAGGCGGAAAATGTCGGGAATCAAATCGGGGCTGAGGCCGGGCGTCAGCTTGAGCAGGAAGACGCGGGGGCTGAGCGAGCGTCCAAACTCCACAGGGCCGGTGGGCCAGGGCGAAGGCACATACCGCACCAGACGGTCGCCCTGTACCAGCGCCAGCGCCGGGAAATTCACCGAGGCAAAGGCGTCGTAGCTGATGGTCTTGTTCTTCTTGGCGCGGGTGCCTGCGATGACATGGCCGCCGAACACCACCATGACGCCCCGGCTGCCGGGGTCGAGGGCGCAGATGACGCTGTCGCGAAGGTTTTTCTTGGCGTCGGTGATCTCGTTGGAGATGGGCTGCTGTGCGCCGGTGAGGATGACGGGCTTGTCGGCGTTCTGGATGAGGTAGGACAGCGCCGCCGCCGAGTAGGCCAGCGTGTCGGTGCCGTGGCAGATGATGAAGCCGTCGTAGAGGGCATAATTCTCCTGTACGGCCTTCGCCATCATCAGCCAGTGCTCCGGGCCGAGGTCGGTGCTGTCGATGCTGCACAGGGCCAGCGTGTCGGGGCAGCAGAGCTCGTTCAGCTCAGGCAGATGAGCCAGAAGCTCTTCGCTGGTGAGCACGGGCTTGAGGCCCTGCTGGGTGCGGACGCTGGCGATGGTGCCGCCAGTGGTGATAAAAAGCAGACGCTGCTTTGTGGACATAGAAAAAGCCTCCATCAGGAAGATTGAATCGTATTCGTAAAAAGTATAACACACTCGCCCGCCCTTGCAAAGTGGCGCTCGGGCGGAAAATGGAGGCTTTTGGGATTGGTCATAGAAATCAGGGGGATTTGGTGTATAATAGAGGTATAGAGCGCTGTTACGCGGGGTTAATTTCTCTTTTGCGCACCAAAAGAGAACCAGAAATGGTTCTCGCGCCGGTGGCGCGGGGGTAGAGCGCGGTTACGCGGGGTTAAGTTCTCTTTTGCGTGCCAAAAGAGAACCAGAAAAGCACCCGCTACTTTCGAGGCGCGGGAGGCACGAGAAAGGGGCTGCTCGCCCCTTTCAGACCCCGAAGGGGTTGTCGAAACGGAAAAAAGCTAGTCGCTGCGCTTA
>ENA-USZI01002422-USZI01002422.1-human-gut-metagenome-genome-assembly--contig:-NODE-2422-length-10936-cov-567.465052_pt1 | contig 10936 bp, 8 predicted proteins | sample MGYA00250042_ERZ773532 | MGnify/ENA primary metagenome ERZ773532 (study PRJEB29103, sample SAMN06112036) | human gut metagenome | biome: human gut; feature: ankylosing spondylitis patient; material... | reverse complement strand
GACGACTTTGAATACGAAGAGGAGGCAGACAATGAGTAACTCTGCGCTGCGCCTTACATATTATAATATAGCCGATGGCGTGTGTGCATTCTCTACCACACGCCACGGCGGAACCAGCGAGGGCAACCACGCCTCGCTGAACATCAACCCCTACTGTGGCGACAAGCCCGAACACGTGGCTGCCAACCGCAACCTTTTAGCTGCGGAACTCGGCATCAGCCCCGACCACATCATACTGCCCCACCAGACTCACGGCACGGAGACACGCATCATCGGCGAGGAGTTCTGCGCCCTGCCCGAACGCATACGCCAGATGCTGCTCGAAGGTGTCGACGCGCTGCTCACCAACGTGGAGGGCGTGTGCATCGGAGTGTCGACAGCCGACTGTATCCCTGTGCTGCTCTACGACGAGGAGCACCGCGCTACGGCTGCCATACACGCCGGATGGCGCGGCACACAGGCACGCATCGTGAGCAAGGCGATTGCCGACATGAGCGTGACTTACAAGACCGACGCGAAGAAGCTGAAGGCAGTTATCGGTCCGGGCATTTCGCAGAAGAACTTCGAGGTGGGCGACGAGGTGTACGCCGCCTTTGAAGCTGCAGGCTTCGATATGACAACACTCGCAAAGCAGGAGATAAAGCGCAACGCAGATGCCACCGACCCCTCCAAATTGTTTGAGAAGAAGTGGCACATCGACCTTATACTCGCTAACCGACAGCTGCTCGAAATTGCAGGTGTGGCTCCAGAGAACATCAACGAAAGCAACATCTGCACATACGACAACGTAGACAACTACTTCTCGGCACGCCGCCTTGGCACCGAGTCGGGACGCATCTACACGGGCATCATACTATAGACCAAAATAACTATAATGCGAATAAAGAAAATACTATTAGCCATAGCCACACTCACACTCGTGTCGGCAACCCCCGTCAAACATCAGTTCACCGCTGCCGAACAGCAGCAGATAAGCATATCCACACCCGGACTCTTCAGTCGTTCCAACGCCTTCAACATCGACCTCGATGCACTGAAGCCGAACGAATACTCCTTCCCGCTGCCCGTGGGCAAAGCAACACTGCGCAAGAACAACGTAGTGGAGATAACCACCAAGGACGGCGACGCAGTGAAGGCAATGTTCGACGGCACGGTACGTGTCTCGCGCAAGTTCCCCGACATGGGCTACACCATCGTGATACGCCACCGCAACGGACTCGAAACCGTCTACGCCAACAACGCCGAGAACGTGGTAGAGGTGGGACAACACGTGCGCGCCGGACAGACCATAGCCATCGTCGGACAACGCGGTGGCAAGTTCTACTGCGACTTCTCTATCATGATCGACGGCAAACGCATCAACCCCACCGCCGTTGTGGGCATCGGCAGTCACCGACTCCACCGCCACACACTGCTCTGCGAGAAGCAGTACAACTACATAAACGTGTCGACCATCGGCGAGAAGGTAGACTTCAACGATAGCAAGAACTTCACCACCGAGGACGTCTTCACCAAACAATCGACCTACAAGTGGAACCTCGACGAGATGAAGAAGGGCACATGGGCATACCCGCTGCCTGGCGCAAAGGTAATAAGCCCATACGGAGGCAAACGCCGACACAGCGGAGTAGACCTGAAGACGAAGCCGAAGGACGAAATAGTGGCAGCCTTCGACGGCGTAGTGACACGCTCAGCAACCCACTACGGCTACGGCCTGTGCATCGTTATCAAGCACGCCAACGGACTCGAAACGCTCTACTCCCACCAGTCGAAGAACCTCGTGAAGGTGGGCGACAAGGTGAAAGCCGGACAGGTTATCGGTCTGACCGGACGCACCGGACGCGCCACAACCGAACACCTGCACTTTGAAACAATATTCAAAGGACGCCGCTTCAACCCCAACCTCATCTTCGAGCACAAATCGCGCGGACTGCAGAAGGCTACACTCATACTCACCAAGAACGGCGGTATAACGCAGAAGCGCAACTAAAAAAGCAGGCAGGCAAAACCATCGGAACATCTGCCAAAAACAACCCTCAAATTGCCACGGCGTGGCAACATTGTTTGCTTAGCATGTACAACGACATTGCCGCAGCAGGCAAACAACCTTGCCACGCTGCGGTAATTTGAGGGATGTAAAACTGCTGTAAAACAAAAATCTCGAACACACCATTTTTTAGTTATAGGATGTTAAAACAAGAAGTTTTTTCATCAAACATTTGGTGGTTACAAAAAAATGCTATACCTTTGCACTCGCTTTCAAGAACAAAGCAATTATGAAGCAAGGGCGTTTAGCTCAGCTGGTTTAGAGCATCTGCCTTACAAGCAGAGGGTCGGCGGTTCGAATCCGTCAACGCCCACACAAAGCGAACAAGTTATACAACTTGTTCGCTTTTTTTGTTTACCTACTGCGCATTAACACCACAAATCACATTATTTCACAAAAAAACTACACACAAATAAAAACTTATTTGTAATTTTGCACCCGTAATTACACATATTATATATAATAGCAATTATGAAACTTGATTTGCTGACAGCCATCTCGCCGATTGACGGCCGTTATCGTGGCAAGACAGAACGCCTTGCCGACTACTTCTCTGAGTATGCACTGATACGCTACCGCGTACGTGTGGAAATCGAATACTTCATCACGCTCTGCGAGTTGCCATTGCCGCAGCTTGCTTCGTTCGACCATCAGCTCTTCGACCAGCTGCGCGACATCTACCGCAACTTTGGCGAAGAAGAAGCCCAGCGCGTGAAGGACATCGAGAAAGTGACTAACCACGACGTGAAGGCTGTAGAGTACTTCATAAAGGAGGAGTTCGACCGCATCGGCGGACTCGACGCTTACAAGGAGTTTATCCACTTCGGACTCACCTCACAGGATATCAACAACACATCAGTACCCCTCTCTATAAAGGAGGCGTTGGAGCAGTTCTACTATCCGCTCTGCGAGGAGCTCATCGCACAGCTCCGCGAGTACGCAGAGGAGTGGGCAGCAGTGCCAATGCTCGCCAAGACCCACGGACAGCCCGCTTCGCCTACACGCTTGGGCAAGGAGGTGATGGTGTTCGTATATCGCCTGGAGGAGCAGCTGCGCCAGCTGAAGGAGTGCCGCCTCACCGCCAAGTTCGGTGGAGCCACCGGCAACTACAACGCCCACCACGTAGCCTACCCTGAATACGACTGGAAGGCGTTCGGCAACCGCTTCGTGAGCGAGAAGCTCGGTCTGGAGCGCGAGCAGTTCACTACACAGATCTCCAACTACGACTGCCTCGGCTCGGTGTTCGACGCAATGCGCCGCATCAACACAATCATCATCGACCTCGACCGCGACTTCTGGATGTACATCTCAATGGAGTACTTCAAGCAGAAGATCAAGGCAGGCGAGGTTGGCTCATCGGCAATGCCGCACAAGGTGAACCCGATCGACTTCGAGAACTCAGAGGGCAACCTCGGCATGGCAAACGCCGTGCTGCAGTTCCTCGCACAGAAGCTCCCCGTGAGCCGTCTGCAGCGCGACCTCACCGACTCTACCGTGCTGCGCAACGTGGGCGTACCGTTCGGCCACGGCGTAATCGCAATAGAGAGCACACTCAAGGGCCTGCGCAAGCTCATCCTCAACGAGGAGAAGCTGCAGGAAGACCTCAACAACACATGGGCAGTAGTGGCAGAGGCTATACAGACAATACTTCGTCGCGAGGCTTATCCGCATCCGTACGAGGCACTGAAAGCACTCACACGCACCAACAAGCACATGACAGAGGAGACCATCCACGAGTTCATACAGACACTCAACGTGAGCGACGCTGTGAAGGCGGAATTGATGGCTATCACACCAATGAACTACACAGGCATTTAAGCCAACCCCCGATATAATTCGACAATAGCCGTGAGGCTATATACATAAACAATAAAAACCAACAAGTAACTATGGATTCAGAAAACGTAAAGAATCAGGAACAGAACACAGCGGATCAGACTACTGGCAATAGCGAGAGCTACGGCCGTGCCGCAGGAAACTATCAGAAAGAGTATCGCAGCGTGACGGGACGTCGCCCGCGTATTCACACACAGCACTCGGCTTCAGCCTCATCACAGAGCGAAGACGGCGGCTTCCGTCCGGAAGGCTTCGGCTCAAGCCTCGGCTCTCAGCAGCAGGGCGGCTACCAACCACGCCAGGGTGGCTATCAGCCACGTCAGCAGGGCGGTTACAACCGCGGCGGCTATCAGCAGCGTCCTCAGGGCGGCTATCGTCCACGCTACAACCAGGACGGCGAACAGCAGCAGGGCGGATACCAGCCGCGTCAGCAGGGCTATCGCCCACGCTACAACCAGGACGGCGAACAGCAGCAGGGCGGATACCAGCCACGTCAGCAGGGCTATCGCCCACGCTACAACCAGGACGGCGAACAGCAGCAGGGCGGATATCAGCCACGCCAGCAAGGCGGCTATCAGCAGCGCGGCGGCTACGGTCAGCGTCAGCAGGGCGGATATCAGCAGCGCGGCGGCTACGGTCAGCAGGGCGGATATCAGCAGCGCGGTGGCTACGGTCAGCAGGGCGGCTATCAGCAGCGCGGCGGTTACAACCGCGGCGGCTACGGACAGCAGGGCGGCTACAACCAGGGTGGCTACCAGCAGCGTCAGCGCACACCGGGCTACGACCCCAACGCTAAGTACAGCATGAAAAAGCGCATTGAGTACAAGGAGGAGAACTACGATCCGAACGAACCGCTTCGTCTGAACAAGTTCCTCGCCAACGCAGGTATCTGCTCGCGCCGTGAGGCAGACGAGTTCATCCAGGCAGGCGTGGTGACCGTGAACGGAGAGGTAGTGACCGAGCTCGGCACCAAGATCAAGCGCACAGACGAGATAAAATTCCACGACCAGCCCGTAACACTCGAGAAGAAGGTGTACGTGCTGCTCAACAAACCAAAGGACTGCGTGACAACAAGCGACGACCCACAGCAGCGTAAGACCGTGATGGACCTCGTGAAGAACGTGTGCCCGGAGCGCATCTACCCCGTAGGCAGACTCGACCGCAACACAACCGGCGTGCTCCTGCTCACCAACGACGGCGACCTCGCTTCTAAACTCACACACCCGAAGTTCCTGAAGAAGAAGGTGTACCACGTATTCCTCGACAAGAACGTAACAGCTCACGACATGCAGCAGATTGCTGAGGGCATCGAGCTGGAGGACGGCGAGATACATGCAGACGCTATCGAGTACGCAAGCGACACCGACAAGAGCCAGGTAGGCATCGAGATCCACAGCGGCAAGAACCGCATCGTGCGTCGCATCTTCGAGCACCTCGGCTACCGCGTCGTTAAGCTCGACCGCGTACAGTTCGCAGGACTCACCAAGAAGAACCTCCGCCGCGGCGACTGGCGCTTCCTCACAGAGAAGGAAGTGGAGATGCTGCGCATGGGAGCATTCGAGTAAAACATAAACAGGTTGAGATGGTGAGGTGTTGAGATGTTGACATCGCACCATTTCAACTTTCCAATTTAAACAATATAATGGAAAGAACAAAAGTTATTGACGCTCTCCGTAGCACCGCCTTCGGAAGCCAAATCAACGTAAAGGGTTGGGTGCGCACTCACCGCAGTTCGAAGGCTGTAGACTTCATCGCGCTCAACGACGGTTCTACTATCAAGAACATACAGATCGTGGTAGACCCCACCAAGTTCGATGCCGAGATGCTGAAGCAGATCACCACCGGTGCTTGCATCAGTGCCGTAGGTACGCTCGTAGAGAGCCAGGGTGCAGGTCAGACATCTGAGATACAGTGCGAGAGCCTCGAGGTGTACGGACTCTGCGGCAGCGACTACCCGATGCAGAAGAAGGGACAGTCGTTCGAGTACATGCGCCAGTACGCCCACCTGCGTCTGCGCACCAACACATTCGGTGCCGTGATGCGCATACGCCACAACATGGCTATGGCTATCCACACCTACTTCCACGAGCACGGCTACTTCTACTTCAACACTCCGCTCATCACCGCAAGCGACTGCGAGGGTGCAGGTCAGATGTTCCAGGTTACGACCAAGAACCTCTACAACCTGAAGAAGACCGAGGACGGCAAGATCGACTACTCTGACGACTTCTTCGGCAAGCAGACATCGCTCACCGTGTCAGGACAGCTCGAGGGCGAGCTCGGAGCCACAGCGCTCGGAGCCATCTACACCTTCGGTCCGACATTCCGCGCAGAGAACTCGAACACTCCGCGCCACTTGGCTGAGTTCTGGATGGTAGAACCGGAAGTGGCATTCCTCGACCTCGCCGGACTGATGGACCTCGAGGAGGACTTCATCAAGTACTGCATCCGTTGGGCACTCACCCACTGCAAGGACGACATCGAGTTCCTCAACAAGATGATTGACAAGAGCCTCATCGCACGTCTTGAGGGCGTGCTCAACTCCGAGTTCGTTCGTCTGCCTTACACCGAGGGTATCCGCATCCTGCAGGAGGCTATACAGAACGGCAAGAAGTTCGAGTTCCCATGCGAATGGGGCGACGACCTCGCTTCGGAGCACGAGCGCTACCTCGTGGAGGAGCACTTCAAGAAGCCGGTCATTATGACCAACTATCCGAAGGCTATCAAGGCGTTCTACATGAAGATAGACGCAGAGGAGAGCGGCTTCGGCGGCAAGAGCGGTCAGACCGTTCAGGGCACCGACGTACTCTTCCCGCAGATCGGCGAGATCATCGGTGGCTCGGTTCGTGAGGAGAGCTACGACAAGCTGATGAACGAGATTGAGGAGCGCAACATCCCGATGAAGGATATGACATGGTACCTCGACACACGCAAGTACGGCTCATGTCCGCACGCAGGCTTCGGTCTCGGCTTCGAGCGTCTCATCCTCTTCGTAACGGGTATGCAGAACATACGCGATGTTATCCCATTCCCGCGTACTCCGAAGAGCGCAGAGTTCTAAACGACTTTATTAAAGACACACTATAATAATGTGGGTGCAGCAGGCAAACACCTGTTGCACCTTTTTTTCATTTTGTCTGTAGCGATTAAGCATTTACCGATTTTTATGCTTATCTTTGCAGAATACAAAATACACAAATCAGTTTATGACCGATCTTGCAAGCTATTTCCCCATAACCGACCCCACCCTGATATTCTTTGTGGTGATGCTCATCATTCTGTTTGCCCCAATCATCATGGGCAAGCTGCGCATCCCGCATATCATTGGCATGGTGCTCGCCGGAGTAGCCATAGGCAAGTACGGCTTCAACATCCTCTCGCGCGACGACTCGTTTGAACTCTTTGGCAAGGTAGGACTCTACTACATCATGTTCCTCGCCTCACTCGAGATGGATATGGAGGGCGTAAAGCGCAACAAAGGGCGGTTCTTAGGTTTCGGCGTGCTCACGTTCGCCTTTCCGCTCATCCTCACCTACTTAGCCAGCACCAAGCTGCTCGGCTACCCGGTGTTCGCCTCGCTACTGTTAGGATGCCTTATGGCATCGAACACGCTCATCGCCTACCCCATCGTCGGCCGCTACGGTCTGCAACGCAAGCCAAGCGTCACACTATCGGTAGGCTCCTCCATGATTTCGCTGCTCATGGCACTCGTGACGCTCACCGCCATCGTCGCCTCTTATGGAGGCGAGACGAGCGTGTGGTTCTGGCTGCTCTTCGTGGGCAAGTTCGTGGGCTACTGCGTAGCCATGTTCCTGCTCATACCGCGCCTCACACGCTGCTTTCTCCGACGTTATAGCGACTCCGTCATGCAGTTCATCTTCGTTATGTCGATGCTCTTTATGAGTGCGGCAGCAAGCGAGGCGGTAGGGTTGGAAGGCATTATCGGTGCGTTCGTGGCTGGCATCATCCTGAACCGCTACATACCGCACGTGTCGCCACTAATGAACCGCATCGAGTTCATCGGCAATGCGCTCTTCATACCCTACTTCCTCATCGGCGTAGGTATGCTCATCAACGTGCGACTGCTCTTCGAGAGCAGCACCATAATCATTGCCATGCTCGTCATCGCAGGCTTCGGAACGCTCGGCAAAGCCATCGCAGCCTATAGCGCAGCCTCCATGTTCCGCCTGCCGAAGTCGTCGGGCAATATGATGTTCGGACTCACCTCGGCACACGCAGCCGGTGCCATCGCCATGCTTATGATCGGTATGCGCGTAGAGCTGGAACCAGGCAAGCCCCTCGTCACCGACGACATGCTGAACAGCGTGGTGCTGATGATTCTCGTGACGTGCATAATCTCAACAATGATGACCGAGCGTGCAGCGCAACAGATTACGCTGCGCGACCGTGAGATGCCGAGCGACGAAAAGCCAACAGCCGAGGAGAAGATACTCATACCGCTGAAATACCCCGAATACGCGCAACGCCTCGTCAACATGGCGATGCTCATGCGCAACCCGAAGAACACCACACAACTCGTGGGCTTGAACGTGGTGTACGACGACGACGACATGCAGCGCAACCTGGAGCAGGGCAGCCGACTGCTCGAGCGCATGACACAGTATGCTGCATCGGCAGATATGACCATGCAGACGCAGGTGCGCGTGGCAGCGAACATTGCCAACGGCATACGCCACGCCTTCAAGGAGTTCCGCGCTACGGACATCATAATAGGTATGCACATGCACCCAGAGGTGTCGCAGAAGTTCTGGGGCGCGTTCCACCAGAGCCTCTTCAACGGTCTCAACTCGCAGATAATAATGGCTCGTCTCAACCAACCGCTCCCCACGATACGCCGCATAAAGGTGGTAGTACCGTCGAGAGCACAGTTCGAGCCTGGCTTCTATCGTTGGCTCGAACGCCTGTCGCGCTTGGCGTGCAACATGGAGTGCCACACGGAGTTCCACGGACGTGGCGACACACTGCCGCTCATAGCCGAATACATCAAGCACCACTACCCCACGATGCGCTGCTCGTTCACCGAGATGGCCCACTGGAACGAGATGCCACGCATAGCGGAGAGCATACAGAAGGACCACCTCTTCGTAGTGGTTACGGCACGAAAGGGTACCGTGTCGTTCAAGAATGCGTTGGAGCATCTGCCCGAAGAGATAAAGCACCACTTCTCTGGCTCGAACATCATAATCATCTTCCCCGACCAGCATGGCGACGCAATGGACGAAATGACCTTCGCTCAGCCGCAGCATACCGAGGATCAGAGTGCATACGAGGCAATCGGAAAGTGGATTAAGAAGAAGTTTTGAATTTTGAGTTGAAAGACTAATCTCAACACCTCACCATAACAACATAACAACCCCTCAACACCACAACACCATATGATCGACATAAAAGGAATAACCAAGAGCTTCGGCTCGCTGCAAGTGCTCAAAGGCATCGACTTGCATATAGACAAAGGAGAAGTAGTGAGCATTGTCGGCCCGAGCGGTGCCGGCAAGACAACACTGCTGCAGATAATGGGTACACTCGACAAACCCGATAGTGGTGCTATCAGCGTTGACGGCGTCGACGTGATGCGCCTCTCGTCGAACAAGCTGAGCGACTTCCGCAACCAGCACATCGGCTTCGTCTTCCAGTTCCACCAGCTGCTGCCGGAGTTCACCGCCCTTGAGAACATCATGATACCCGCCTACATCGGTGGCAAAGGCACGGCGGAGGCGAAGAAACGCGCCCTCGAACTACTCGACTTCATGGGACTTGCCGACCGCGCCAACCACAAACCCAACGAGCTGTCGGGGGGCGAGAAGCAGCGCGTGGCTGTGGCACGTGCACTGGTGAACAACCCGGCAGTGGTGTTCGCCGACGAACCCTCAGGCTCGCTCGACTCGAAGAACAAGGCAGAACTGCACCAGCTCTTCTTCGACCTGCGCGACAAGTTCGGACAGACGTTTGTCATCGTCACACACGACGAACACCTCGCCTCTATCACCGACCGCACAATACACATCGTGGACGGACAGATAAAGGTGTAGTATTAGTGAAACAAGCAACCAAACGAACAACAAAACAATATGATAAAACTCGGCGACTACAATAAAATGACCGTCGTGAAGGAGGTAGACTTCGGTATCTACCTCGACGGCGGCGACGAAGGAGAAATACTCATGCCGAAACGCTATGTGCCCGAAGGCACAAAGCCGGGCGACGAACTAAACGTGTTCATCTACCTCGACCAGGACGAGCGACCAGTGGCAACGACAGAGACACCGCTGTGTAAGGTGGGCGACTTCGCCTACCTCGAAGTGTCGTGGGTGAACGAGTACGGCGCATTCCTCAACTGGGGCTTGATGAAGGATCTCTTCTGCCCGTTCCGCGAGCAGAAAAAGCGTATGCAGAAGGGCGAGAGCTACATCGTACATGTACACATCGACCCAGAGAGCTACCGCATCGTGGCATCGGCTAAGGTGGAAAAGTACTTCGCAGAGCGTCACCCGTTCTACAACCACGGGCAGGAGGTAGACCTACTGGTATGGCAGAAGACAGAGATGGGCTTCAAGGTGATCATCGACAACTGCTACCCCGGACTCGTCTACGATGGACAGGTGTTCCGCTACCTGCACACCGGCGACCGCGTGAAGGGATACATCGGCACCGTCCGTCCCGACGGAAAGATTGACGTTACGCTGCAACCTACCGGACGACAGCAGACACTCGACTTCGCCGACACGCTGCTGCAATACCTCAAGGATCACGGCGGCAAGTGCGACCTGGGCGACAAGAGCGACGCAGAAGACATCAAGCGACGCTTCCAGGTGAGCAAGAAGGTGTTCAAGCGTGCCGTTGGCGACCTCTACCGCCAGCGACTCATCAACATAACACCCGACGGACTGACACTCAACTAACTGCTCTTGAAAACTAAAACAAAACACAATGGAGCCGAACAATCTACTAAACTGCATAAAAGCATTCGCTAAACGAATATGCGCAACGCTTCTCGCCGCACTCGCTGTGTCGCTACTGACCATCGGGTGCGGC
>ENA-USZI01002406-USZI01002406.1-human-gut-metagenome-genome-assembly--contig:-NODE-2406-length-11010-cov-3.412970_pt1 | contig 11010 bp, 10 predicted proteins | sample MGYA00250042_ERZ773532 | MGnify/ENA primary metagenome ERZ773532 (study PRJEB29103, sample SAMN06112036) | human gut metagenome | biome: human gut; feature: ankylosing spondylitis patient; material... | reverse complement strand
TAGCAGTTCCTCCTGTCTTTTTAATGGTAAAGCCAAGATACCCGAAAGCAAGCGCGAAAGCTATGACCAAAGCCAACGAAGAAGCGGTACGAAACAGTGACGATACCAACAAAGCGGCTATGCTACCCGCATGGCCGCGGCGATCCGCGACATAATAAACTCCACACAGGGTATCGCCACACTGTTGCCCAAAGCTTTGTACCTTGCACTATCCGACGCGCCGGGGATGTCTGTCCAGCCGTCCGGAAAGCCCTGGAGCCGCTCACACTCCAAAGGTGTCAGGCGGCGAATGAGATAGGCGTAGGCTTCTGTCTGTTGGCAAATGAGATCGGTGGCGTCTTTATACTGACGGGCGCTTTGGGTACTTACCACATCATTCCTCCGAAAGTCATCCACACGCTGGCGGCTGTAGACCGCGTGGCGGTCTGTGGCGGTCATGGTGTACGCCAAATCCTCCTGACAGCCAAGGCCGTTGCCGCCGTTCTCCGGCTGGCGGTCTACAATGTTTCCGGCAATGCAGATGGCACCCGCGTTCTGCTCGACAAGAGAAGTGTTGTTTCCGCCCATTCCATAGGCGGCGGATATGGTGGGCGCTACCTTGTGGGGGCCGGTGTAACGGCTGTCAACTCCATGATTCTCATAAATTTGGGGGTCTGCTGGGCGCAGGACCAAAGGCTGGTGTCCACGCTCCTGCGCCCGGAGGGTGCCGGTAATATTTTCGCTGTATGCCATGCTCTGCCCGCCCTGGTCATTAAGGCATAAAACAGACGGCATACAGTTCCCACCGGGGCTGCCCTTGAGGGTCGGAGCAACCGATTCGTTGTATCCAATGCCGCCCGCTTTTGCGCCTGCTCCGGCGGAAAAACCGGCTACAAAGGTCTGCTGCTTCATCCCCGGCTGTGCGCCCAGCGCACCCGCCACATCGCACAGATCCCGCACCTCGTCCCGCTGGTTGGCGGCAAAGGCCATGACACCGTCATAGCCGTCAAAGCCCTCCCCGGCTCCATTTGGCTGTGTCACGAAGGTCTGCATCTGCATATTGGTGAGCTGACCGTCCGGCCGCATGAGCCCCGCTTGGATCTTAAGCGCACGCGCCAGCATCTTCGGCAGCTTCTTGCCGCGCTCAAAGGCGCGGCGCAGGATGCCCAGACAGGCGGTTTTCGATAAATAATACTTTAGAGACGGGTACGCTTCCAGTATGCCAGACAGTGAGACGCGGATCGGGCGGCGGGGCGCGGCCCCGGTATTGAGGGGCCGCTTGCCTTCCCGCCATGGAGATCGGAGCTCCCAATGACGCTGTCCGAAGAGATCCACGGGAGAGGACAGCAGATCCAAGTGAAAATATGGGATTGAAACCAGTTCGGAGTCCGGCTTGCCCGGTCTGCGCTTGGACGGAGCTCCGCCCCTTTCAGCCATGTCTAACCCAAGCATCGTCATCTGCCCGTTCGTGTCGAATCGGTACATCTATGAGACCTCCTTCCCGCTGTTTTCCGTTTCGTCAAATACATCAAATAAAAGCTGGGGCGCAAGCGGCCCGGCGAAGTCCGCAAGCAGAAAAATGCGCTTGCGGCGCTGCGCGACGCCACACAATTGCGCGTCCAGACAGCGCCACGCAATAGAAAACATATCGCCTGCCGTGAGATCACCGACATCGGGCCATCCGTAAGGATAGGGGCCTGGGATAAGCTCGTTGGGAAAGCAGATCCGCACGATCTCCTCCAGCACGATCCGAAAGTCCTCATACTTCGGTTTTCCGCTTGAAAAAGCCCCCGGCACGTTCTCCCAACACATCCAGCGCGGCCGTATGTTGACGCTCTCCCGGCCACGGGCTTTCTCTGCCAACCGCATTTCGCGCACAATGCGCATCTGCTCCATAAAGAGGCCAGAACGCGCGCCGGCAAGACCTGCCCTTGCGCCAGCAACGGAGAGATCTTGGCACGGGCTGCCCCCGCAGATGATGTCCACAGGCGGCAGCTCCGCGCCATGCAGCTTAGTGATGTCGCCTACATGGATCATGCCGGGAAAGCGCAGCTTTGTCACCTCAATGGGAAAGGTTTCAATCTCCGACGCCCATACCGGCGTGATGCCGTTGCGGACCGCAGCCAAAGGGAATCCGCCGATACCGTCGAACAGGCTGCCCATGGTGATTTGTGTTAACCAGGTCATATCATCACCCTTTCATTTGATCGCCGCGGCGATGGTTCGGGTGGTGTTGACGGCAGCCTGTGCCGTATAGACAGCACTCGTAATATTGGCCTTTGTTGTGGTGTCCAAGCCGAAGCTGCCGGCGATGCGCGGCACTTCGCCAGCGGAGAGCATGAGCCCCACGCCCATGAGCGCGTGGTCCTTGAACACCATGAGTCCCGCAATGAGGATGGTGGACTGGAGGAAGGCGGTCAGGCACAAACCGATGACCTGCCGCACCCAGCCCATAAAGCCGTCCAGATAGCCGCGCGGGACGCTGAACATATAAAGGCTGCCCACGGCAATTTGAATCAGCAAAATGCCCCCGCGTTTGAGGTTGGCGAAAAACACCTTGATGACCGCGTAGCCCATGAGGATCACGCAAAAAAGGAGCATAATGGGGCTGGTGATGATGCCAAGGCCGAAGTGGGAGCTGTTCACCACATCCGTAAGCGTCTGGATCTCATTGAGCTCCGTAATGATGTCCTGTCCCACCTCACCAATGCTCCGTCCATAGCCGGTAAGCCCCGTGGAAAAGGTACCCTGCAGCGACACGGATAAGGCATAGAGCCGGACGGGGACAACGGTGAACAGGCTCACCGCCAGAAAGCCCTTGATGATGTTCATCCCGCACTGCTGGAGATTCCCCCTGCCGGCGGAGTATTCGATACCGCATTCAAAGGCGCAGACCACCACGCTGACGGTAAACAGCGCCCACGCAAGGCGGGAGAAAAAGAGAATGATGGCGCTGACCCATTCCAGCTCGAACAGTTCCACGCCCATATTGCCCATGAGGGCAAAGAAGTTGCCGAGAAAGCCTATGGCCTGCCCATAGCCCCAGTCCATGAGCTGATCCAGGACTGTCGCGGCGACAAAATCCCAAATAAATATTGTTCATTCACCTCCGGAGACGCGACAAGGCCGCCGCCCTTTCGGGCGACGGCCTTGACTGCTGTCTTTACTTATTTCATTGTCTGTCCAAAGCTTTGGGTATCTTTGCTTTCCGGTTCATATCCAAGTTTCTGGCAAACAAAGTCTTGAACGAGCCTGCATTCCTTTAATGCGCAGACGGCGTCGGATTCATCCAGTTCTAAATTGGACGGATAGCGAACTTGAACGCCGTATGGCGTCAGTTCAATACAGGAGTCTGCCAGTTGCTCAAATCGCGTGTCTACTTCACAGCACAGCTTACAAAGCTGGATAAGGTCATGCGTTTTGGGCGGCTCTCTGTCGAATTGAACAAGCGTGGCTTTTAGAAATTTTTCGGCAGCCTGTTCACAGTGATAGCAAATAATTTCCACAGGCAGCGGACGCATCGTCAGCAGATGTTCCGCGGCGCTGAGATCCATATAGGCAAAGTCAAGCCATTCGCTGCTCCAGCCGGTGCTCATACAGCAAGACCCCCTCTCTTGCGATTTTCCGCTCCAGAGAAGCGTGTTCCGCTCTCTGATGGAATGCGTTAGAGCGATAAACAATTACATCCAAGGGGACGGACTGCGCTGAAAAGAGCGCACGGCGGATCGCCTTGACCGCGTCTGCCGGACGCATGGAATTTTCCGGGATAATGACGCACAAATCGTAGTCACTATCATCGGCTGGTGTACCATAAGCACGGGAGCCAAAGAGATAAATCGCCTCGGCTTTGACTGTCTCCGTGATAACCCGGCACACCGGCTCCAATTCTTTTTGCAAGGATTCCATCTTTGCCAAATACTCGTTTTCTGTCGACATATTCTTCATTCCAAAACGGCAATTACTTCAAAAGGCGGGGATAGTCTGTCGCGCCATTGACAATGGGGTAAATATAGACGGTGTCACCGATCAATTTGTAGACCGCCACATAGGTTTTTGTCAAAACCAGTTTTCGGTATCCGTTTGCGGCGAGGATCGGGTCCGGATGCGTTTGCCCCATCAGCGGGAAATCTCGCAGACGGTTTATGGCCGTTTTCATTGTAGCGTAGATTTTCCGCGCGTAGGGAGTTCCTGCCTCCGTAATGTGATACTTTACGATCTCCTCGAAGTCATGTTGAGCGGGAGGAAGATAGACCAGCTTACTTTTCGTAGGCACGGAACAACTCCTCCATTCTTTCGTCAAGCTCCTCCGGCGTGCAGACAGGCTCTCCGCTCAGTCTGCTGATTTCCGCGGCATAGATCTTGTCGCGGTGTCGGAACATTTTTTCTCGCTCCTCGTATGCTGCCATGCTCATATAAACACCGTCATCTTCACCCTTATTCGTGATGAAGATCGGTTCACCGGATGCCTTTGCCAGCTCGGAGATCTGCGTATACTCATTCCGCAGAGCAGAGGATGGTCTGATTTGCATAGAAAGCCCTCCTTATCAATTTCTTGATAGTATTATATCAAGATAACACTTTTTATGCAAGCCTATCTTTGTGAGGTGTAAAAGGTGACTTTATAGGCCTACAGCATTCGCCGGCAAAGCAACCATTGTGTCTTATTCGTTGCCTCTGGCAGGAGAGACCGGATTCGATTTTTCAATTCTTTCTTCACGAATTAGATCCCAATGATATTCCAGATGTATTTCGGCGCGATCAAGCTGAAAATCAGGCAGGCAAAGAGGATGGCGGGGCCGGTCCATTCAAACTGACCCCTCTGGCGATAATCAAAGTACGCTCCGCCAAGTTTCACAAAGAATGCGATGGCGAGGATCATATCCAGCGCCGGGAACACCACCTTCTCCACCACAGCCTTGATCTGCTTGGCCGCCTCCTTCCATGTCTGCTCCACCGCGCCCGCCACATCGCCGCCCGCAGCGAGGGCGGAGGTGCAGCAGAGTGCGGTCAGGAGCAGGAGCGTCAACGCCAAAATCATGATTTTTTTGTGTTTCAAGATCTTAACCTCCTTAATTTGGGGATGCCGCCCCTTGCGGAGCGGCATCCGTTGTTGTTAACTCTTAATAACCGGTGCGGGGCAGGGGCTTGCTGGGGGCATAGACACGGGTGACCCAGCGGGAGGTCGCCATGATCCACTGCCCGTTGTAGACGCCGCCCGCGTCCGCCTGATTAACGAACTGCGTACCGCCGGTGAGCTTGGCAAGGGCCTTGCAGTCCACGCGGGGTGCCTCCACCTGACGGAAGTTTGGAGGTACGATGCCGAACGCCGCCATGAACTCCGTCACATACTCATTGGAAGCAAGTCCCAGCGCCGCAGGAGAGGCATCCAAGACATAGTTTTTGGATGTACTCAGATTATCCGCCAGCGTGCGCCAGGTATCGCCGCTGAGATTGGTTTTGTACACGATCTTATAATTTCCGGGGGTGTTCCACGTGCCGGTGTAAATGGTCTGGAGCCGAACCGCCTTGACGGGCAAAGTGTCTCTCCAATAAAAAGACTCCAGCGCCGTGGTAGAGTTGTTGGCAATGTCGGCAAAATTGTAGCGGACAAGCTGCCCCGGCATGACCTCCACATAGCCGGTCTTCTTGATCGACACATTCGTTGAGAGGGATTTGTTAGTCATGCTTGCCTTGACGATTTGACCGGCGTACTCGATCTCCACCTCGATGGGCGTCTTATCCAGCCCATAAAACTCCGCCGCCTTGGATTCTACGATTTTGTACCGCGCCAAAGGCAGGGGCTTACTGACCGCCAAGCCGTTTTTATCCGTCTTGATGGTATCCACCAGACGGTTGGTGCGGGCGTTGTAAACTTCAAAGACGGTGTTGGGGATGGGCGTTCCGGCGGGCCAGCCATTCATGGAATTATAGTCCGCCGAGGTCTTGACGATCTGGATCTGACCGGTGATGGGGGTATTCTTCCACTCGACTTCCGTGGTTTCGCCGGACTTTACATACACGGTCTTTTTCTGCGTGTCGGGAATATATCCCTCATTTTCCAATTCACGCAGATAGTAGCGTCCAGCTGTCAGATTTTCAAAACGGACATAACCGCGGTCATCGCTGGTTTCCTGCGCAATGGGATTGTTGCCGCTGTCGTAGAGAATGAAGGATACACCGTAGATGCCCTCGCCGGTGGTCGAATCGACCTTGTGGATCAGAATGCCGGAGATGGCTTTGTTGGTCACCGTTTTGGTCGTGGTTTTGCCATCCTCCACAGCGAAATAGATGGGGGTATTGTCCAGCTGGAAGCCCTTGCCCGCCTCGGTTTCCACGGCATAGTAGCTGCCGCTTTCCAGCGGCACATACACGCGGCCATCCGTTCCGGTGGTGACGGTGTCCACCAGTCCGCCATCGCTGACACGGCGGATCTCGAAGGTGGTGTTGGGGATGCGCTGGGTTTTGTCCGCCGCATTCACTTTCACCAGCTCCAGCCCACCGATGGGAGCATTATAAAAATAGAGGGACTGCGTGTCATTGGGGTTGACCACCACGGTCTGTGTGCGGGTATTTTCGTCGATGGTGTAACCGGAGATAGATTTTTCCTCTGTTACCACCAGTGTGCCGGTGACGCCCTTGAGAATGATCTGCCCGTTCTCGTCCGTGTAGTACAAACCGTTGGAGCTGATTTTTCCGTTTTCGTCGGGGACAAACTCGCCGGTAGCCGTAGTGATCTTGAAGGTAACGCCCTCCAGCGGTGTCTTGCGGTCCAGAGAGGACAGCTTGTTGATGACGAGCGCGCCCTGTCGCTCATTCCAGAAAGTCATGCGCTGGGGAGACTGGCTCTGGTCGATCTTGATGCTCTGCGGCGTGCCATCCAGCACGAAACCGTCCACCGTCTTGACTTCCTTGGCAGTGATCGTCATACCGTCGGCCAGCCCCTCAATGACGATCTGGCCTGCGGAGTCGGTGGTATAGTAGCCGTTGTTGGGGCCGACTACCGCACCGGAGGAGTCGGTCACAAGGAACTGTACCCCGGCAAGCGGTTCATTTTTCGTGCCGGAAATGTATTTCTGGAGAATCAACGTTGTAGTGGGTTTGTTGTAAAAGGTCAGCGTCTGCGTGTCGTTGGGATTGACTACTACGGTCTGTGTGCGGGTAGCTTCGTCAATGGTGAAGCCCGGAATCGTCTTGGTTTCCGTTGCTACCACGGTGCCGACGACGCCGGAAATGCGGATTTCACCAGATTTATTGGTGTAATAAATGCCGTTGCTGGACAGTTCGCCGTTGGCGTCCGGGACAAAGCTGCCATCCGCGTAGGTGATCTTAAACTCTACGCCCTCCAGCGGCTCCCCGTTGGGGCCGGAGCTGACCTTGCGGATGATGAGATTTCCGGCAGGCTGGTTCAGAAACTGCAAATGCGCCGTTTCGCCGCTCTTGATGAGCGCGTGCTGGGGGCTGTCATCCAACAGGTAGCCCGTTTTTGCTCTGACTTCACGGGCAATGACCGTCATGCCGGGTTCCAGACCATCCACCAGAATTTCGCCTGCGGCATTGGTGGTGAAGCGGCCGTTGTCGTTGCCGAGATAATGGCCGCTGCTGTCGGTCAACAGGAACTCTACGCCGGAGAGCGGTTCGTGCTTGCTGTCGTCGCTCAGCTTTGTAATGAGCAAACTTCCCAGCGGGGCATTGCCGAAGCGGAGCGTCACCACATCCTGATCCTCGCCGGAGATCCACACCGTCTGGGGTTCGCGGTCGATGATGTGATTTCCGTCGCTTTCGAGTTCCTGACAGACATAAGTGCCCTTTTTAAGGTTTGTCACGGTAAAGGCCCCGTTGGGGCCGGTCACATAAGTCCCGATGACCGTACCGCCTGTTCCGCTGGTATTGCCGCTGAGATAACGCAGTTCAAAGCGGCAGCCCTCCAGTCCTTTTCCGGTTTTGGCGTCATATTTGTACACGACGAGGGCACTGTGAGGCACATTGTCCACCGTTACGGTCTTGGAGGTGTTGGCTTCCAGATAGAACTCGGTGACCCCGCTGCCCTGAATGCCGAAGCCCTTGGGAGCGGACTCCTCTACCAGTTTGTACCAGCCACGGTTTACATCGGTGATGGTGATTTTACCGTCGGAGGCCGTTGTGAACACACCGAGGTCGTTGATCTCGCCGGTGGTGGTATTATCCGAGCCATAATAGATATGGAATTTGGCATTGGAGAGAGGATCACCGGTGACGCTGTTTCGCTTCAGGATCGTCAGGGAGGGTTTGACCGCGTTGAAGAAGGTCACCGTTCTGGTGCAGCCTGCTTCCAGATAGACCTCCTGGGGGATCTCAGAGAGAATGACATGGGAAGGCACATTTTTCTCCGTGATGCGATAGCTGCCCACGGGGATGGAATCGAGGAAGATACGCCCCGCGCTGTCCGTCGTGGCGCTAGTGGAGTAGCTGCCGTCGATCTGCTCAATGAGATAGGTGACGCCCTCGATAGGCTCCCCGGTGGCAATGTTTTTCTTCAAAATTTCCAGACCGGGCTTCTGGTAATCCTGAAAGCGCACCTCAGAGGTTTTGCCTGGTCGGAGCGCTACGGTCTGCTCGGTGTGAGACAACACATAAGGCTCCGGCACGGATTCCTCCCGCACCACATAGACGCCTGCGGGAAGTGCCGAAAGCGTTGCCGAACCGTCCGAGCCGGTGGTGACGGAGGTGGAATAGCTGCCGGTAACGGACTTAATGGACAGCACCGTGCCGGCAATCGGTTTGCCGCTCATGGCGTCGCGCTTGGTGATCTTCATATCGGGCTTTTCGTAGTTGACCGCCGCAACGGTGTATTCGCGGTCACCTTCGGAAACATCTACATAAACGCTTTTGGGCGTAGGATCAACACAGAAGCCGTCCGGTGCGGAGGTCTCGACAAAGCTCCAAAGGCCGGTCGCGGCATCCTCAACATAGATCTCGCCCTGCGCATTGGTAATGTCGCTGCCGACGATCTGACCGTTAAAGTAGATGCTAAAACGTGCACCGGCGAGACCGGTTGTGGTCCCACCGGCAGTTTTCTTCAGCACGATTTTGCCCGTGCCGCCCGTTGGCTGCTCCGGCTGGTCAGGCGCAGGCTCGCCCGTTACGAGCTTGCGCGGTCCATAGTAGTTAAAGAATGACTGATTTTTGCGGTTGCTGGAGATCGCATACACCGCCCATCTTGCACTCTCATCCTCCACGATGGTTGCAGCAATACCCTGCGCAGCGTACTCCTCGATCTGACGCTGGAACTCGGCATCCTCAGCTGCTTTCTTTGCAAGGAGGGAGTCGATGAGGCTCAGATACAGCTCGTAGGTGTCGGCGTTGGCGTAGCCGCCCGCGTCGCCGTCTCCACCGGGTTCGCCTTTATAGGACTGGTTCTCCCAAACGTAGGTCTGTACCGCCATAAAAAGCTGGCCGACGTTGGACTCTTTACAGTCGTTGAGGTAGGTCATCATCCACTTGACGTTCTCGACGGTCGCGGCGTCCATCTCGCTGAGACCACTGTTCGTGAGTGCCGACTGCAATACGGCATCTGCATCTGCACCGGTGCCGGACGTCCATGTAAAGGAATTCAGGTATGAAGGCGTTGCGTAATGATAGCCGAGGCCGCTATCCATGCAGTACACGAGCTTGCCGTCTGCCAGCGGCGGGCGGTAGCTGTACGGGGTTCCGTTGGCAAGCAGGCGCGTGCTCCAATATGCCTGGTTAGTGGTAATTTTGAGGCCAGAACCCGTGTTCGACGCAGCGAAAGCCGCAGTCGGCAGCAGGCTCAAGATCGTCACCAGTGTCAAAAGCAGAGACAGTAGGCGTTTTTTCATAGGTTTCATAGGGTTCTCCTTTCTAAAAATGCGTAATAAAAAGAGCAGACCTTGCCGATCTGCTCTTGCGTGAGAGTTGATGATTTACTTGCTTGCGGGAGTATCCACCCAGGTGACTTCACAGCCGTCCAGCAGGAAGACCTGCACGCAGTACCAGCAGTCAAGACCGCTTTGGTTAACGCCCCGCGCGAGTCCGACACCAATCTCGCCATAGCGGGAGCTTGTCATGTTGTCCGTGTGAGCCTTGGAATTGGACCACAGATTGACCACTGCCTCGGAGAGCGTTTTGTGCTGTTGTTCGAGGTACAGCTCCGATATACTGTGAATATTTTCTCCAGTGTATCTGCTGTCGGTGACGGTGTTGCTTTTGCGTCCATCCGGACGGGTGTGAGAATAGATGCCGCTCGCAGCCATCTCATCCGCGCGAACCTGTGCCGCCTGCATGAGCCTGTCGTTGACGCACAGCGCGGCAACGCCATTTTCTTTGCGCAAGGCGTTGGTGCGGTCAACGATGTCCTGCTTTGCAGCGGCGACATCTGTCTGCGCGGGCTGCTCCACGGGCTTTGCCTCCGCAGACGTTACCGGCGCTTCGCCGGTGTAGGGCTTGCCCGATTCGACCTGTACACATTTGGCATCGCTGTTCCAATAGACATTGAAGCCGACCGCTCTGCCGATGTCGCGCAGCATAACATAGTTATTGCCGTTGATGTTGTACGCCGTCAGGCGGACTTCCTGCCCGTCTACAAGGACGCGGTTTGTGGAAAGCGTTGCTTTCAGCGATTCCACCGCCTGCGCCGCGGGAGCACTCAGCGAAAGCCCCAGCACGAGACCGCAGAGGACGAGCCCGGTATTCTTCAATCTGTTCATCGTTCTGCCTCCATTCTGAATGTGTATGTGGAAATCTTTGCAGCACGAACATATCACAGGCAAGGCTGAGAAGTCGAACAGAACCGATCCGGCAAAACGGAGAAAAAATCAAGTTTCCACTGCGGTGACGCACCAGCGCTGGTCCCGCTGGTTGCGGACGCAGGTGTAAAGCGTGAGCATATTCTCGCCGGAGTCCGCAAGACCGCTGCGGTCTGTCTCGCTGACCTTGCTGACATCCGTCACCTTGTAGGTGCGGGTACCCAGCTTGGTCGTCAGGGTGATCTTGTCCCCGATGTTCAGCGTGTGGATCTGCCCGAAGTAGCTGTTG
>ENA-USZI01002403-USZI01002403.1-human-gut-metagenome-genome-assembly--contig:-NODE-2403-length-11029-cov-3.537436_pt1 | contig 11029 bp, 11 predicted proteins | sample MGYA00250042_ERZ773532 | MGnify/ENA primary metagenome ERZ773532 (study PRJEB29103, sample SAMN06112036) | human gut metagenome | biome: human gut; feature: ankylosing spondylitis patient; material... | reverse complement strand
TTTTTTTTTTTCAAGAAGAAGCCGGCATACGAGATCGTGATGTGACTGGAGTTCAGACGTGTGCTCTTCCGATCTATAGATCACTGGGAGACCGGGAAGATGGCGGATGCAATGATCTTCAAGCCGGGAGACCTGCCTGAATGCTGTACAGAAACATTTGTTTCAAAGCCACGAGTAACTGGTTGTACGTGTGGAATGCAGAAGGGACAGAATCTTTTTTGCATTCGTTTCTTATGTGTACAAACCCTTTACCTGATACAGGAAAGGGTTTTTGTTTTTGTTGCGAAAAACATGTTTCTGACTTACATATTTAAGAATACCGAGGCAAGCCCCAAAATCAAAAGAGACAGAAGATCTGTCAGAGGAGGAAACATGAAAAAAAGAATCGTAGCAGTAGTACTGGCATCCGTACTGGGTGCTGTATGCATCACCGGATGCGGTAATACCCAGGCAACTGTAGAAAGCACTGCACAGGCAGGCACTGAGGCACAGACCACACAGGCAGCAGAGACAACCACCGCAGCTACCGAGAGCAACGAAGATGCAGATCAGGCAGCAGCTGACGAAGTAGCAGCCCTGATCGACGCTATCTATGTACAGGAGAGAACTGAAAATACTGACCAGCAGTGCGCAGATGCCAAGGCAGCATGGGATGCACTGACCGACGCACAGAAGGAACTGGTAGAGGGAGAAAATGCAGATCCCGATTATTTCGGCAGAGATACCGGAGATGCTTCCAAGGATGATCCCCGCAATCAGGATGAGATCGGTGAGAACGAGATTCTGGTAGTAAGCTTCGGTACTTCCTTTAACGACAGCCGTGTGGCTGATATCAAGGGTATCGAGGATGCGATTGCAGCAGCCAATCCCGACTGGTCTGTAAGAAGAGCATTTACCGCACAGATCATCATCAATCATATACAGGCAAGAGATGACGAGCATATCGACAATATGGATCAGGCACTGGACCGCGCTGTGGCAAACGGTGTTAAGAACCTGGTAGTACAGCCCACGCATCTGATGCATGGCGCAGAGTATGACGAGCTGATGGAAGCTGTAGAAGCGTATAAGGATCAGTTTGCATCTGTAAAAGTTGCTGAGCCCCTGTTAGGTGAGGTAGGCTCTGATGCTGCCGTAGTAAATGATGACAAGAAGGCTGTTGCAGAAGATCTGACCGCAGAAGCAGTGAAGACCGCTGGGTATGACAGCCTGGATGCTGCAAAGGAAGATGGCGTGGCATTCGTATTCATGGGTCACGGAACCTCCCACACTGCAAAGGTGTCTTACAGCCAGATGCAGACACAGATGAACGAACTGGGATATGAAAATGTATTCATCGGAACCGTAGAAGGTGAGCCGGAAGAGACCGCCTGTGAAGAAGTCATCAAGGCTGTTGCAGAAGCAGGTTACACCAAAGTGGTTCTTCGTCCTTTGATGGTAGTAGCAGGTGATCATGCCAACAATGATATGGCAGGCGAGGATGAGGATTCCTGGTTAAGCCAGTTCAACGCTTCCGGAAAGTTCGACAGTGTGGATACCCAGATCTCAGGCCTCGGCGGGATCAAGGCTATCCAGGATCTGTATGTAGCACATACCGCAGCAGCAATGGCTGAGAAATAAATAAGAATTAAAATAGGAATTAAAATCAGGAATAAAATAAGGATTAAAATAAGTAATGAAAGCAAAGACATTAATGAATAAAATCATAATCGTGGGCGGACTGAGTGCCTGTCTGCTGCTTGGCGGCTGTGGCGCCGGTCAGGCAGCGGATGCGACATCTGCAGAAAGCACGGTTGCCGCACAGGAAAGCACCGTAACACCGACAGAGAGCACGGAAACGGCGGAAACTGTCAGCACAGAGACTGCACAGAACGAAGCACAGCTTCCTGATGGTGTCTACACCGCTGAATTTTCCACGGACAGCTCCATGTTCCATGTCAGTGAAGCCTGTGACGGCAAGGGAACACTGACGGTAAAGGATGGCGTTATGACCATTCACATTTCCTTAGGCTCCAAGAAGATCCTGAATCTCTATCCGGGTCTGGCGGAAGATGCAGCCAAAGATGGCGCAGTGCTGCTTGAGCCCACCACGGATACCGTGACTTACAGTGACGGAATGACGGAAGAAGTCTACGGCTTCGATGTCCCTGTACCCGTGATCGGAGAGGAATTCGATCTGGCACTGATCGGTACCAAAGGAAAATGGTACGATCATAAAGTAAAGGTATCCGATCCGGTAGCGGAGGGCACCGCAGACACTTTTGATCTGAGCGCTGTAGAAGACGGTAGCTACACCATCGAACTGACCATGGAGGGCGGAAGCGGCAGAGCAAGTATCCAGTCCCCCGCACAGCTTGCGATAGCTGACGGAGCGGCAACGGCGACTCTGGAATGGAGCAGCCCGAACTATGACTATATGCTGGTGAACGGAGAAAAATATCTGCCGGTAAATACGGAGGGCAATTCCGTATTTGAAGTGCCGGTGGAAGCACTGGATGCACCCCTTACCATGATCGGTGATACCGTGGCAATGAGTACACCTCATGAGGTGGAATACACCGTAACTTTCCACTCTGAGACACTTGAGAGTGCAGAGAGCGGCAAGTAATACACATTGGTGCCTGCGGCTCAAACATTGCAGGCTATGAAAGGCATGAAAACTTTGAGGTCAGGAAGAAATAGAAGAAAATGGATCTATGTTCTGCTTCTTATGGGACTGCTGGGGCTAAGTGGCTGCGGCAGTCCTTCTTCTGCTTCTGTGGAGATGTCTTCGCAGACAGAATTAGTAAAAACAGGCAGCATGGAGCTGCAATATGCGGAAAATTTTGCGGTGGATTACTACGAAGATGGTTATAAGATGCTGACAACGCTTCCCGATAGTAAACGGTATCTGTTAGTGCCGGAGGGACAGCCGGTGCCAAGGGGACTGGATGAGGACGTCAGTATCTTGCAGGAACCGCTTCAAAATATATATCTGGTGGCATCCGGCGCGATGGACATGTTCGCCTCGCTGGACGCTGTGGATCAGATCCGGTTCTCCGGACAGAAGCAGGAGAACTGGTACATTCAGACAGCAAAGGATGCCATGGCGGCAGGGGACATGATCTATGCCGGAAAATACAGTAAACCGGATTATGAATTACTGGTGTCTGAAGGCTGTGATCTGGCGATCGAGAACCGGATGATCACGCATTCGCCGGAGGTGGTGGAAATGCTTCAAAGCTTTGACATTCCGGTGATGATCGAATATTCCAGCTATGAACAGCATCCTTTGGGAAAAGTGGAATGGGTCAAATTTTTCGGAGCCCTGACCGGCAGAGAAGCTGAGGCAGAAGAAGCCTTTGCGGAACAGACAGAGATTCTGGAAGAGGTAGAAAGCGGGGAAAAAACAGGGAAGACCATAGCGTTTTTCTATGTGACTTCCAACGGACTGATCCAGGTGAGACAGAGCACGGATTATATTCCGAAGCTGATCGAACTGGCAGGGGGAAGATATATTTTTGAGAATCTGGAAGACAGCGGAAGCGGACGCTCCACGCTGAATATGCAGGTCGAAGATTTTTATGCCGGAGCGAAAGACGCAGACATCCTGATCTACAACAGTTCCATTGACGGAGGCGTGACCACGGTGGATGAGCTGATCGGCAAATGCAATATTTTGAAAGATTTCAAAGCGGTACAGGAGGGGCAGGTCTATTGCACCACCAATGATATGTACCAGCAGTCCATGGCAATCGGGTATTTATTGCAGGATATGCATACGGTGTTGACGGATGATGATACCGCTAAGCTGCGTTATCTGTTTCTCTTACAGTAAGATGGAGGACTTAGAAACACAGCGTAAGTATAAGAGCGTTAGAATGAGATTAGGATACGATTGGAATACGAATAGGAAAAAAGGAGAAAAAGATGCAGCAGCGCAGAAAAATAAGATATACCATAGCGTTTTTTATACTGATAGCAGGCATTTTTGTGCTGTTGTTTTGCAATATAGGAATCGGAACGGTGAAAATTCCACTGGCAGAAATTTTAACCACAGGGAGAGCACAGGAAGGCATGAACGCAAAGATCCTGTGGGAGATCCGCTTTCCCCGGACACTGGCGGCAGCAATTCTGGGTGGAGCACTGGCACTGGCAGGGTATCTGCTTCAGACATTTTTCCACAATCCCATAGCCGGCCCTTTTGTACTGGGAATTTCTTCCGGGGCGAAGATGGTAGTGGCACTGGTGATGGTATTTTTGCTGGGGAATACGATCCGGGTCAGCTCAGGACTGCTGATCCTGGCGGCATTTCTGGGTGCTATGCTGTCCATGGGCTTCGTGCTGCTCATGGCGCGAAAGGTGGACAGTATGTCCATGTTGGTGGTCAGCGGTGTGATGATCGGCTACATCTGTTCTGCCATCACGGAACTGGTGGTGACGTTTGCGGAGGACGCGGATATCGTGAACCTCCACAACTGGTCCAGAGGAAGCTTTTCCGGAATGACCTGGGATAATGTGAAAGTGATGAGCGTCGTGGTGGCGGCTGCTTTTTTGTTGGTGATTCTTTTGGCCAAGCCGCTGGAAGCCTACCAGCTGGGAGAAACCTATGCGCAGAATCTTGGAGTGAATATCCGGACCCTGCGGATCCTTCTGGTGGTGTTGTCCAGCGTGCTTTCGGCATGTATCGTGGCATTTGCCGGACCGATCTCTTTTGTGGGGATCGCTGTGCCGCAGCTGATCCGTAAACTGTTCGGCACTACAAAGCCGTTACTCATGATACCGGCATGTTTTCTGGGAGGCAGTGTATTCTGCCTGTTCTGTGATCTTCTGGCGAGGAAATGGATGGCACCCACGGAACTTAGCATCAGCACAGTGACGGCCATCTTCGGAGCACCGGTAGTATTGTGGATCATGATATCACGAAACAGACAGGAGCGTGGATAACCATGGAAACGCAGAAGTCTTATTATATTACAACGGAAAAAATGAGCGTGGGCTACGACGGTAAGCCTCTGATCGAAGAGGTGGAGATTATGCTTCGAAAAGGGGAAATCTTGACGTTACTGGGTCCAAACGGTGCAGGCAAATCCACGATCTTAAAAAGTATTGCAAGGCAGCTGTCCCTGATCGCAGGAACGGTGCGGCTGGACGGAGAAGATATGCGGACACTCATCGGGGCAGAACTGTCGAAAAAAATGGCAGTGGTAATGACAAAACGCCTGCGGGCCGAGCTGATGACCTGTGAGGATGTGGTGGCCACCGGAAGGTATCCTTATACCGGACGCTTTGGCGTGCTGCGGGCAGAAGATCATGCAGCGGTGCAAAACGCCATGGAACTGGTGCAGGTGGCAGAGATTGGGGATTCTTTGTTTGACCGGATCAGTGACGGACAGAGACAGCGGGTGATGTTAGCCAGAGCCATCTGTCAGGAGCCGGAGATACTGATCCTGGACGAGCCGACTTCCTACCTGGATGTGCGGCATAAGCTGGAATTTTTATCGATTTTGCAAAAGCTTTGCAGGGAGAAGGCACTTACAGTGATCCTGTCCTTACATGAACTGGAGCTGGCGGAGAAAATCTCCGACAGGATCCTGTGTGTGAACGGCAGGGCGGTGGACCGGATCGGAACGCCGGAGAAAGTCATGACAGCCGGCTATATCACCGAACTCTATGGCATCCGGATGGGAAGCTATGATGAGGGCAGCAGTGATATGGAGCTGGCGGCGCCGGAAGGAACACCACAGGTCTTCGTGATCGCCGGAGCCGGAAACGGACGGAAAACTTACCGGCGTCTGCAGAGAGCGGGGATCCCCTTTGTCACCGGGATCCTGTATGAAAATGATCTGGATTATCCCGTGGCGAAGGCACTGGCGGCGGAGGTGATCGCAGAGCATCCTTTTGAGCCGGTGGCACAGGAAAAAATACAGGCAGCAAAGAAAACGATAGATAAGTGCAAACGTGTTATCTGTTGCCGGGAGAATTTCGGCAGTCTGGAGACTTTTCAGAGAGAACTTCTGGAGTATGCAGAACAGCTGGGGAAGCAGATAGAAAGTTCCGGGCAACAGAACAGACAGTAAGAAGAGAGAAATGTAAATTCCCGGGATGTCGGTGGCATCTGTGGGATGGAGAAAACGATGGCAAAAGTTATTATGATACAGGGCACCATGTCCGGTGCCGGGAAAAGTCTCCTGGTGGCGGGGCTATGCCGGATCTTCCGGCAGGACGGTTACCGGGTGGCCCCTTTTAAATCACAGAATATGGCGCTCAATTCCTATATCACCAAGGAAGGACTGGAAATGGGCAGGGCACAGGTCATGCAGGCAGAGGCCGCAGGGATCGAACCGCTGGTGTGCATGAATCCCATTTTGTTAAAGCCAACCAGCCATACCGGATCCCAGGTCATTGTGAACGGGGAAGTACGGGGCAATCTGTCCGCCAGAGACTATTTTGCCCACAAGACGGAACTGATCCCGGAGATCAAGGCCGCATTCCGCAAGCTGGAGACCTATGCGGATATTATTGTCATCGAGGGCGCAGGAAGCCCGGCGGAGATCAATCTGAAGCAGAATGACATTGTCAATATGGGAATGGCGGCCATGGTGGATGCACCGGTACTTCTGGTAGGAGACATTGACAGAGGCGGCGTGTTCGCACAGCTTTTGGGAACCCTGATGCTGCTGACCGAAGAAGAGCGGAAGCGGGTAAAGGGATTGATCATCAACAAATTCCGTGGAGACAGTACAATTTTAGATCCCGGCATTCAGATGTTAACAGAACGGGGACAGGTGCCGGTGCTGGGGACTGTACCTTATATGGAACTTACGCTGGAAGATGAGGATAGCCTGACGGACCGTTTTGATGCAAAACATGTGGGGAAGATCGATCTGGCGGTGATCCACTATCCCAGAATTTCAAACTTTACGGATTTTGATGTGTTTGAACAGATGCCGGAGGTCAGTGTCCGGTATGTGACAAATGTGAGAGAGCTGGGAACGCCGGATCTGATATTTCTCCCCGGCAGTAAAAATACCATGGGAGATCTGAAATGGATGCGGCAGAACGGACTGGAGGCAGCGGTAAAACGTGCTGCGGGAAAAGTTCCCATTTTCGGGATCTGCGGAGGCTATCAGATGTTAGGCTGTGAGATCGCGGATCCGGACAGTGTAGAGGAAGGCGGACAGATCCGCGGCATGGAACTGCTTCCGGTACGGACAGTGTTGCAGAAGGAGAAACATCGCTGCCAGACAGATGGAAAGCTGGATGCTGTGGAGGGTATTTTCTCCGGACTTACGGGATGTAAGTTTGCCGGGTATGAGATCCATATGGGACAGACGGTGTATTGTGACGGGGATGGCAGCGATGCGAAGGGTACCGTGGACAAGGCAGCCAGACCGGCAAACAGTGCAGAAAGCAATCGGAGCGCTTTCTGTGCAGACGATGCAACGAGAAACACGGAAATCACACAAGCTGTTATCGCTGACTCCACCGGCAGAATCTACGGCTCCTATATCCACGGTCTGTTCGACATGGGAGAGATCGCTGGGCGTATGATACAGACCCTGGCCCGGGAAAAAGGCATCTCTCTGGAGAACGGCGTCTGGGAGGATTACCGCACCATTAAGGAAAGACAATACGATAAACTGGCAGATACCCTGCGGGAATATCTGCGTATGGAGGAGATCTATGGAATGCTCAGAGAAGCCCGTATTTTATAATTATACCGGACAGGAACTGGCACAGATCCGGATCATGCCGCCGGACGAAGCAGTGAGAAAGCTTGTGAAAAAGCATTGGGACACTCTGGCAAAGCCACTGGATGGCATGGGCAGTTTTGAAAGCATCACGGCACAGATCGGAGCCATCTTAGGGACGGAAGTGATCGATATCCATAAAAAGGGTGTGCTGATCTTCTGTGCCGATAACGGCATTGTAGAAGAGGGTGTAACCCAGTCCGGGCAGGAAGTTACGCTGGCGGTGGCAAAGTCCATGGCCAGGAAGGGATCCTCCGTCTGCAGGATGGCACAGAGCATTGGCGCCGAGACGATTCCAGTGGACATCGGGATAAATAGTGAGGAATCCATTCCCGGAGTATGGAATCGCAAAGTGTGCCCCGGGACAAGAAATTTCTTAAAAGAACCGGCTATGACGGAAGAAGAGACCGTCCGTGCCATTGCCACAGGAATCGGACTGGTACGGGAGTGTAAGGAAAAGGGCTATGGTATCCTTGCCACCGGGGAAATGGGAATCGGCAACACTACCACCAGCAGTGCAGTGACGGCCGCCCTTTTGCAGTGCGAGGCAGGGGAAGTCACCGGCAGAGGTGCGGGACTGACGGATCAGGGACTGGCACGGAAGCAACAGGTGGTGCGCACCGCATTGGAAACCTATGACTTGTGGCATGCGGATGCCTTCACGGTATTGCAGACAGTCGGAGGACTGGACATTGCAGGACTTACCGGTATGTGCATCGGCGGCGCGTTGTGGCATATACCCATTGTGTTGGATGGTGTGATCAGCATGGCGGCAGCATTGGTGGCGGAGCATCTGTTCCCCGGTGTGCGGGAATATCTGCTCCCTTCCCATCTTGGGAAAGAACCGGCGGCAGTGAAGCTGGCAGATGCTTTGCAGCTGTCTCCAGTGATCCATGCGGGAATGGCACTGGGAGAAGGAACCGGAGCAGTCATGATGTTCACGCTGCTGGATATGGCAATGAGCATCTACGGACAGAGCGCTACATTTTCGGAGATTGCAGTGGAACAATATAAGCGCTAACATTTCCGCCAGGAGCAAGGGTAGTCGCGAAGTGACGCAAAAGCGTGATAGCGCGACCTTGCGATTGGCGCGGCTGAAAGACGGAACGGATGGAGAAGCAACATGATGATATTGATCCTGGGGGGCAGCGGCAGCGGGAAATCCGCTTATGCGGAAGATTATCTGCTGCGGACTGCCGGTGATAAGAAAAAATATTATATCGCTACTATGCAGATCTGGGATGAGGAAATGCAGGCCAAAGTGGACAGGCATCACAGACTGCGGCAGGGAAAAGGTTTCACTACCATCGAACAGCCTACTGAACTGGAGCAGGCTGCCTCCCAAATGGAGCCGGAGGCGGCAGTATTGCTGGAATGTATGTCGAATCTTGCGGCCAACGAAATGTTTTCCAGGGAGCAGCCTGTGGATCGTGAGACAGTGATCGCAAAAATTCTGCAAGGCATTGAAGTCTTAAGAAAACAGGCGGATCCGCTAGTTATCGTGACCAATAATGTATTCGAGGACGGCATTGCCTATGACAGTGCTACTATAGAATATATTGAGGCGCTGGGAAGGGTAAACGAGAGGCTGGCCGCAGAGGCAGACGAGGTCGTGGAAGTCGTGGCGGGGATCCCGCAGCGGATCAAACCCGGCTCACCAGGAGCAAAAGCACAGAACCGGCAGGACAGCCGGGGATAGAAAGGAAACAGACATGCGAATTATCAAATCTTTTTTCATAGCGTTTTCCATGTATTCCAAGATTCCGATGCCGCAGTTTGAGTGGAAGGATGAGGATATGCGGTACGCACTCTGCTTTTTCCCCTGGGTGGGAGCGGTGATCGGTGTCCTGTGGTATCTGTGGAAATGGATCTGTGCCCGGTTCGGAGTGGGAACCTTGTGCTATACGGTGGTGGGAACGGCGATACCGATTCTGATCACCGGGGGCTTTCATGTGGACGGATTTTTAGATACCTGTGATGCCCTGCATTCCTACCAGCCGAGAGAGCGGAAACTGGAGATTCTGAAGGATTCTCATATCGGGGCCTTTGCGGTGATCATGCTGACTCTGTATGGACTGATTTTTCTGGGAGGCTTTTCGGAGATTACGGAATGCCGGACGCTGGTCGTGGCGGGAGCCGGAAGCTTCCTGTCCAGAGTGCTGAGCGGTGTTGCAGTGGTGAGTTTCCCTTCCGCAAAGCAGGAGGGGACGCTGTATCTGTTCGCGGATAAGGCGCATAAAAGAGTGGTAAAAACTGCTTTGTACGCACAGGGAATCCTGTGCATCGGCTTTATGATGTGGACATCTTTCGTGACGGGAGGAATCGCGGTGGCAGCGGCCCTGCTTACTTTTGCGTATTATTACTATCGCAGCAAAAAAGAGTTCGGCGGCATCACCGGAGATACGGCGGGGTATTTTGTGACGTTTTGCGAAGGATGCGTGGTGGTTGCGGCAGCAATCGCAGAACATATGATGCTGACAGTGTAAAATGTATTGCCGGATAGAGTGGCGCAGAAGCACATTTGAAATGGGAGAGGGAAATGATATTAATTATTGGCGGCTTTGCTCAGGGAAAATTACATTATGTAGAGCAGCATTACGCTCAGCGTGAAGACAGGCAGGAAGTGCCGGTTCTGGATGGAACACTGAGGCTGGCATCGGATAGTAAAATAACATGGGCAACGGAGAGTGCGGTTGAAACAATGCCTGGAAAGCAGACAGAGCAGCCTACAGGGCGGCAGACGGCTGGCCCGCAGGTGATCGTCAATCATCTGCACCGATATATCCGGGAGCAGTTGCGACAGGGAACAGATCCGGAGGCAATGATAGCGAATTTCTATAAGGAATATCCGGACTGCATTCTGATCTGTGACGAGATCGGCAACGGCATCGTCCCCATGGAAGCGGAGGAGAGAACTTACAGAGAATGCACCGGCAGAATTCTGGAAGGGTTGGCGGCGCAGGCAGATGAGGTGGTGAGAGTCGTATGCGGAATCGGCCAGAAAATCAAATAGAGATCCGCCTGACCCTGATCCGGCACGGAGCGACTCTTTCCAATAAAGAAGGACGTTATCTTGGAAAAACGGATGAAGCATTGAGCCCGGAAGGAATAGGAATGCTGAAAAAAGCTGTGACGGGAGGAAACTATCCGACTGCTGACCTTCTGTTTTCCGGTCCCATGAAGCGGTGTCTTGAGACCGCACAGATCTTGTATCCGGGGATGTTGCTTATCTTTACTCTGCACTCAATCCAGCCGTTATACGAAGTATTAAACACATAATTGAGTGTGCACATAAT
>ENA-USZI01002395-USZI01002395.1-human-gut-metagenome-genome-assembly--contig:-NODE-2395-length-11064-cov-4.075180_pt1 | contig 11064 bp, 10 predicted proteins | sample MGYA00250042_ERZ773532 | MGnify/ENA primary metagenome ERZ773532 (study PRJEB29103, sample SAMN06112036) | human gut metagenome | biome: human gut; feature: ankylosing spondylitis patient; material... | reverse complement strand
GCAGCGCCGTCGGCAGATCCACCGGAATATTCAAAGCGCATGTCACGCTTTCCAGCAGCCCGAAAAATTTCAGCCCCCGGAGGCCGCTGTCTACCAGCAGGTCAACATCGCTGTGCTCCGTGGCGGTGCCTTTTGCGTAAGAGCCAAACAGCACCGCATTTCGGACACCGTGTTCAGAAAAAACGGGATTTAAAATGGACTTTAATTCAGACAATGAATAAATCTTACTCATAGGGCACCTCCAAACACTTTTTCTAAGTGTAGTATATCACAAAAGGCCAGAAACGAGAAGAAATATTCTGTGAAATGTACGGCTGGACACAAGAACCGTCCCCCTGATTATTTCTGCCTAGTTTGAAAAAAGGCTCGAAAAACGGCGGCAAGTGTGATATCATCAAATCGATCATAGTATTTCGGTTACCAGAACCCGAATGACTTTAAGCAAAGGAGACGCTGCCGCCGTGGGAAAAACAACGGAGCAGGTGCGGGCCATCGTGGAGGAGCTGAAAGCCCTCTATCCCGACAGCCTGTGTTCCCTGCAATATGAAAAGGATTATGAGCTGCTGTTTGCCGTGCGCCTGGCCGCCCAGTGTACCGACGAGCGGGTGAACCAGGTCACCCCCGCCCTGTACGCCCGGTTTCCCACCCTGGAGGCCCTGGCCGGGGCGGACGTGGCGGAGGTGGAGCACTATGTCCACTCCACCGGCTTCTTCCGGGCCAAGGCCCGGGACATCGTCCTGTCGGCCCAGATGCTGCTGCGGGACTATGGGGGCCGGGTGCCCGGTACCATGGAGGAGCTGCTGAAGCTGCCCGGGGTGGGGCGGAAGACGGCCAACCTGATCTTGGGCGACGTGTATCACGTGCCCGGGGTGGTGGTGGCGGACACCCACTGCATCCGCATCACCGGGCTGCTGGGCCTGACCGACGGCTCCAAGGACCCGGGGAAGGTGGAACAGCAGCTGCGCCGGGTGCTGCCCCCGGAGGAGTCCAACAACTTCTGCCACCGGATGGTCCTCCACGGCCGGGCGGTGTGCATCGCCCGGCGGCCCCAGTGCCAGAGCTGCACCCTGCGGCCCTGGTGCGACTACTTCATGAAAAATGGAGAGGAGGAGACCCCGTGATGATGGACCCCGGCTTTGGTTTCAGCTCCTTTGAGAACATGTTCACCATTGTCCTTGTGATCGTGGTCATCGGCTTTATCGTGGTCATCGGTTCGTTCATCGTCATGGCGGTGCGGGGCACGGCACAGTGGAACCGGAACAACCAGTCCCCCCGGCTGACGGTGGATGCCGAGCTGGTGAGCCGCCGCACTGAGGTGTCCACCTTTCACCACGGTGGCCACAACGGGACCGACATGTGCCACATCAGCAGCAGTACCACCTATTACGTGACCTTTCAGGTGGACAGCGGGGACCGGATGGAGTTCTCCGTCAGCGGTCAGGAATACGGCCTTTTGGCCGAAGGGGACCGGGGCAAGCTGACCTTTCAGGGGACGAGATACCTGGGCTTTGAACGGGAAAAGGTGAAGAGGACTTGAGCTTTACATTGACTGAAAAAACAGAGAGTGAGAGAACGAAGAGACAGACGCTGAGCCGCTGGGGCATCTATACCGTGGGAATGCTGGTGCTGGCCATGGGGCTGACCCTGAACACCAAGACGGGGCTGGGGGTGTCCCCCATCCTGTCCCTGGCCTATTGCAGCACCCGGATCTGGGGCGTGAACCTGGGGGACGCCACCTTTGTGCTGTATGCCCTGTTCGTCATCGCCCAGCTCATCCTCCGGGGGAAGCGCCGGCAGTGGTATGACCTGCTGCAGCTGCCCCTGAGCCTGGTGTTCAGCCGGGTGCTGAACGTATATGACCGCTGGGTGACCTATGACCCGGCCCGGCACGGCCTGGCCGCCAATCTGGTGTGTCTGGCCCTGGCCATCCTGGTCACCGGTGTGGGCGTGTCCATGACGGTGAACATGCGCCTGGTGCCAAATCCGGGCGACGGCATCGTCCAGGCCATCGCCGACCTGATGGGCCGGGACCAGGGCTTTGCCAAAAACTGCTTCGACCTGGTGTGCGTGGCCCTCACCGTTATCCTGAGTCTGGTCATGCTGGGCAAGGTCGCAGCGGTGGGTCTGGGCACGGTGCTGGCCATGGTGGGCGTGGGCCGGGCCATCTCCCTGGTGAACCACTTTTTCAAAGATAAAATGTGCCGTGCGGCGGGAATGCTGTAAAACCGCCGCTTTTTCAGAAAGGAAGTACGCAAATGGCATACCGCCCTCTGGCAGATGAGATCCGCCCCAGCTCTCTGGACGACGTGGTGGGGCAGGGGCATATTCTGGGCAAAGACGGCCTGCTCCGCCGCATCATCGAGGGGGGCGACGTGCCCAACCTGATCTTCTACGACCCCTCGGGCACGGGAAAGACCACCGTGGCCAACATCATTGCCCAGCGCACCCGGTGGCCACTCCACCGGTTGAACGCCACCACCGCCGCCATCTCTGACATCAAGGAGATCATGGGGCAGGTGGGCACCCTGCTGGCCCCGGAGGGGGTGCTGCTCTATCTGGACGAGATCCAGTATTTCAACAAGAAGCAGCAGCAGTCCCTGCTGGAGTTTATGGAGGACGGGCGCATCACCCTCATCGCCTCCACCACCGAGAACCCCTTCTTCGCCGTGTTCGGGGCGGTGCTGTCCCGGGCCACGGTGTTTGAATTCAAGCAGATCACGCCGCAGGAGGCGCTGCCCGCCGTGGAGCGGGGCTTTTCTATCATGGAGCAGCGCCTGGGGGCCCAGGCCCAGTGCGAGCCGGGGGTGAAGGAGTACATCGCCCAGGCCTGCGGCGGCGACATCCGAAAGGCCATGAACGCCGTAGAGCTTTTGCTCAGCGCCGCCAAGCGCCAGCAAGGGAAACTCCTTGTCACGCTGAGCGATGCGGAGACGGTGGCCCAGAAGTCGGCCATGCGCTATGACCGGGAGGGGGACGCCCACTTCGACATCGCCTCCGCCCTGATGAAGTCCCTGCGGGGCTCTGACCCGGACGCGGCCCTGCACTATCTGGCCCGGCTGCTGGAGGCGGGGGACATGCTCACCGCCATCCGCCGGCTGCTGTGCTCGGCCAGCGAGGACGTGGGCATGGCCTATCCCATGGCGGTGCCCATCGTAAAGGCCTGCGTGGACAACGCCCTGCAGCTGGGGCTGCCCGAGGCCCGGCTGCCCCTGGCCCAGGCGGCGGTGCTGCTGGCTACCGCCCCCAAGTCCAACTCGGTGTATCTGGGGATCGCCGCCGCCCAGGCGGACATCCGCCGGGGCAGGACGGGGGACATCCCCCGGCACCTGCAGAACGTCCACGCCGACTCCTCCGGCATGGAGCGGGACCAGGGCTATCTCTATCCCCACGACTTTCCGGGCCATTGGGTGCAGCAGCAGTACCTGCCCGACGAGCTGGCGGGGACCCAATATTATCACTTCGGCCCCAACAAGACGGAGCAGGCGGCCCGGCGGTACTGGGAGGAGATCAAAAAGTCCAAGGGGCCGGATCAGACAAAACCGTAAATTTCCGGCGTGACCCGGAGAGAGGAGTGGAGCCTGTGCGGAGCCTGGCCACGGCAGCCTTTGCCTTCGCCGCCGGTGTGTTCAGCACCCAGATCCTGCCGGAGGGCGGCTGGCTCCTCCTGGGGCTGGCCGCCCTAGCGGCGGCGGTCCTGTGCGCCCTCCTGCGCCGGAGCGCAGCCCGACCGGAGAGAAAACGCCGCCGGGTCTTACTCCGGGCGGCCCTCATTTTCGGCGGAGCGGCCCTGGGTCTGCTGTACACGGCGGGCTATCGCCAGGTGGCCCTGGCCCCCGTCCGGGCCCTGGACGGGCGGACGGTGCGCTTTGAAGCCGTGGTGCGGGACTGGCCGGTCAGCCGAGACTATGGCCGCTGGCAGATCCCCGTGAAGGGCGGGGAGGAGGGCGAAAAGCCCCTGTCCGCCCTGCTGTTCACCGACGAACAGGGGGCCGGCCTGCGCCCGGGGGACCGGGTGACGGGGGTGGCCCACTGCACCGCCGCCACCCACACCAGGACGGGGGAGGACATCACCTATTACACCGCCAAGGGCATCTTCCTCCAGGCCGACCTGTACGGCAGGCTGACGGTGGAGCCGGGGGCCAGGCCCCCTTGGCGATACTGGCCTGCCTATCTGTCCCAAAAACTGAAAGGGGGCATCGGCCGGGCCTTTCCCCCGGATGTGGCCCCTGTGATCCAGGGCATCGTCACCGGCGGGCGGGAGAACCTCAGCGACCCCTTCACCACCTCCCTCCAGCGCACGGGACTGTCCCACACGGTGGCGGTGTCCGGGATGCACCTGGCCTTTCTGGCGGGGGCTGTCACCCTGCTGCTGGGCAGGGGAAAACGGAGCGGGGCCGCATGTACGTTGATCCTGGCCGCGCTCTTCTGGGGCGTGGCCGGGGGGACCCCGTCGGTGAGCCGGGCGGCGGTGATGCTGGCCCTGCTGCAGGTGGCCCCGCTGCTGGGCCGGGAGCGGGACAGCTTCACGGCACTGGCCTTCGCCCTGGCGGTGCTGCTGATGTGGAACCCCTTCTCCGCCGCCCATGTGGGGCTGCAGCTGTCCTTCGGGGCGGTGGCGGGCATCCTGCTGAGCTCGGATGGGGTACAGGGGAGGCTGAACGCCTTTCTTCATCTGGACAGGCCCATCAAGAGCCGAATGCTCCGGCTTGCCCAAGGTGTACCCCGGTTTTTCACGGCCACCCTGTCGGCGACATTGGGCGCATCGGTGCTGACGGTGCCTATGGCGGCGCTGCACTTCGGCCAGGTGTCGTTGGTGTCGCCCCTGTCCAACCTGCTCACGTTATGGGCGGTGGCGGCGCTGTTCTTGGGCGGGCTGTGTGTGGGCCTGATGGCCTGCATTCTGCCTGGGACGGCGGCTATGCTGGCGATTCCCTTTACACTGATCGGGCGCTATTTGAACTGGGTGGTCCAGGGCCTGGGGCGGCTGCCCCTGGCCGCTCTGCCTTTGAATTCGTTCTACTACCGGGCGTGGGTGGTCTATCTGTGCCTGCTGCTGGCCCTGGCGGCCCTGCTGCGGGGGCAAAAGCGGTGGATCATCCCCGGCTGCGCCGCGGTGACAGCCCTGACCGCCTGCTTCTGGTTCACCGCACTGAGCTTTCAGTCGCCCGGATTGACGGCGGCGGTGCTGGATGTGGGCCAGGGGCAGAGCGTCCTCCTCCGGCTGGACGGCCGCCTGGTACTGGTGGACTGCGGCGGCGACGGACAGCAGGACGCGGGGGATGCGGCGGCGGACTATCTCCAGACCCGGGGCGGGGAGAAGCTGGATGCGCTGGTGGTCTCCCACTACCACAGCGACCACGCCAACGGCGTGCCGGAGCTGCTGCGCCGGGTGGCGGTGGACCTGCTCCTCCTGCCCGACGTGGAGGAGGGCGACCCCCTGAGAGAGGAGATTTTGACCCTGGCGGCGGAGCGGGGCATAGAAGTCCGGTTTGTCTGCGGGGACACCCATCTAAGCTTTCCCGGCGGGCAGCGGCTGACCATATTCCCACCCCTGCAGTCGGCGGGGGAGACCAACGAGCTGGGGCTGTGCGTGCTGGCCTCCGCCGGGGACTTTGACGTACTCATCCCAGGGGACATGGGCGGTCAGGGGGAGGAGCGGCTGCTCTCCCACACCCGGCTGCCCAGGGTCGAGGTGCTGGTGGCGGGCCACCACGGCTCGGCCACCTCCACCACCCAGGCCCTGCTGGATGAGATACAGCCGGAGACGGCGGTCCTCTCTGTGGGCAAGCGCAACCGCTATGGCCACCCCGCCCAGGAGACGCTGGAGCGGCTGGCCCTGGCCGGGACAGACATCTACCGCACCGATCTGCAGGGGACGGTCACCGTCCGCAGCGGGGAACACTAAAAAACAAGAGGAGGGGCAGCCATGCCGCCCAAGAAGAAACCGGACACCGCCGGATATCAAAAACTGAAAAAGGACCTGGCGGACCAGCGCCCGGGGCAGCTGTATATCCTCCATGGGGAGGAGACCTACCTCCGGGACTACTACCTGGGCCGCCTGCGGGAGCAGCTGCTCTCCGGGGGCATGGGGACCTTTAATTTCCACCAGCTGGAGCCCAAGGACATGTCCCCCCACGCCCTGGAGGAGGCCATCGACTGCCTGCCCATGATGGGGGAGCGGACCATGGTCCAGGTGACCGATTTCGACCTGTTCAAGTGCGGGGAGAAGGAACGGGAGGGCTATACCAAGCTGTTTTCTCAGCTGCCCGACTATGTGTGCGTGGTCTTTGTCTATGATCTCATCGACTATAAGGGGGACGCCCGGACCAAGCTGGCCGCCGCCATCAAGGAGCACGGCACCGTGGCCAACTTCGTCCGCCAGGACCAGGGGGACCTGGTGGACTGGGTGCGCCGCCGCTTCCGGGCGCTGGGCAAGGACATCGACTCCCGCCTGGCTCTGGATATGATCTTTCTGTGCGGCGACCTGATGACCAACCTCATCGGGGAGATCGAGAAGGTTGGGGCCTATGCCCGGCAGAAGCACATCACCATGGGGGATATCCAGGCGGTGGCCACCCCCCAGCTGGATGCGGTGGTCTTCCGCATGACCGACGCCATCGGCGAGGGGAAGTTCGACCAGGCCATGTCCGTGCTGGGGGAGCTGTACCAGATGCAGGAGCCCCCCATCAAGATCATGTGGTCGGTGGGGCGGCAGATGCGGCAGCTGTACTCCGCCCGCCTGGCCCTGGAGCAGGGCAGAGGCCCGGCCTATGTGGCTCAGCTGTGGGGCATCAAGCCCTACCCCTCGGAAAAGCTGATGCGCAGCGCCAAGCGGTTCAGCCTGAAGTGGTGCCGCCGGGCGGTGGTGCGCTGCGGCCAGATCGACCTGGCCATGAAGTCCTCCGGCCAGGACGGGAAGGAGCTGCTCACCGGCCTGATGCTGGAGCTGGCGAACCCTGTCTGACCACTGGGGCAAGAGGAATGGGGCTGCCCTCTCAGTCACGGCTAACGCCGTGCCAGCTCCCCCACAGGGGGAGCCAAGGGGACGAGGGGGGCGGAACGCTGCGCCGCTTTCGTTCCTCGGAATGACAGGAAAGGGTTCATCGACACGCTGCGGGCCGCTGGGGACAGCGGCCCCTATGGTCGTAAAAATGAGATTAGAATGGGAGAGTACTTATGCTGCGCATCAAAGAGGCCATCGTGGTGGAGGGCCGCTATGACAAAAACACCCTGTCTCAGGTGGTGGATACCCTGATCCTGGAGACGGGGGGCTTTCATATCTTCAAGGACCCGGAGCAGATGGCCCTGCTGCGCCGGGCGGCCCAGCGCCGTGGCCTGATCGTCCTCACCGACTCGGACGGGGCGGGCTTTGTCATCCGCAACCGCATCCGGGGGGCGGTGCCCCAGAGCCAGGTGAAGCACGCCTATATCCCCGACGTCTACGGCAAGGAGCGCCGCAAGCGTCAGCGGGGGAAGGAGGGCAAGCTGGGAGTGGAGGGCATGACCCCCGCCGTGCTGGAGCAGGTGCTCCGCCGGGCCGGGGCCACCGTTTTAAATGAAGCCCCCGGACAGGACGCAAAGACCGCCCCCGCCCTGACCAAGGCCGACCTGTTTTCCGCCGGGCTCACCGGCAGACCGGACAGCGCCGCCCGCCGGCTGGAACTGCTGAAACAGCTGGAGCTGCCCGAACACATGAGCGCCAACGCCCTGCTGAACGTGCTGAACGGCTGCTACAGCCGCCAGGAGGCCCGGGAACTGCTGGGGCTTTTGTAAAAGCTTGTTTTGAAAAGAAATGGCCGTCGCCGGAATTCCGGCAGCGGCTTTTTCTGTTCCCCATTCTGACCCATTTCTCCCGGACGGGCCGGTATAATAGAGGGCACGACAGGGGGGACGGGTATGACGGTGATCTATGTGGACACCCTGTTTCTGCTCAACGCCGTTGTGGACTATCTGCTGCTGCTGGCGGCGGCCCGGCTGGCGGGGGAGCCCCTGACCCGGCTGCGCTTTTTGCTGGGGGCCCTGCTGGGCGGGGGGTATGCGGTGGCCATTTTCCTGCCGGGGCTGGCCTTTCTCCGCCATCCCCTGTGCCGGGGGGCGGCGGCGGTGCTGATGCTGCTGGCGGCCTATGGTGGCAGCCGCAGGCTGGTCCGTCAGGGGGTCATCTTTCTGGCATTGTCCTGTGCCTTCGCCGGGGGCGTGCTGGCGGTGGGACTGATAGGCGGCCAGGGGCTGACCCTGGGGCGCAGCGGGGTCATCTACTCCCCCCTGGACCTAAAGCTGGTGCTGCTGTCGGCGGCGGGGTGTTATGGGGCGCTGACCATGGCGTTCAGCCGGGTGGGGCGGCACACCGCAGCCTCCGGGGAGCTGCTGCCCGTGCGGCTGACCCTGGGGGAGCGGGCGGCGGAGCTGGTGGCCCTGGTGGACACGGGGAACACGCTGACAGACCCGGCCTCCGGCCGACCGGTGATGGTGGCGGAGGGAGCGCGTCTGGCGGCCATCTTTCCGCAGGACAACCGCCCGGAGCGGGGGGACCTGGAGGACCCGCCCTCCGGCCTGGTGCGGCTGGGCCGGGGGGCATGGCGGGGACGGTTCTCACTGCTGCCCTATCGCTCGGTGGGGGTGAGCCGGGGGCTGCTGCTGGCGGTGCGGGTGGATGGGATCGAGCTGGCAGGGCGCGAATTGGGGCCGCTGCTGGTGGCCCTGTCCCCTACGCCGGTGTCGGACGGGGGCGGCTATGGGGCGCTGGTCGCACCCTTATAAATAGGAAAGGGAAAGGACGGATGGAGGATGAACGGGTTCCTGTGGAGGCTGAGAGAACGGGGGTTGGCGCTGCTGGTCCGGCTGGGGCTGGCGCAGCCGGGGAAGATCATGTACATCGGGGGCAGCGACACCCTGCCCGCCCCCCTGAGCCGGGAGGAGGAGGGGGCCCTCATTGCCCGCCTGGAACAGGGGGATGCCCAGGCCCGGAACCAGCTCATCGAGCACAATCTGCGTCTGGTGGCCTACATCGCCCGGCGGTTTGAGAACACGGGCATCAACATCGAGGACCTGATCTCTATCGGCACCATCGGGCTGATCAAGGCGGTGGGGACCTATCAGCCCGCCAAGAGCATCAAACTGGCCACCTATGCCAGCCGGTGCATTGAAAACGAGATCCTGATGCACCTGCGCAAGACGGCCAACCAGAAGACGGAGCTGTCCTTTGACGAGCCGCTGAACACCGACTGGGACGGGAACGAGCTGCTGCTGTCCGACGTGCTGGGCACCGAGGGGGACCTGGTGATGAAGCCCATCGAGGCGGACGTGGACCGGCAGCTGCTCCGACAGGCCATGTCCCGCCTGTCCCCCCGGGAGCGGCGGATCATCACCATGCGCTTCGGGCTGGACGGGCGGCGGGAGCGCACCCAGAAAGAGGTGGCCGACCGGCTGGGGATATCCCAGTCCTATATCTCCCGCCTGGAAAAGCGCATCATCGCCCGGCTGAAAAAAGAGCTGGTCAGAATGATGTGAAAAGAGGAAGCGGGGGCCGGGCGGCTCCTGCTTCCTGTGCTCTGTGTGAGAGTTTGGGGGAGAGACTTACAGCAGCTCGGCCAGATCAAAGATCAGCTGCCGGGTCTTTTCCCAGCCGAGACAGGCGTCGGTGATGCTTTTGCCGTAGGTGCACTCGGTGATCTTCTGGCTGCCGTCCTGGATATAGCTCTCGATCATCAGACCCTTGACCAGGGCGTTGATGTCGGCGGAGTACCGCTTGGAGTGCATCACTTCCTTGGCGATGCGGGTCTGCTCCAGATACTGCTTGCCGGAGTTGGCGTGGTTGCAGTCCACGATGCAGGCGGGGTTTTTGATGGCTCGCTCCGTATACAGCTTGTACAGCTGGACCAGGTCCTCGTAGTGGTAGTTGGGGCGGCTCTCCCCCCGCTCGTTTACGCAGCCGCGCAGGATGGCATGAGCGTAGGGGTTGCCATAGGTCTCCACCTCCCAGCCGCGATAGAGAAACGTGTGGTCGCCCATGGCGGCATAGATGGAGTTCATCATCACGCTCAGGTCGCCGCCGGTGGGATTCTTCATACCCACGGGGACGTCCAGTCCGCTGGCCACCAGGCGGTGCTGCTGGTTCTCCACCGAGCGGGCGCCCACGGCCACATAGCCCAGGATGTCGGACAGGTAGCGGTGGTCCTCGGGGTAGAGCATCTCGTCGGCACAGGCGAAACCGGTCTCCTCCACCACCCGGGTATGGAGACGGCGGATGGCGATAATGCCAGCCAGCATGTCCGGCTTTTTGCTGGGGTCGGGCTGGTGGAGCATCCCCTTATAGCCGGCGCCGTTGGTGCGGGGCTTGTTGGTGTAGACGCGGGGGACGATGAGGAGTTTGTCCTTCACCTGCTCCTGCACGGGGACCAGGCGGTGGACGTAGTCCATCACGCTGTCCTCGCGGTCAGCGGAGCAGGGGCCGATGATCAGCATCAGCCGTCTGTCCCGGCCGTCCAGAATGGCGCGCATCTCCTCCACCCGGGCCAGGCGCGTGGCGGAGACCCGTTCAGACAGGGGGAACTCCTTTTTGATCTCCATAGGGATGGGCAGTTTGCGAATGAACCTGGCGTTTTGCCGCATATCTGAATACTCCTAACGAATCAATAGTCCTCTTATTTTACTGCGTTTTCCCCGGTAACACAAGGGGGAGATTGACCGGATGGGCCGTTTTTTCACAAAGTCTGCCGAAACAGCCCGTGCCGGGTGCAGTGCCGGCAGAGCGGGGCGCATCCATCCCCATGGTGAGAGTGTCAAAAAAGCCTGTCATTGCGAGGAGGGCAAAGCCCGACGTGGCAATCCGTAACCCCCGTCCCTTGGCCCCCTTGTGAAAGGGGGCTGTCAGCGAAGCTGACTGAGGGATTCCGTTTTTAGGATAGCTTTCCGGGGGTCGGAATCCTTCCGTCACGGCTTCGCCGTGCCACCTCCCTTTGACAAGGGAGGCTGCTGGACGGGGATTCGGATTCCCACGTCGCTGCGCAGCCGTTGGCAGCTTTGCTGCCTTACGGATGCGGCGTACCCCTTGCGGGTGCTGCG
>ENA-USZI01002391-USZI01002391.1-human-gut-metagenome-genome-assembly--contig:-NODE-2391-length-11079-cov-8.120705_pt1 | contig 11079 bp, 9 predicted proteins | sample MGYA00250042_ERZ773532 | MGnify/ENA primary metagenome ERZ773532 (study PRJEB29103, sample SAMN06112036) | human gut metagenome | biome: human gut; feature: ankylosing spondylitis patient; material... | reverse complement strand
TCAGGCACGTAGCTCAGCTGGTTAGAGCATCACCTTGACATGGTGGGGGTCGTTGGTTCGAGTCCAATCGTGCCTACCAAATTTTTCTGGGAGTGCTGTGTTGTTAGATTTTTCTCTGATGAATCGAACTACACTGACCATCATCTAAAACCGATGGTGAGTCACACAGCAGTTCTGTTGCTTTAAAAAAGAAAGTGCGGCTCGGGCCGCACTTTTTTTTTATTCTTTGCAGCCCGAGCCGGCGGCCGATATCCTTTACCTGGGCGGACCGGCCGGCAGAACCGCCTGACGGGCGGTCAGAGTTGCCGCTCTTCAGGCGGCAAACAGTCTGGGCAAGAAATCTTTTGAAAGAGAAGTCCCTGTCTGAAGGGGTTGAAAAGGGAGTGTCAAATGTTGGAAATTACTTTGCCGGATGGTTCAAAGCGCGAGTTTGAAGGCCCCGTGACAGTGGCGCAGATTGCCGCTTCGATCGGTGCCGGACTCGCCCGTGCGGCGCTTGCCGGCCGCGTGGACGGAAAGCTTGTGGATCTCTCCGAGACCGTGGATCACGACGCCTCTGTCGCGATCATCACCGGTAAGGATGAGGAAGGTCTTGACATCATTCGCCACTCCACCGCTCACCTGATGGCTCAGGCAGTGAAGCAGCTCTATCCGGAAGCCGAAGTGACGATCGGACCGTCGATCGAAAACGGTTTCTACTACGACTTCTCCTGCAAGAAGCCCTTCTCGGAAGAAGACCTCGCGAAGATCGAAAAGCGCATGGACGAGATCGTGGCGGAGAACCTCCCGATCACGCACCGCGAAGTGACGCGCGACGAGGCGATCTCCTTCTTCGATAAGCTCGGCGAGCACTATAAGGTCGAACTCGTGAAGGCGATTCCGGAAGACCAGAAGATCACGCTCTACACGCAGGGCGACTTCACGGATCTGTGCCGCGGGCCTCACGTGCCGAGCACTGGTGTGCTGAAGGTGCATAAGCTGATGAAGGTGGCCGGCGCTTACTGGCGCGGCGACTCGAAGAATGAGATGCTGCAGCGTATCTACGGCACCGCGTTCGCGACGAAGGATGAGCTGAAGGCTTATCTGCACATGCTCGAAGAGGCCGCCCGCCGCGACCACCGCAAGCTTGGCAAGGACATGGACCTCTTCCACCTCCAGGAAGAAGCCCCGGGCATGATTTTCTGGCACGCGAAGGGCTGGGCCCTCTGGCAGGTGATCGAGCAGTACATGCGCCGCATCTACCGCGACAACGGCTACCAGGAAGTGAAGGCTCCGCAGCTTCTCGACCGCTCCCTCTGGGAGAAGTCCGGCCACTGGGCGAAGTACCGCTCCAACATGTTCACGACGGAGTCTGAGAACCGCATCTACGCTCTGAAGCCGATGAACTGCCCGGGCCACATCCAGATCTTCAAGAGCGCGCTCCGCTCTTACCGCGATCTGCCGATCCGCTACGGTGAATTCGGTCAGTGCCACCGCAACGAGCCGTCCGGCTCTCTGCACGGCCTGATGCGCGTCCGCGGTTTCACGCAGGACGACGGCCACATCTTCTGCACGGAAGATCAGATTCTCGACGAATGCGTGAATTTCACCGCGATCGTGAAGAAGGTCTACAAGGACTTCGGATTCGACGATATTGAGTACTTCGTCGCGACGCGTCCTGAAATGCGTATCGGTGACGACGCGACCTGGGACAAGGCTGAGAAGGATCTGATGATCGCTCTCGACCGCGCCGGTGTGAAGTACAAGGTGCTGCCGGGTGAAGGCGCTTTCTACGGCCCGAAGGTTGAGTACCACCTCCGTGACTGCCTCGGCCGCAGCTGGCAGTGCGGTACGGTTCAGGTTGACTTCCAGATGCCGGGCCGTCTCGGAGCGGAATATGTTGATGCCGATGACCAGAGAAAGGTCCCGGTTATGCTCCATCGTGCTATCCTCGGTTCTCTGGAACGCTGGATTGGTATGCTGCTTGAGAACTACGCCGGAGCCCTTCCGCCGTGGCTCGCACCGACTCAGGTAGCGGTTGCCTCCATTACGGATTCCCAGGCAGACTACGCTCACGAGGTTTATCAGAAACTCTTCAATGCGGGTTATCGAGTAGAAGAGGATTTGCGCAGTGAGAAAATCAACTATAAAATTCGCGAACTTAGTCTGACGAAAGTTCCTTACATCCTGGTTGTGGGTGAGAAGGAAAAGCAGGCAGGTACAGTGGCTGTCCGTGAGCGCGGTGGCCGGAATATCGGTGCTATGAGTTTTGACGACTTTGCTGCGCTGCTCGCGGCTCAGGTCGCCGATCACACCAACATTGAGGTTAATAAGTGATAACAAATAGTAGGGATAACCCTGCAAAAGAGGAAAATTGTCATCGTCTGAATCGTGAAATCCGGGTCCCCGAGGTCCGAGTCACGATGCCGGACGGAACCAGCGTCATCATGAACACGTACGACGCTCTTCACAAGGCTGAAGAGCTCGGCGTGGATCTGGTCGAAGTCGCGCCGAAGGCGCGTCCGCCGGTTTGCAAGCTGATTGACTACGGCAAGTTCAAGTACCAGGAACAGAAGCGCGCTCAGGAAGCCAAGGCCAAGCAGAAGGTCACGCAGGTGAAGGAAGTGAAGTTCCGCCCCGCGACCGACGAAAACGATTTTCAGACGAAGATCCGTGCTGTCCGCCGCTTCCTTGAAGGCGGAGATAAGGCTAAAATTACGCTCCGCTATCGCGGCCGCGAAATGGCCCATCAGGAATTCGGCGTGGAACTTATGGACCGCGTGAAGACCGAGCTGGGTGATATCGCTCAGGTTGAGCAGAATCCGAAGCTCGAAGGGCGCCAGATGATCATGGTGCTCGGGCCGAAGCGCAAGAAGTAATCAGACGAAATCGTCCGGGGGAGATGCGTTTCTCTCCTCCGGCATTTCTGACCAGTTTTGCAGTACCTCCGAAACTTCTCCCAACCCGGGAAGTGTCGGAGTTAGAAGAAGTGATTCAAGGGCAGTTCAAGACCATCCAAACTTTTTCCGGAAGGCGCCTTTGAGTCATCAATAAAGAGGAAACGGCAAATGCCGAAGATGAAAACCAAGCGGGCTGCTGCCAAGCGCTTTAAAGTGCGCTCCGGCGGTTCCATCAAGTTTGGCCACTCGACCAAGCGTCACATCCTGTCCCATCGCACGACCAAGAACAAGCGTCACCTGCGCGGCATGGTGACGGTTGCGAAGTGCAATGAGCTCAACGTCAAGCGCATGCTTGCCATCGCTTCCTGATCTGGATAGGAGAATAAAAAGATGCCTCGAGTTAAGCGTGGTGTAACCGCTCGTGCCCGTCATAAGAAGCTGCTCGCCCTGTCGAAGGGCTACAGCCTTCGTGCCAACAATGTGTTCCGTGTGGCCAAGGAAGCCGTCATGCGCGGCGCCCAGTACGCCTATCGTGACCGCCGTGCGAAGAAGCGCGTCTTCCGCCGTCTGTGGATTGCCCGTATCAATGCGGCTACCCGTCAGAACGGAATGACCTACAGCGCCTTCATCAACGGCCTTCACAAGGCGAACATCCTCCTTGATCGCAAGGTGCTCGCTGATATGGCTGTGTTTGACAAGGAAGGCTTTGTTGCTCTGGTCGAAAAGGCCAAGGCAGCTCGTGCTTAATTGGTGAATCCACTTGTCAAAGCACAGGAGCGCTGAAGCCTCGGCTGAGGTGCTCCAGCTTTAAAAGGGGCGGGCCAGCAGTACCGGGCCGCCCCTTTTTTCGTTATCTTCTTCTGTATTGCGGGCAAGAAAGCAGACCGCTGCTGCCCACGTTTTCCGTATCGGAATCAAAAAATGGAAGATTTATCCAAACTGATTGAATCCGCCCGGCAGGCTTTCGCTGAAGCGACGCAGCCTGCAGCGCTGGAAGATGCCAAGGCGAAATTCCTTGGGAAGTCCGGCACCCTCACGACAATGATGAAGGGTCTGCGGGATCTCGCAGCCGACCAGCGGAAGGCGGCCGGTGCTGAGATCAATGCCGCGAAGCGTGCTGTGGAAGAGGCGCTGAACGCCCGCCGCGAAGCGCTCGCGCAGGCCGCTCTCGAGAAGAAGCTTGCCGAGGAAGCGATCGATGTGACGCTGCCGGGACGTACGTCTCCCGCCGGCGGCATCCACCCCGTGATCCGCACCTGGATGCGTATTGAAGAGATTTTCCGTTCGATCGGTTTCGACGTGGCCTCCGGCCCCGAAATCGAGAACGACTGGTACACGTTCACGGCGCTCAATAACCCCCTCAACCATCCGGCCCGCTCGATGCAGGATACGTTCTACGTCGACATGAAGGATGAGAAGGGGCTGCTGCTGCCGCTGCGCCCGCACACCTCCCCGATGCAGGTCCGTTACTCCCGCACCCACAAGCCGCCGATCAAGGTGATTGCTCCGGGACGTACCTACCGCGTTGACTCCGACGCCACGCACTCCCCGATGTTCCATCAGGTCGAAGGACTGTGGCTCGGCGAAAACATCAGCTTCGCGGATCTGAAGGGCGTGTACTCCATGTTCCTGCGCCGGTTCTTCGAAACCGACGACCTCATCGTGCGCTTTCGTCCGAGCTACTTCCCGTTCACCGAGCCGTCTGTTGAAGTGGACATGATGTTCACCACCGGCTCCCGCAAGGGCAAGTGGCTTGAGATTTCCGGCGCCGGCGAAGTGCACCCGACCGTGGTCCGCAACTACGGGCTCGATCCCGAGCAGTACTGCGGCTTCGCTTTCGGCTCGGGTCTTGAGCGTCTCACGATGCTGCGCTACGGCATCGACGACCTGCGGCTCTTCTTTGAAGGCGACCTCCGGTTCCTTCGCCAGTTCAACGAGTAATGGGGAAGAAAAATGCTGTTTTCTGAAAGCTGGCTTCGTACGTATGTGAATCCCGCGATTTCGAGCGAGGAGCTCCAGGACGCGCTCACGATGCACGGCCTCGAAGTGGACGAAGCCCGTAAGGCGGCCCCCGATTTCACGGGTGTCGTGATTGCTGAAGTCGTTGAATGCCGCGACCACGAGAATTCCGATCACCTGCATGTCTGCCAGGTGAACGCCGGCACTGGCGAACTGATCCAGATCGTCTGCGGCGCGCCGAACGTCCGAGCTGGGGTGCGTGTGCCCTGCGCGATGGTGGGAGCTGAGCTCCCCGGCGGGTTCAAGATCAAGAAGGCGAAGCTGCGCGGCGTGCCCTCGAACGGCATGCTCTGCTCGGCCCGTGAGCTCGGCGTGTCCGAGGATCATGACGGTCTCTGGCTTCTGCCGGAAGACGCCCCGATCGGCGAAGATATCCGCAAGTACGCTCACCTCGACGACGTCGTGGTGGATCTGAACGTCACGCCGAACCGCGGTGACGCGCTTTCTCTCACCGGTATCGCGCGTGAAGTCCACGCCGTGACGGGGGCTGAGCTGAAGCTCCCGGAAATCCATGAAGCCGCTGTGACGACTGACGCGGCTCATGCCGTGAAGATTGAGGCCTCTGACCTTTGCGCCCGTTATACGAGCCGCGTGATCACGGGGCTGAACGCCAAGGCGAAGACGCCTGAATGGATGGCGGAGCGGCTTGAGCGCTGCGGTCAGCGTCCGATTTCGGCTCTCGTCGATATTTCGAATTACGTGCTCCTCGAGCTCGGCCGTCCGACTCACTTCTTTGACCTCGATAAGCTCTCCGGCACCGTGACGGCGCGCTGGGCGAAGAAAGGCGAGAAGATTGAGCTCCTGAACGGCAAGACCGTTGACCTGACCCCGTACTACGGCGTGATCGCGGATGATAACGGTTCGCAGGCGATCGCCGGCATCATGGGCGGCTCGGCGGACTCTGTGTCGGATGACACGGTGAACCTCTTCATCGAGTCCGCGTTCTTCCGTCCGGCCGCGATCCAGGGCCGCGCCCGTAAGCTCAACTTCTCGTCTGACTCCTCGTTCCGTTTCGAGCGCGGTGTCGACTATGGAACGACCCGTGAGCATCTCGAGTACATCACGGCGCTCGTTCTCTCGATCTGCGGAACCGACACCACGCGCGTCGGCCCGGTGAGCGACATTGAGTCCGATCTCCCGGAGCGCCGCGTCGTGAAGTTCCGCGCTGCACGCTGCCGCAAGCTCGTCGGTGTGGACATTCCGACCGACTTCATGGAAGAAGCCTTCAAGCGTCTCGGGTTTGAGTACACGCGTGACGGTGACCTCTTCACGGTGACCTCTCCCACGTACCGCTTCGATATCGAAATCGAAGAGGACCTCGTGGAAGAAGTGGCCCGTCTCTGGGGTTACGACAAGCTGCCGGAAAATCCGCCGCTTGAGCGCGCTGTGATGCTGCCGTCCCGCGAGGATCGCCGCACGCAGCATGACCTGCGTCTGAAGCTTGCCGGCCGCGGCTATCAGGAACTCGTGAACTTCTCGTTTGTCGAAGAGAAGTGGGAGAAGGATTTCGGCGGCGAAGCTGCCCCGATCCGTCTGCTGAACCCGATCGCCTCGCAGCTCTCCGTGATGCGTACGCAGCTGATCGGCGGCCTTGTCGACATTCTGCGCTACAACCTGAACCGCAAGGAAGACCGTGTGCGCGTGTTTGAGCTCGGCCGCGTGTTCTTCCAGGATCCGACGATTGAGCCTTCTGACACGTCCGTGAAGGGCGTCCGTCAGCCCGAGCACCTCGCCGGTCTCGCCTACGGCACCGCGGACGCTCCGCAGTGGGGCATCAAGTCCCGCCGCGTGGACTTCTTCGATGTGAAGGGTGACCTCGAACGCCTCGCCTTCCCGCTCACGCTTGATTTTGTTCCGGAAGTCTTCCCGTCGCTTCACCCGGGCCGCAGCGCCGGGGTGTATCTTGACGGAAAACGGATCGGTCTCATCGGCGAATTGCACCCGAGGCTTCAGCAGGCGTATGATCTCCCCCTCTGCCCTGTGGTGTTCGAGATCGATGTAGAGCCGCTGCTCAGCGTGCCGGTCCCCGAGCATAAGCCCGTTTCCAAGTTCCAGAAGTCGCTGCGCGATATTTCGCTCGCAGTGCCGGCCTCTGTGACTTCGAAGCAGATCTTCGACGCGGTGCGCGCCGCCCGGAGAACGGATGTGAGACTCGCCTGTCTCACCGACTTCCGTCTCTTCGACGTGTACCATCCGGAAAATCAGCCTTCCGCCGATAAGTCGATGGCCTTCCGCCTCGTGCTGGAGTCCTTCGGTGAAGAGGCTGTGACTGAAGCCCAGATCGAAGGCGCGACTGAAGCGGTGATCGCTGGACTTGAACCCCTTGGCATTAAACTTCGTGCTTAATTAGGTAACCTTTGAAATGGCTATTGAAGAGAATGATTTTTCCCCCACCGTCGGGACGACGATGACGAAAGCCGATCTGGTCGATATTCTGTTTGACCGGATGGGTCTTTCGAAGCGCGAAGCGAAGCTGCTTGTCGATGTGTTTTTCGACGAGATTCGCTCCCGCCTGGAGCATGGCAGCCCCGTGAAGCTTTCCGGTTTCGGCAACTTCCAGCTGCGCGACAAGCCCCAGCGCCCCGGACGCAACCCGAAGACGGGTGAGGAAATCGCGATCACGGCCCGCCGTGTCGTTACGTTCCACGCATCGGCTAAGCTCCGCGATGCAGTCCTTGCCGGCTTCCCGGCGAAGTCTGCGAATTAAAATCGCTTTGTAATCCGAGTGTTTGAGAGCGGCAGAACCGGTAAAACGGTTCTGCCGCTTTTCTTTAAGCCCGTCCTTTTAGCGGTTAGAATCGGAAGGTCAGCTAGAGAAGGAAAAGGGCATGTCAGAGAAAGAAATCGGAGCTTTTCCGCCGATTCCGGAGAAACGCTTTTTCACGATCGGCGAAGCGGCTGAGCTGGTCGGAGTCGCGACTTCGGTTCTCCGGTTCTGGGAGGATGAGTTCAAGCAGCTTTCGCCGGGCCGTCACGGTTCGCGCCGCCGCTATGAGAAGAAGGATATTCTCACGGCGCGTGAGATCCGCTCGCTCCTCTATGATCAGGGCTATACGCTGGCCGGCGCGAAGAAGCATCTGAAGCACCGGAAGACAGCAGTCGCTCAGGCGACTGAAGGCAGAGCCGCCGTGAGCCCGAATGTGGTCGAGGAACTCCGGAATATCAGGGATTCCATCAAAAATTTCCTTTTATGAAGATTTTGTGGTATAGTTCATCTCTCTCGGGGTGTGGCGCAGCCTGGTAGCGCACTTGCATGGGGTGCAAGGGGTCGTGAGTTCGAGTCCCACCACCCCGACCAATTCCAGGAAAGGAGACAACGAAAGTTGCCTCCTTTTTCTTTGTATTCGTCTACGACAACTCAATAAAAACAAGAGCTTAAGACACAATACGCGTGTTGTCTTTGTCTCTAATCCTCTCCGTAAGGCGTGTCATTATCTAAGAATCTATGCCACAATCATTACCACAAATGAGCGGGGAAACTTCAATTTCTCCCCAAACATAACGGAATTTTTTGTGGTAATAACTGTATTTTTTATTTAAAAACATTTGATTACGGAGATTGAGCGTTATGCGCGTGGCAAACAGGATGACTGACAAGCGTTTGAAAGCCCTGACGGCTGACGCTTCATGCGGGATTGTCCCCGGGCTTTATGTTGGAGTCAGGAAGCTCAAGGACGGGACATATGCCCGTTATTTCCTGCTTCGGGATCGTGGTTTGAAGCGGGTCTTTACTCTCGGGAAGTATCCCGAAATGTCACTCGCTGAGGCCTTCGAGAAGGGGCTCAGATGGAGGAAACTGATAGCGGAAGGGATTGACCCATCTGAGCAGGAGAAAGCGACCAGAGACGCGCTACGCCCCTCCCCGGCACCTCAAAAAGAGAAGGACGCACTAACCTTTGAAAAACTTATCTGGAAGTGGATTGAGTTCAACACAAAGAGGGGGAGGTGGAAAAACGCTGAAAAATCCCGCGATCTGGTTTGGGATGGCTTTTTCAGGAATCACATCCCTAAAGAAATCAGAGACTGCCCGGTTGTAGACCTGAAACCTCAGATGTTCTGTGATGCCCTGGGGGAAAAGTGGGGGACCATGATTGACACGCCCGAAAGGATCCTTAGCGACGCTAAAAGAGCGATTGATTGGGCAATACGCTCGGAGATGATCCCGCCGATGGTTAACCCGTGCCAGGTGGTGGACGGGCGTTTAGGGGATTTGCTGCCACTAAATCGACCGGAAGGCGGGCACGAGCCGGCACTGCCGCCGAAACGTATGCCGGCTTTCTTTAAGGCACTTATGCAGCTTGTCCCGGTTAGCCAGACGGCCCGCTGCCTTGCATTCGCGATCCTTACTTCAGCGCGCAACACAACAGCGCGTGAAGCAACATGGGGGGAAATCCAGCAGGATGATGATGGGAGGTGGCTGCACGTTATTCCTCGTGCCCGCATGAAGGTGAAGAGCGAAAAGATTCCCTTTGACCGCAAAACACCGCTTTGCCTAGAAGCCGTTCAGCTGCTGGAATCAGCCCCACGGGTAGGGGGATCTCCAGATTCCTATATTTTCCCCAATGTGAACAAGGGGAGAAATTCTCCTTTTTCCCGTGATTCTGTCCGGGCGCTGATTAAGCGCATGCACGACAAACAGAAAAGAATTGACGGGATTGGCTGGGTAGACCCCGATCAGTTCCATGCGAAGACCGGCAAACCCCGTATAGTGACCCTCCACGGGCTCGCGCGGGCAACTTTCAATACCTGGGCCAAGGATGCCAAGGGATACTCCCACAAGCCGTTCTCGCGCGATCTGAGAGAAAGCTGCTTGGATCACCGCAACGAGTCCTACCAGTGCGCGTACGATCGGGAGCAGGCTCTGGGTGATATGCGTGAGGTCTACGATGCCTGGGGGAAATTCTGCATGTCATTGGTTCATGTCGGATAAACTGGCAGCGCTTTAAGCTCCAGCGGTATAACCGTTCAAGCGCCGGAGATTTAGCTAAACGATTGGATTAAAAACAGGTCTAACAGAGGGGCTTTGGCGGAGCGGGGCAAGCAAGAGCATAATCGGGTATGGAGGCCTGATATGGAAAATGTTAAAAAAATCTTTTTCCCTCAGACCCTATCTTGGGCGATTTCTCGTACAAAGCTAGGTGAAAAAGACCTTGAGAAGAAAATCAAGGTTAAAGAGGGGACGATAGGGAAATGGAAGAGCGGGGAGGTTGCCCCCAGCATCTCGCAGGCAAAAAGGCTTGCGGAAAGGGCCTTTATTGCTTTCCCGATGTTGCTTTTGGATACCCCCCCAGCAGACACCATACAAATCCCGGACTTTAGAACGGTTGAAGGGAAGCGTTTGGTGGAAGCAAGTCCCGATCTAAGGGACACTATTGATTACGTTACAGAATGCCAGGACTGGTACCGGGACTATCTAAAAAACGGTTTCAGTGAACCCAATGGTTTTGTTGGGAGCCTTCTCAATTATGACGACCCGGAGGAAGCTGCCAAGTTTATCTCTGAGACACTTTCTATTGCTGATCTGAGAAAAGAAGCGAATAGTCGTGGCGCGTTTATTTCGGCACTTACTAGAAAAATAGAAGCGCTGGGTATATGTGTAATGCGTAGCGGGATTGTTCGTGTAAATACAAGAAGACCGCTTGATCCTAATGAGTTTCGTGGATTCGCTTTGTCTGACGATTACGCGCCCTTTATTTTCATAAATAGCAAAGACGCTCTCGCGGGACAAGCCTTTTCTTTGGTGCATGAACTTGTCCATATAGGCAAGAATGACTCCGGGGTGTCTGGAGGTGACCGTTTCGTTACAGGTAAAGAGAGTTTTGCCAACCATGTTGCTGGCGCTGTCTTAATTCCCAAGTCTGAACTCCCTGATGAAAATGAGTTTAAAAGTATTCAGGAAGATGATCTGATTAGAAAGATTGATCAGTTGTCTCGGAAGTTAAAAGTCAGCTCGTGGGCAGTGCTGACTAGGGCGAGGGTGCTGAGGAGAATTTCTGAGGCACAGTATCGGACGGCGTTAAGCCAGATAAAGGAGCAGGGGCGGATGCAGCCGAAAGCAAGTGGATCCGCTGACTATTACAAGTCCAGAGGTGCGGCATTGGGGCGGAATTTTTCTCGAGCCCTGATAAGTTCTGTTAAGTCTGGGGCTATTCTTTATCGCGATATGTGGCAATTATCGGGG
>ENA-USZI01002386-USZI01002386.1-human-gut-metagenome-genome-assembly--contig:-NODE-2386-length-11091-cov-6.378246_pt1 | contig 11091 bp, 9 predicted proteins | sample MGYA00250042_ERZ773532 | MGnify/ENA primary metagenome ERZ773532 (study PRJEB29103, sample SAMN06112036) | human gut metagenome | biome: human gut; feature: ankylosing spondylitis patient; material... | reverse complement strand
GGCGACCAGATGATCCTGGATGGTCCTCAGCGCAAGGGCGACCTGCGCCGTGCTCGTGCTGGCGCACAGAACATCGTTCCCAACAGCACCGGCGCTGCTAAGGCTATCGGTCTGGTCATCCCCGAGCTGAACGGCAAGCTGATCGGCTCTGCTCAGCGTGTGCCCGTTCCCACCGGTTCTACCACCATCCTGGTTGCCGTTGTCAAGGGTAAGGACGTTACCGTTGAGTCCATCAACGCTGCCATGAAGGCTGCTACCTCTGAGTCCTTCGGCTACAACGAGGATCAGATCGTTTCTTCCGACGTCATCGGCATGCGTTACGGCTCTCTGTTCGACGCTACCCAGACCATGGTCGCTAAGATCGACGACGACACCTACCAGGTCCAGGTCGTGTCTTGGTACGACAACGAGAACTCCTACACCTCTCAGATGGTCCGTACCATCAAGTACTTCGCTGAGAACTGCTAATGACGTTCTGCCGTTAAAAATCGCCTGATTTGTCTGCCGGAGTTTGTCTTGCTCAACTACGAACAAGCCTGACTAGGTACGACAACCATATCTAGGAATTTTTCGCCCTTCTTTTTGTGGTTCGCCGCAAAAGGAAGGGTGTTTTTTATGTGTTTGAAAGAGCTTCGGGACGAATTTTTGTATGACTGTGAATGCCGTCACCTGGCAAAGGGGTCTCTGCGGAATTATCGGGCATCTACCCGGTTCTTGCTGGAATTTCTGGAACGGAAGCAGATCGCGGAACTGGAGGATGTGCGCCCACGGCACCTTCGGGACCTGATGAAGGAAAAGCAGGATGCAGGCAATACGCCCCGGTACATCAACGACCTGCTGAAGGTCTGGCGCACCTGGTTCAATTATCTGGTGGAGGAGGGCTATTTGGAGGAGCGAGATAACCCGGCCAAAAAGGTGAAGCCACTGCGGCAGCCCCGGACCATCATTGATACCTTTACCGCAGCAGAAATGAAGCGGATGATCCAGTTCTACGACGGCAAGGACTTTCTGGAGGTGCGGAACAAGACCATCATCATGCTGCTGTTTGACACAGGGATGCGCTGTAATGAGATGATCCTGATGGAGCCCGAGGACATCAAACCGGATTACATTCTGGTGAAGCATGGCAAGGGCGGCAAGGAGCGTGTGGTACCGAAATCTCCGGCACTGTCCAAGCAGCTCATCAAATACTGTGCGCTCCGGGATGGCTACCGGAAAGAATGCCCCACCTGCCACAGAAACCTTTTCCTCAGCAAAACAGGCAGGCCCCTCACGGATGAAGCAGTTGCTCGGATGTTGAAGCACGCTGCAGAGGAAGTGGGAGTCTCCTCCTCGGTACGGGTCAGCCCCCACACCTGCCGCCATACCTTCGCTCAGATGCAGCTGAAGAATGGCCTGGACCTGTACAGTGTCTCTCGCCTGATGGGGCACGTTAATATCATGATCACCCAGCGATATCTGTTGGGCATCAAGGATAAGGACATCGTGGACCGGGGCACCCAGACCAGCCCCTTGATGAACCTGTAAAAACTGAATCGTACACTTCAAGAGTGGCCCCGCCGGGTGATGGGGCTGCTCTTTTTTTGTGATGATGTGCAAAATGCACAAAAATCATGCCGAAAATTCTAACGGTATTCTCTTAATAAAAACAGAATATTATGGTATAATTAATTTCCCCTAAAGGAGTATACAGCCCAAAGGCTGCAGAGTCCGGCGGGGGCTCATAGACGGGTGATTCGGTTGAGAATCGCACGATCGGCGCAAGGGTTAGCTGCCTGATGCCGGCCGCAGCGGTTAAAGCCTGTTTATGATGTAATCCACCGTGAGAGGGCATGGCTCGTGAAGGCAACTCCTTTGCGGATCTGCTGTTCGAAGGGTGGCTGATATTCCGTTTATAGTCAAGCACTTGGTTCTAGTACGTGAATAGATGAAGTGATTCACGTAATTTTCTTGACCGGCTCTGAGTGTAATAACGGACGTCCTGGATGACCAAGACGCACGGACTGACAGAATTAATTTTAAACTGCATGCCTGAAAAATGCTTTCGGGTGTACGGTTTGGTTGTTCTGCCAGTTTGTGCGTCTTTTTTGTTGCCGTTTTTTAGGAGGTGCACGATGTAGCGTATAAAAGCATTCCAAAATCATAAACGAATACAAAGGAGATAACTATGAACTCTTTAAGTTTCTTTCCGCTAATCTCTGCCACGACCACTGCTTCATCTGCGCCGGTCTACCATGGAGGCATGATCCCGTGTCTGAGAGATGTGGAGCCGGTAAACACCCAGTGGCTTGTTAAAGGATACTTCCCGATGGGTGCCGTGTCGGTCGTAGCAGGCCCCGGCGGTGTGGGCAAGGGCGTATTCATGGCGGATGTGGCGGCTGCCGTGACGACCGGACGCCCCACAATGCTCTTCCCTGACGCTGCAGTTACACAGGGGAACGTTTTGGTGCTTACGAGCGAGGATGACCCCGGTATGTCTCTGGCTCCGCGCTTGATTGCTGCAGGGGCGGATACGCGCAGGGTGTTTTACGTCACTCCCAGCTGGTACTGGCAGCAGAAGAAGAAAAAGCTTGTTATTGGAGCAAGCCTGTTTGAACTTATTGATGAACTGCGTCCGGCACTGGTTATCATCGACCCGCTCAGGAGCTTTCTGGAGGGGAATGCAGCGGCAAATGGTGATGTAATGCGCGGGGCACTTGATATGCTGCAGGAAAAAGCATCGGCAGACCAGTTCAGCGTGGTTATTGTATCTCACATGGTAAAGAAGGCAGGCGATGATGCACGGATGTTGCTGGCCGGTTCTGGTGAGCTGTGGAATGCCGCTCGTAGTGTGACCATTCTGGGGCGGCTGCCGAAGGACGAAAGCGTTACCTATGTAACGCAGGAAAAGCTGAACGTTGGCACTAAGGCACGCAGTATCCTCTTCCGTACCCAGACGGTAAGCGTGAAGAACAAGGCGGGCGCAGAGGTGGAAACCGCTCGGGCAGTGCTGGCAGCGACCACGGAGAAGCATTATAAGGAGTTAATGGCCGACAAGCCGATGCCGCTGGAACCGTCACAGCAGGATGCCAAGGAGTCCATCATGGCCCTTCTGAAAGAGCAGGGACCGATGGCTGGTATGGATCTGAAAAAGCTGGTAATGGACGAAACAGGATGCAGCAAACGCACCGTTGAGCGGGCACATACATGCCTTGTAAAAGAAAAAAAGATCCAGACCAAGCGAGTGCGGCAGGCTGACGGAAAGTTCAAGTTCATCACGTCCTTGTGCGCTGTACGGGCGGTGAGACGAGTGTGTGGCGAAGTTGCGTAAAAATAACGAATATGCGATAAAAATCAACTTCGCCAGTGTGGCGATGTTGGCGATGTTGAGCGGGGCGGGAAAATGCGGAAAAGAAACGTAGTATCGTGAACAAAAAAAATCGGTGTAACTTCGCCAATGAAAGCACAGAAGGAGGTGGTGCGCTATGGATGGCATGATTGCCTGAATGGACTGTCGGGGAGGGGCAGAAGGGAAAAGCCAAGCCCTCTTGGAGCTGGAAACGATACCTGATATGACATTTTATACAGACTGTTTTACAGCTGACAGAAAAATGACGCATGAATGCTAAAAAATCAACAAAAAGGCAATATGACCTTTCAAAAAAAGGTGAGATTGGATTTCATTAAAAAAATAAAAGAAAAAATACGAATCACCATTGATTTTTAATATATACGGTGATATACTATAAGTACAAATAAAACAAGGGGGTTTGATAATATGTAGAAGTAAAAACAAATGGGTGTAATTAAGTAACACCCAGTTGGCTGTAAAAAATACAATCCGATTATATAGGAGGATACAGACTATGACTAAAATCAAAAAGAACACCACAGGAAAACCGACGACTGCGACACCGCTCTCGCCCATGATGACCGTTGCCGAGGTAGCAGAGCTGCTGGGTTTCGGGCAGAATTTTGTCTATCGGCTGGTGAGCAAACCGGGCTTCCCGGCCGTAAAGGTCGGCAATAGCTATCGGATCTTCCGCGAAGGGTTGATGGAATGGCTTGAGGCGCAGAAAGTCAATAACACCCCGGGAGGTGCTGCATAATATGCGAGACCCAGAAGTTGATCCATGCCCCGCCGGGGGAGAGCTGGAGAATACGATTATAATTATGAAAAAGGAGAATGCTATGCAGATATTTTATGATGATGCACTAAAACATTTGGAACCATTCGCAACCTTGTCGGCAGGACTGGAGGGCAAGTATCTCTGCTACGGTGGAGGTGTGAAACCGCTTCAGCGGGGAAAATCGTTTGCCGAGGGCTTTATAATGCGGCTGACAGACAGACCAGATAACCCGGAAAACACGATAATCAGCGTTGAGCCGTGCCTGAACAAGGACGGTGCACCACAGCTGGCGATGACCATTTACCAAGCTACCGGCAGTGAACAGCGCACCCAAACAAATGAACAGGCTGTGGAATGGGCAGGATGTCCAGAAGCAGTGTCATGCTAAAAAAGGAGATTAAAATGAGCTTTTTAAAGGATGTATTTCAGACCGCTGACGAGATCAAGCAGAGTCAGGAGAAGTTAAAGGATGCCGTAGATGCAAGCAGTCGTCAGGCGGCGGCACTTATTCGACCGTATCTGAGCGAAGTACAGAACGAGACTCTATCTGATATTCTGGAAGGGCTGGTCGCGTCCGTTGCCGAGCATTCGTTCCAAATCGGCTACAGCAGCGCCATGCAGACGTTTGCAGAAGCGGCGGTAGCACTCGAGGCAGGGTCCCATGTGCAACAGTAAAACAAAAACCGCCTTACCTGCGGCAACAGGCAAAGCGGCTGTAGAGACGGGAATATCTGTGTGTGTGCGTTCCCGCCCCTATAATAGCACAGAACGAAGCGTTTGACCAGAGCTTTTTTCTGGCAGGTGCTGACAAACCGGCGCACGGTCTGGCAGGATGGCTGGGCTGTGCGCCTTATTATTATAGAGGAAATACATCAATATATGAAAACAAAAATGCCCTTTGACGGCTTCTTCTTGAAGCTTTTGGATGAACAGAACGGAACCTGCGAATATGAGGAATATCTACGCAACTGCAAGGAGAACCCATTGACCGAGGAAGAGCGGCGGGAATGGACGGAAAGCACCCATGCAGCGGTTGCTGAGCTGGAACGGTTGAACGCAGAGCCGAAGCCCACCAGACAGGCAGCAGAGCCGGAAGCAGAGGCAGATGGGACATCCAGCCCCCAGACGCCAGAGCCCGCCGAGCTGCAGGGAGGGTGCTGTACCGGACAGGAGGCAGAGGAAGCACCAGAGGTGGAGGTGACTGCAGCGGAAAAGACGTTTGTTCCACAGGGAGAGGGCGCTTTGCTGCTCCCGGCGGAACCGACAGTGATCCCAGAGGTGGTCAGCGAGCCGAAGCGGGTACGCATCACGGAGCTGGTGAAGGAGAACTTTAAAAACTGGCGTGCCGGTACCAGAATCGTCTTTGATGCAGGCGTGAACTCAGGTAAGACCTACTTTATCCTGAATGTTCTGCTGCCATGGGCATATCAAAAGCACAGGAAAATTATATATCTTTGCAATCGTGTCCCCCTGCAAAATGAGATCCAACAGGAAGTGGAGCGGCTTGGAAGGGCGGAAGAGAAGGTTGGGTGTTGGAATCATGACCTTCGGCAGTTCGTTTACGAAACCAGAGTAACGAATAAATATAAAGATACGATCCGGGTAGAGACCTATCAGTGGATGGAGTCGTTCTGCAGGGGCAACCCGAAGGGAGTAATGAACTACTTCAGAAGATTTAACTATATAGTGGCAGACGAATACCATTATCTGTTAACGGATGCAGCTATCAATAAATATATCGATCTCTCCTATGTGACACTGAACGAACTGACAAAGTATCGCCCGGTGATCTTTATGAGTGCAACCGCACATCCGTTCTTTCACCGTTGGCGGGATGAGACAAATGAGGCCCTGCCGGAGAACTACTACCATATCCCGTCGGACTACAGCTATGTAGAGCGTGCGGTCTTTTACTGGACAGATGCTGAGGAAATCAAAATAATCCGACAGGAAGCAAGGAGGGGGAAGGTTCTGGTATTCGTCGATCGGATGAGCAGGATAAGAAAACTGGTGAAAGAATTAGAAGACGAGTTTACAGGGGAGATCGCCACGGCCTGCTCGCCCTATCGCCCAGAAGCAAGAGAGTTTGATGGGCTGGAAGAGGTGCTGCAGGATGGGAAACTGCGCAAGAGGATCACAATTGTGACGACCGTGTTTTACAATGGTGTCAACATCAAAGATCCGGAATTGATCTGTATCATCAGCAGGCTGTGGGACCCGATCGTAAATGCACAGATTTTGGGACGAAAGCGCCCGGTAAGCAAACAGGACACCTGCGCAGTGTACTTTAAAGGCTATAGCTCCGACCGAATCAAGCAGAAACGTGAGCATATCAGAAAAAGACAGCTAGAGCCAGCAAAGAAATGGAAAGATGGAAAGTCTGATCCGGAGGTGTGGCAAGAGTACCTGCATAAGCCGGGTATTGTGAAGATGCTGGATAAATACAGCCAGACGGTTAACCGCGATGAATATGGTAATGGCTGGGAGTGGAGACGCCGCGCAGAACATCAATACCTCGTTCAGATGGATGCGCTCAAACTGATGATGGAAAAAGGCTATCAATGGGGGATGCTGTATGCTGTTACAGAAAGTAATGCGCTTCTGAGCAAAATTGAACCGCTACGGTTCAAAGAGCTGGAGGACTATATTGAAGAGAACCTTGAAAAACCTATTCTGGGCGAGATCATGCGAAAGGAGCTTGTTGAACGCGGCTGTATTACCAACCCCAATGATCGGCATAAAGATAAATCTGAGCCTTCTTTGAAAATTGTCAATCGATATTTGACATACTATGGTGTAGAAGCAAGATCGGATGAGAAAAGGATCAATGCAAAACAAAAGGCAACATTCTGGACACTGTATCGATTGTAACCATGATTCTGTCGATTTTTTTCACATTGTATAATATAAAAAAGTGAAAATTTTCGACAAGTATAAATAATGTTTTGAGCTAAAAGAGTATTACGAATAATGAAGCAGAGCGTGAGCGATGCTTTATTGCTCGTGATGCTCTTTTACTCGAAACAAAACGGAAAGAATCGTTGAAAACGATGAGAGACGTTTGCCTGCATGCAGGTCAAGAACCATCAGCAAAAAATAAAGTGGATTGTTTAACCGTGGCTTGGTATCTGATTAATAGGAATTTGTCGATGATTAGTAAATAAGCGTTTATGTCTGCGTGTGATCTGATGAAATAATGGTGCAGTGTGGATTGCGTGGACTCTGGTAAGCGTCTGTCCGGTGCGATTCTGTCTGGGTTTGATACCATTAAAAAAGTATACCTCGAGCAGAATGTGACGTGCTGCCATATAATACAAGGCCGCCTACACTGTGGACACCGTTTGATGGCTGAATTTTGGGCTGTCAAAGGGAGCTGCATTCCACGCTCCCCCTGAAACATGACTCAAGAAGGGGGTTTCAATTTGAAATCCCCTTGAAACCTTATAATGGTCAAACCAATCGTGGTCGCATTTGCGGCTCATAGTGTTTTCTCTTGCGTTTTACTGCGTGTGTTCGATGCTTTTTGCATCGATCCGGGTGGTCTTTTCCTACTGCATAGGGTGGGACATTGGTGGTGCACTAGCTGCTTTTGATACAGCTTTTCCCCTGGAAATTCCTACTGGACAGAGAGCCTGGTCTGACGTTGGAATGCACCTGGTCCTTCGCCTTACGATAGTGTGGAACGCTACCGCTGGCTTTCTTTACTTTGTGAAACAGGACCTCCGGCCTGCCATGGAACCTGGGGTCTGACAATAGGATAACGGATTATGTGTCCAATTGATAGTACTTATAAGAGGGGCTATGGAAAATCTTGTGGGGCTCTGGGGTGGTGGTGCCTTGATTGCCTGTTTCCCTGTCCATGGAATAGGGTGCCCCCTGTGATTGTTACCCGGCTCCCGGTGGAGGAGAGAGGGCAACAATTCCTATACGGGGTGGAGAAAGTTTTTTCCCCTCTACGGACCCCGGGGGGTGGTTAAAAATCTGAAATAGGCGTCCAATATAGTAGGAAGGGGGAGTTGTAAAATCTCCCCAGCACAGGTCAAAAATAGACAGGTGCCCTTTACAGAAGAGAGGGTAGAACCAGAAAATTAAGGCGTAGAGCCGGCTTTTTTGCAGGTGGAAAGACAATATTGGAGAATCTTGGATACAATATAGAAAAAACCTGATTTTACGGACCCTTTTTTGGAGGCGTCTGAACCACAAACCTACCGCAAAATCTTGTAACATAATGGGATTTATGGTAGAATAGTGGTTGTGATGAGAAAAAGATCCAAGGAGTCATGGCATCTTTTCCCACGGGGATGAAAGGTGCCCCTGGAGTTGCGGCTGGGGATAACCCGACGGTCTCTGCGATTGTACATAACCAGCAAGAAACCGCCTGATTGAAAGCGATGGTACAATAACTTCCTGATTTTGGCTCGGGAGGGCTAGCTTGCAGCCTGAGCAGCGCAAGAAAGTGCCCCACGGGACCTCTAATGACACAGGCAGATGAAACCTGCCAAAACAGTGTGGCCGCATCGCATTTGAAATGACCCTGGACGAATCTGTCGCCCGGGGTTTTTATTTGCCTGGAAGTGGATAACGACGAAAATGTCGGGGCAAGCGGCTTCATGGTCCTCAAAATGGCTGCAAAAAGAGCCGGAAGCGTTGAATCGAGAACAAAGGAGTAGTTAGGGAATTATGACAAAAATTCGGCACGATGTAATGTTGAGACTCGTAAAGGTATTGGATGTGGTGATGATCACACTTCCGTTTGCGGCTTGCTGGGTCTGGTACTATGCGGCAAAAACACCGATGGATGGAACTTGGCAAGGCCATGCAGTTATTTTGGGCCTGTATGCGGTGCTGTTTATTCTGCTGGGCAAGACCTATGATGCATTCTGGATGTCCATGCAGCGAGTTTCTGAGTTGATGTACGGTCAGGTCCTGGCGGCGATGGCAACGGACGGGATCTTTTACATTGTGATCTGTCTGATGGCCACTAAGTTGTGCAATCTTCTGCCGGGAATCGCTGCCATTGCTGGACAGATTGTGATGGCTGGCATCTGGTCTGCGGTTGCACATCGCTGGTATTATAAAGCATTCCCTCCGCAGCCTACCACTGTGGTCTATGATGTGCGTCGTGGTATGGAAAAGCTGATTCGGGACTACGGTTTGGATAGCAAGTACGAGGTGAGAAATGTTCTGAGCGTAGAAGAATGCCTGGAAGATCTGAGCGTTCTGGACGGTATGAAGACCGTATTCCTCAGCGGCGTTCACAGCCATGAGCGCAACATCATCCTGAAGTATTGTGTGATGAACGACATCAATACGTTCATCATTCCTCGTGTGGGCGATGTTCTGATGAGCGGTGCCTGGCCGATGCACATGCTTCACCTTCCGGTGCTGCGAGTCGGTCGATATATGACAAAGCCGGAATTCCTCTTTGTTAAGCGTGCAATGGACATTGTGCTGTCCCTGGTGGCCCTGATCATTCTTAGCCCGATTTTCCTGATCACGGCGATTGCGGTGAAGTCGGATGGCGGCCCTGCATTCTATAAGCAGGTGCGTCTGACCAAGGATGGTAAGCCCTTCGAGATTCTGAAGTTCCGTTCGATGCGTGTGGATGCAGAAAAGGACGGTGTGGCTCGCCTTTCCACCGGTGACAAGGATGACCGCATCACGAAGGTTGGCCATATTATCCGTGCTTGCCGTCTGGATGAGCTGCCCCAGTTGCTGAACATCCTCAAGGGTGACCTGTCTATCGTTGGCCCCCGCCCGGAGCGCCCGGAGATTGCCGCACAGTACTGCGAGGAGATGCCGGAGTTCGCGCTGCGTCTGCAGGCAAAGGCTGGCCTCACCGGTTACGCACAGGTGTACGGAAAATATAACACTACACCGTATGATAAGCTGCAAATGGACCTGATGTACATTGCCCATCCCAGTCTGGTCGAGGACCTGAAGATCATGCTGGCTACGGTGAAGATCCTGTTTATGCCTGAAAGCACCGAGGGAATTTCCGAGGGCCAAACCACTGCTATGAGCGAAGAAAACAACTAAATATCGACGTTTTCGTACATTTCCGGCTGCTAAAAATTGGAAGAAACCCCAGAGTGGAGTCAGGTATAAATGCGGCTCTTACAGTAACGTCAAGGCAGGGGTTACCGTAACGAGCGCTGGTGCCATTAGGGCTAAAGACGGGAGCTACCGTAGCGTCAAAAATGGTGCAATTTAAGAGCGTAGTGGAGACCCAATGCAGCGGCACAAGACATTGTGGCAGTACAAGAGACATAGCGGCAGTGTGATTTACACAGCTGAGGACGATTAGTAGAGCTTTATATAAGGAATAAACGGCTCAGACTCTTTGAGATTGAGTCTGGGCTGTAATCTTTGATATGCGGAGAGGAAAAATACTTTATGAAGATTGCTGTAGTATCGATTGGTAGTTTTGATACACAATACTCGGACTATCATATCATGCGGGATATTATACTTGGCCTTTTGGAACGAGGCCATGAGGTGAACCTGATCCAGAAGCAGTATTTGAATATACCTCAATATCCGCAGCAGTTTGATAAGTATTTTGGAAAACAGCTTCAGGTACATAATATCAAGTTTGAGAAAAAGGCAAAGGCTGACTTGAAGGCTCGCTATCTGGCGGATTTGTCTTATTACAGACAGGCTTGCAAATGGATGAAAGAGAATAAACCGGACAAGGTTTTCCTCCAGTCATGCAACACGGCATTCTTCACAGTGTTTTATGCGAAGCACATTTTGAAGCGCCCATTACTTTACAATGAACAAGATATCTTCCCAGAAAATGCCTACTTTGCTGGAATTCTTTCAGAAAACAGCATGGTTTATAAGGTGGCTCATGCGCTGCAAAAATATGCTTACAAAAATGCAACAGCGCTTAGTACGATTTCCTTTTGATGCCTGCGTAAAACGTTTTTCTGATGAGAAACAGCCATTTTGGGTGAGTTGGCTGCAAATGCCGGTAGAG
>ENA-USZI01002381-USZI01002381.1-human-gut-metagenome-genome-assembly--contig:-NODE-2381-length-11116-cov-19.173748_pt1 | contig 11116 bp, 6 predicted proteins | sample MGYA00250042_ERZ773532 | MGnify/ENA primary metagenome ERZ773532 (study PRJEB29103, sample SAMN06112036) | human gut metagenome | biome: human gut; feature: ankylosing spondylitis patient; material... | reverse complement strand
AAATGGGGAGGAAAGTATCCTTATGCTATACTTTCATGGAGAAACAACTGGGATGATTTGACTGTTTTCTTCCAGTTCCCGCTGGAAATCAGAAAAATAATCTACACAACCAATCTCATTGAAAACCTGAACGGAAAAATCAGAAAGTACACGAAATCAAAGCTTTCATTCCCTTCGGATGATGCAGTCAAAAAGACCGTTTATCTTTCACTTATGGAGATTGAGAAGAAATGGACACAGCCGATTCATAACTGGGGCTTGATTATGAATCAATTTATGCTTATTTTTGAAAACAGAATCCAGATATAAGAACAAACTTACAGCTGAATCCTGTTTCCATTTACACAAAATTTTGGACAGTGTCTTCATGAAAGAGAATTGAGCATAGTAGAAATATGCAAATAACATCCACTTCTCTCGAATAATAGCGGAGCAGGCAGAATTGAAACAACCTGTCATTTCAAGGACATTCCGCAAATAATACGATAAATCCAACTGACTCATAATGAATCAGTTGGATTTATCGTATTATTCAAAAAAAGATTTGCCGAATATCCTTGTTTACATCGAATTAATATTAACAGTTTTTTTGCCATCTTTCCGGATGAAAGATTATATGACAAACTATCGGAACTTTGACATACCCAAGCTTCCTGTCATTTCATATTTTTCTTTTAGTCTGTCAATTTCAGTTCATCGACCAAACGGGAAGCTTTCCCATATTTTTCAATCATGTAAAGAACATAGCGGATATCCACCCCGATACAACGCTGCAAATTAGGTTCAAAAACAATATCTCCACTCATTGCTTCCCAATTCCCGTCAAAAGCAAGACCTATTAATTCCCCTTTTCCATTAAACATTCCACTACCGGAATTCCCTCCCGTAATATCATTATCCGAAATAAAGCAAACATTCATATTACCATCTCCGGTAGCATAACGTCCGAAATCCTTCCTTCTCAAGCATTCGACTACAGAAGGAAGCACATCGAAATCACTATCTCCCTTATACTGCCTTATCTTGTCAAAAATACCTTTTGTCGTCGTAAAGTAAGAATATTCAATAGCATCTTTCGGTGAGTAACCACCCACCATGCCAAAACTCAGACGCATAGTAGAATTAGCATCCGGATAAAACACCCTATCTGCCTCCATCTCACGCATTGCTTCATTCAACAAACGTTCATTTTTCTCAATATTCATACTAGCTTCTTCCACCGACTGATTGAATTCATAAAATTTCACCAACATATCAATAGCAAAAGAAGCCGCAGGGTCATCAAACAAGACATAAGTGGTATCTCCCTTCACCACCTGTTCAAACCCATGCGGTGTCTTTAAAGAGGAACGAGCATACAAATCATCTACATAAGCTTGGTAATCACCTTTAAAATCTTTCTCTATCAATGGATAAACATCAGGTAAAAACTCCTTGCCTACCTCAGCCGCATATTCTTTCAACATAGCCACAAAGACTTGTTTATCCACACTTATATCCATATTGGCATAAATCTCCAACAATTGCCGCATATTACGCTCCAAATCACTCTCCTCTGCCTCAAAATCAAAATTCAGTACAGCCAAGGCTGCCGTAATCAACTCCGGTCCATTAGCAAATGTTTCTCCAAAATATGCCATAGCCCGCGCCGCATTTCTACGATTACGATAATTCAGCTCCAGTTCAGTCAGAACCCTTGCATATTTGCTTCGCTTATCAGGTTCCCGACGGATCCATTCTTGCAACTGGCGCTCCAAAGCTTGTTTTTTCTCTATCACTTTCAACTCTTTTACCGCTTGATTCATGCCTATACTATTCTTCCAATAGTTAGAGCTTTGTGCATACTTGGAAGCATATTTAATGCGGATATCATCACTTTTTTCCATTGCATTTTTCCAGATAGCCTGCTTGATGGTACGGACATTAATCATAGCGGCATTATCCGTATTAATCCTTTCGTCTATCCCAAATGAAGACAAATACCTGCTGGTAGAACCGGGATATCCCATAGTCATGCAAAATGAACCTTGTTCATACCCGCCCAAAGAAACAGGAGCAAAATAATCCGGATGATAAGGCACATTCTCCGGAGAATAAGCTGCCGGTTGATTATTCTGATCAGCATAAATACGAAAAACAGAGAAATCCCCGGTATGGCGGGGCCATACCCAATTATCTGTATCCCCGCCAAACTTGCCTACAGAAGAGGGAGGAGCAAACACCAGACGAACATCATAATAATCTTTATACACAGACAGATAAAACTCATTACCACCATAAAAAGGAGTTATCTCAGCACGCAGCAACGTATCATTCGCCACAGCTTCCTGAGCAAGCAATGTGGAAATAGAATCCACAATCAGCGCACGGTCATTTTCCTTTGTCCCGACTGGAATAGCTTGCAACACACGCTCCGTCACATCCTCTGTGCGTATCAGGAAACTGACAAATAAATCCGGATTAGGAAGCTCCTTACTTAAGGAGTCGGCTACAAAACCATCTCGCAAATAATCATGCTCCACAGAACTATGCTGCTGAATGGCATCATACCCACAATGGTGGTTAGTAAAAACCAAGCCATCCGGAGATACAACAACCCCCGAGCAAAAACCTCCAAAACTAACAACAGCATTAGCCAATGCTTTTCCTCCGGGATTATACAATTGTTCAGATGAAAGTTCCAATCCCATTTCTTTCATCACTTGTTGAGTTTGTTTGCTAAGGCAACAAGGAAGCCACATTCCCTCATTACCCCATATACATAAAGGCAGGAAAGACAGCAGCAATAGTAGTTTTTTCATGGTTTTATTCTACAATTAATTTAAGTTTTTTCGCCCCGACACGTGCCTTCAACCATTTGGAAATCTTTTCCTGTTCTTTTCCTACAGGTTTTTTACTGAATTTCATCAAGACTATTGTCAATGTGTCCGTTTGGGTTGAGTCTACCTGCAATTCCACAGTCTTCGCCATGGCTATAGCTTCTGCTGCAGGATAAAGTACTTTAAGTTCGGGAATTATCTTTTTATCTACGGTATTGTATGCGGCATATACATTAAGTTCGTTTTCCAAAGACTTAATCTTTTCCTGCTGCTCCAGCAAACGTTTCTCACTATTCTTATAAAAGTCCTCCATCACTTGCGCCTTTATACTGCCAATATCCATCGCATCATTATTCATTCCTTGAAGAACAACCAGTTTGGTTCCTGCCAGATTAAAAAGTTTCAAGTTATCCCTTGCGGTTGCTATTTCTGTTTCCGAAACCTCATTGCCTATTAGCACAACACGTATTTCCTTCTTCTCGAAAGAAATCTTCCGGTCTATTACTTGGGTATTATTAAAATTCAGCTCCTCGTTGATAAAGTTGTTGGCAGAAGCTTCATAAATAGTACTTTTTACAATGCCATAAGTCAGATAAACAGCAGGACACATCGTAGCCAAAGTAATAAAAATAATATATTTCTTTACCAATTTCTCACGCTCCTTATCCACAAACTCCTTACGTTGGAAATGCATGACACGCACCCCGATAAAAGTAGCCAGACTGATAAATACTGAATTGATAAAATACAAATAGAACGCACCTAAAAAATAAAGTAAATTTCCGGTAGCAAGCCCGAATCCGGCAGTACACAAAGGCGGCATCAAAGCCGTAGCAATAGCTACCCCCGGAATAACATTCCCCTTCTCCTTTGTAGACAAGGCGATAATACCGGCCAAGCCACCGCATAAAGCTATAAGCACATCATATATAGTAGGAGAAGTACGTGCCAGCAACTCCGATTGTACTTCATCCAACGGAGTCAGCGAAAAATAAATCGTGGATGTAATCACACTAAATACAGTCGCCACCAAATAACTTTTCAGAGAACGTTTCAACAGTTCAAAATCATTCTGTCCGATAGCCAGCCCCACTCCCATAATCGGCCCCATCAGCGGAGATATCAACATAGCACCGATAATCACTGCCGTAGAATTCACATTCAAGCCCAATGAAGCAATAAAAATTGCGAATATAAGAATCCACAAATTAGTTCCTTTGAACTCAACACCGTTACGAATACTTTCTACAATCAAGGCTTCATTATCCTTATCCTTGCGCAAATCAAGATATTCACCAAAGAACTGCTTTATATAAGGCACATTCTTCAAATCATTCTTCAGGTCACTCATAGCTATTTCTTTATGTATCGGTTTATAACAGGTATCTGCTGCAAGGGGAAGTCCGTTTTCACAATATATGCCACAAACAATAACAACAGTAATGTACGAACACCCAACAACAAGAATATATTTTGAATAGGAAGATAAACTGAAACAATGTAAAGTACCAGCGCTAACGCCACATAGTTACCTATCGCTTTCAAATCATAATTAATAGGATATTTTTTCTGCCCTACAAAATAAGAGAGAAGCATAGCTACTCCATATCCGGCAAAACCTGCCCACGCACACGCCATATAGCCAAATACCGGAATAAGGAAAATATTTATCAGGATAATGATACTGCATCCCACCAATGAAAAATAAGCTCCCCATTTTGTTTCATCAATCAGCTTATACCAAAAAGAAAGATTGAAATAAATACCCATAAACATTTCGGCAGCCATGACAATAGGTACAACTTTAAGCCCTACCCAATAATCACGTCCTAAAATATAACGCAATATATCAAGGTAAAACATAACAGCCAAAAAGGCCAGCAAAGTGAAGATAATGAAAAACTTCATCGCTTTGGCATACATTTCCCGACTATCCTTTTCTTTACTCTTACTAAAAACAAACGGCTCGTATGCAAACCGGAAAGCCTGTGTCAGCATGGCCATTATCATAGCTATTTTACTGGCAGCCCCATAAATACCCAACTGGATGGTCGCCTCCGCCTTATCAGGATAAACAAACGGAAAAATAATTTTATCGGCTACCTGATTTAAGATTCCGGCAATACCCAGAATCAATATCGGGAAAGAATAATGCAGCATACGCCGCAACAACTCCCTGTCCAGCACATACCTGAAGCCCACCAATTCTTTCCACATACACAGCATCACCAAAGAAGTACAAGCCAGATTTATAGCAAAAGCCACTCCGACATTCTCTCCTTTCATACCTACAAAATAAGCGATATTCAAGGCAATGCTGGCAAAAATGAACAACAATTTCAATGCAGCGAACTTAACAGGGCGTTTCTTATATCGCAAATAAGCAAAAGGAATAGCTTGGAAAGCGTCCATTGCGACTACAATCAGCATCATCCCCATATACCACGGATGCTCTCCATATCCCAAGAAACCTGCTATGGGATGCAGAAAAGAAAGACAAACGATTAAAAACAAGAGCGCAGTCGCCCCTACCGAAAGCAAAGTAGTGGAATAGACGCGCATCGGATCATCCACCCCCTTATTGGCAAACCGGAAAAATCCGGTTTCCATACCATATGTTAAAAGCACCATCAGCAAGGCAGTTATAGCATACATATTGGTAATGATACCATAGCCCCCCGATTCCACAGGCAAAGCGTTGGTATATATCGGTACTAACAAATAATTCAGGAACCGCCCGATGATACTACTCATCCCATATATGGCTGTTTCCTTGGCTAATGCTTTTAATCCTGCCATCTTTTAATCATCAAATAATGTCTTCTGACTATTATAAATGCTCCGTCCCAGGTGCATATAGGCCAGTTCCGTGACCTCACGTCCACGCGGAGTACGTTTTAAGAAACCTTCTTTAATCAAAAAAGGTTCATAAACCTCCTCTATTGTTCCGGCGTCTTCACCCAAAGCGGTTGCAATAGTAGTCAGCCCCACAGGGCCTCCCTTAAACTTATCTATAATAGTACATAAAATCTTGTTATCTATCTCATCCAGTCCATACCTGTCAATGTTCAAGGCTTCTAAAGCAAACCGGGCAATTTCCACATCAATCCTTCCGGAACCTTTCACCTGGGCAAAATCACGGACGCGCCTCAACAGCGCATTTGCAATACGGGGCGTTCCACGGCTGCGCGAAGCAATCTCACCCGCCGCTTTCACGTCACAAGGCACATTCAATATAGTAGCTGAACGACGGATAATGCTTGTCAATACATCATCGTCATAATACTCCAAATGAAGATTAATTCCAAAACGGGCACGCAAAGGCGCAGTCAGCAACCCACTCCGGGTAGTGGCTCCAACCAAAGTAAACGGGCTCAACTCCAACTGGATACTACGCGCCGAAGGTCCCTTGTCTATCATTATATCGATACGATAATCCTCCATGGCAGAATACAGATATTCTTCTACCACAGGGCTCAACCGATGTATTTCATCAATAAAAAGCACATCATTGGGTTCCAGGCTGGTCAGTACTCCCGCCAAATCACCCGGTTTATCCAGCACCGGTCCTGAGGTCACTTTAAAACCTACTCCCAGTTCATTGGCAATGATATTACTTAAGGTCGTCTTGCCCAAGCCGGGAGGTCCGTGCAAAAGAACATGGTCTAACGCCTCGGCCCGCAGACGCGCCGCCTTGACAAAGATGCGCAGATTATCCACTACCTTATCCTGCCCGCTGAAATCTTCAAAATTCAGCGGACGTAAGGCATTCTCAAAATCGCGTTCCTTAGTTGTGAGCTGTTGCTCGCGTATATCAAAATTTTCTTCCATTTTTTTGTTTATGACACAAAGGTACAAAAGATATTATTATTATAGAAAGAAAGATGGAGGAATTCATTTTCAGTCCCTCTCTGGTCCTTCTTTTCAACATTATTATTGTATTAATTATTATTCATTATGGGAATTACATTAGGAAAGAAACAATTGAACAAAGGAAGAGTTTCGCTTTATCTGAATTACAGTTATAACGGGAAGCGCCGCAAAGAGTATTTGGGCATCATCCTGGACGCTCCTACCAGTGCAGAGCGAAGAGCGGAAAACAGAAACAAGGTACTAATTGCCAGGCAGATAAGAGCAAAGAAGGAACTAGAATTCTTATCTGTTGAATATCATCTGAACGATATAGAAAATACATTCGATGATATACTTCCAACAGATAAAAGCAATGTTCCCGATTTCTATATTCTGATAGGACAATACCTGGATACCTATCACAAAAAGGACAAGAAAATGGTCAGGGCATGTATCACCCACCTGCGACTGTTTACAAGAAAGAAAAGCTTACCTGTAACCCTTCTCACAAAAGATTTTTGTATAAATTTTCTTGAGTATCTCAGGGATCATCTCCGAGGTAACACTCCCATCGGATATTTCAAGAAATTCAGAATGTGCATCAATAAATGTATAGAAAAAAAGTTAATGACCTCTAACCCTACAGATGGTATCCGCCTGATGCAGTTTGATGAGGTAACCAAAGCAATCCTCAGCTTAAAAGAGATTCAGAAACTTGCTATCACTCCATGCCCCAACAACGAAGTAAAAAGGGCATTCTTGTTCTCTTGCTATTGTGGGCTGCGCTGGTGTGATGTGCACCAACTGCAATATAAAGACATAGATTTCTCATCAAACCGCCTTACTATTCTACAACAGAAAGTACAGTCACACTCCAAAAACGCAATCTTGCATCTAAACTTAAACCACACTGCCATCAAGCTCCTGCAAAGACATAAAGGCATTAACGAGGAGTTGGTATTCGGGCTCCCCTCCTATTCTTACACACTAAGAATTTTAAACAAATGGGTCAAAAGGGCTAATATACACAAGCACATCACCTTCCACTGTGCCCGGCACTCATTTATCACCAACATTATGGCAAATGGAGCTAATATCAAGACCGCCGCCAGCCTTGCAGGACATTCTACTACCCGGCACACTGAAAAATATGTTCATATCATAGATGAACTCAAACAAAAAGCAGTAGATAGTTTACCGGATATTATTGTCAATTATAAATAAAAAAGGACCTGAAACGGCCCTTACATCATTAAAGTTGTCACACATATAACTGGTGTTCAAACAATTAGTATTACTGTATAGTATCCGGCACGAATACGACCTACCTGAGTAATGCGGTGAACAACTACTTCGGATGCAATTTCAAGCGGTTAATAAATTCCTACAGGGTGGTTCGCGCGAAGGAGTTGCTGGACGGTAAAGATTGCCCGGTGAATGAGCTTTTCAGCCGTTGCGGGTTCGCCTCCAAGAGCGTGTTCTATGTGGCGTTCAGAAAAGTAGTTGGCATGACTCCCCTGCAATATATATCGCAGAGTCGGAATCCTTTTATGATTCAACGCAATTAAGTCCTTTTATAACAATAAACATTTTGAGTTTTTAAATTTATAAATTTAAAGTTTTTCTATTATGAACAAAAAATTTTTAAGTGCAATCCTGTTCGGAGCCTTGATGGTTTCTTCGACAGGAACATTTGTATCTTGTAAAGACTATGATGATGACATCGATGCTATCAACAAGGAGTTGACAGATATCAAGTCTCAGCTGGCAGCTTTGCAGACAGAAGTAGATGGCGGTAACTGGGTTACTGAACTTGTTGACGTAGAAGGTGGTTTCAAGGTTACTTTCAGCAACGGAAAGACTTACACTATCGTTAATGGTAAAGATGGTGCACAAGGTGAGCCGGGTACTCCAGGTAAGGATGGCAACGGTACTATTGTTGAGGTAAAAGATGGTTACTGGTATCTTGACGGTAAGAAGACAGAGTATGTTGCTGTTAAGAAAGATGATTTAGGCAAGGTAAAAGTTCCTTTTGTTAACGAAGCCGGAATGTGGGTGTTCTACGACAAGGATGGTAATGAAGTTGTTTCTGAATACAAAGCGCTTGGTGCTACTTATGTAGTAGAAGCCGATGGCGTTTACACATTGAATGTACCCGATGCCGATGGCAAAATGCAGGCTATAAAATTGCCTACTGCAGGTGCTACATTGACCGACGTAGAATTATTGGGATGGGCTGCTTTGGATAAAATGGATAAGGGTTTATCTCAAGGAAGTGATATTCGAACTACACTTAATATAGAATATGCTTTTGTAAAGAAAATTGTTCAGACTTGGGATCATAATAAAGAAACTACTTGGTCTGCACAGAAAACTGTAGCTAAAGGACAGGTATTAACTACTTTGGCTCCTAATAACACATATTTGATGGCTCGTATTGATGCAGGTGCTGATGCAGCTGATATGAGTTTCTCTTTGAAAAATTCTAAAAACGCAGTTCTTCCTGTTTCTTTAAGTGCTGCTACTGAATATAAGGGTCTATTGTCTAGAGGCGCAAATGGCATATATGCTATTGCATTAGACAATACAGATGCTGTATACACTGGTGCTAATAAGTATACAGGCCAGTTTACTAATGGACTATACGCTTTGGTAGAAAAGAGTGGTTTCATTTCTAATTACAATTTGGATGTTGCTACATCAGAAGCTATAGTTGTCGAAGGAAAAGTTGCCACAGTGGATGGAAAGGAAATAGTAGTCGATAGTGAAGATAGTAGTAAGAGATACTATGAAGTAAACTTAAACAAAGACAATGTTATTACTTTTGATGATGTAAACGCGAAGTTCGTTTATGACTACTATGTAGAAGCTGTAGATCCAACTATCGCTAAGTTCTTTGGTTTCTCTGCAGATAAGAGTAATGGTACTTTCAAAGTAACTAAATTGTCTGATGAAGTAACATACGCTACATTTAAAATCAATGTATACAAACTGCATATTGATGGTAAGATTTACAAAGAACCAATTATCATTAAGCCAATCCGTACCTTGGGTAATGAAGTTGTTTATGACTTGGGTAATGTACAGATTAAGAAATCTATGAAGTTGAATGTGTCTTTGGATAAAATGTTTACTGCTTTGGGTAGCGATGCTGAAATCTGGAAGAACACAGCTTTGGGTGTTAACGGTGCTGATGCTACAATTGTAAAAGATGCAGATAAGAGTGAAGGACCTGACATTACATACACTTACAAAAAAGCTGATGGCTCTGAACTTGCTAAGGTTAACGGAACTGCAACTCAGTTCGATGCCGTATTCTCTGCTCTTGATGGCACCGCTGCTACTTTAACTCCGGGCACTGGTTATACTATCACTATCAATTACAAACATGACAGCAATGTACTGAACACTATCAAAGTTAAGTTTACTCCGGTTATGCCTGCCTTGTCTTCTTACATAGCTAAGAGAGAAGCTTTGTGGATTGGTAATACATTGATGGCTTATTTCGTAGACCCGATTAAAGATCAAACGGATTTTGCTTCTAAATATGATATGGAGAAAGGATTCACGACATTAGGTTCTGATGCTGATCTTACTGAGATTACATTCTCTTTGGATAAAGAGCAAAAGATTAACAATGTTAAGGTTCAGGATTTGGCTAATATAGCTCCTGATAATACTATAACTTTGGTTACTGACCGCGACTTTAATCAGGATGGTAACGTAACAGAGGCTGATAGATGGGCTTACGGTCAAGAATTGAATGTGAAAGTAGCTGCTACTTATTTGGGTGGTGCTTACAAGTTCACTGATGAAGAGATTGCTGCCGCTGCATTTAAGATTAATGTTCAAAGTGCATTGAAAGCTGGTAAGATTGTTCCTGCTGCTGGTGCTTCTATTACATTGCCTGCTGCCGCTGCCGGTGAAACAGCTAAGTTAACTGCTGATATGATTACTGGTTACACTTACAACAATCAGCCGTATAGCTTATTCAAGGAAGCTGCTGGCAATTATAAGTATAGCTATATCGACAAGGTAGAATTCTTCACTACCGATGCAGAAATCTATACTGTAACTAAAGATGCTACAGCAATTAAAGATGCTGAAGGTAAAGTTATTGGTTACCACGCAGAAATTACTTCTAAGAATATTTCTCAGACTACTAATACGAAGATTATCGTGGAAGTAACTGATAAATACGGTTATACTAAAACTGCTGAACTTCCTTTGACTATTACCGTGGGTAAATAATCAATAAAAAACAGAATTAAAAGGAGCGGTCTTCAGATCGCTCCTTTTTATGTTTATTCAAAATTTATTTGACATCAGTATCTCATTGATGTTTAGCCAACCAGGCGAAATACGGCCCTGTTAATTTTCTAAAATGCTTCATCTAGTAACTCCCCATCTGCCACATAACATGAATGTCTTCCGGCGTAAATGTC
>ENA-USZI01002376-USZI01002376.1-human-gut-metagenome-genome-assembly--contig:-NODE-2376-length-11132-cov-3.422886_pt1 | contig 11132 bp, 6 predicted proteins | sample MGYA00250042_ERZ773532 | MGnify/ENA primary metagenome ERZ773532 (study PRJEB29103, sample SAMN06112036) | human gut metagenome | biome: human gut; feature: ankylosing spondylitis patient; material... | reverse complement strand
TTCTGAGCAATCTTCCTGCAAACAATTCCTAACGTGCTTGGCAGTTCCAAACTTCCATCCGGTCTTAAGCAGACAAACCCGGCCATCACTTGTCTTCGGTGACGTCTTCGACCGTGACGTCGGCATCGGAACCGGCATCCGGATCCTCGGGCATGGTACCGAGTTCCAGATGCTCGCCACCGGTCTGGTCGACGAGCACGGTGTCGCCGTCGTGTACCTTGCCGGCGAGCAGCATGCGCGCCAGCTGATCGCCGACCTCGGTCTGCACCAGACGGCGCAACGGACGAGCGCCGTACGCCGGGTCATAGCCGGTGTTGGCGAGCCATTCGCGAGCCGCGTCGGTGACGTCGAGCTTGATGCGGCGATCCGTCAGACGCGAGGCCACCTGAGCGACCTGGATGTTGACGATGCCGCCCAGCTCCTCACGGGTCAGCGGATGGAACATCACGATCTCGTCCAGACGGTTCAGGAACTCCGGCTTGAAGTTCATGTGCACCGCGTCCATCACGGCCTTCTTCTTGGCGTCCGCGTCCATGTCCTGGTTCACCAGGAACTGCGAGCCGAGGTTCGAGGTCATGATCAGGATCGTGTTCTTGAAGTCCACAGTCCGGCCTTGGCCGTCGGTCAGACGCCCGTCGTCCAGCACCTGCAGCAGCACGTCGAAGACTTCGGGGTTAGCTTTCTCGACTTCGTCGAACAGCACCACCGAGTACGGACGACGACGCACGGCCTCGGTCAGCTGGCCGCCTTCCTCATAGCCGATGTAGCCGGGCGCGGCGCCGATCAGACGGCTCACAGACGCCTTCTCCATGTACTCCGACATATCGATGCGGACCATGGCCTTCTCGTCGTCGAACAGGAAGTCGGCGAGCGCCTTGGCGAGCTCGGTCTTGCCCACGCCGGTGGGGCCGAGGAACAGGAACGAGCCAGTCGGACGGTTCGGGTCGCTGATGCCGGCGCGTGAACGACGCACCGCGTCGCTCACCGCCGCGATCGCTTCCTTCTGGCCGATCACGCGCTTGCCGAGATAGTCCTCCATGCTCAGCAGCTTCTCGTTCTCGCCCTGCATCAGGCGACCGACGGGGATGCCGGTCCACTCGGAGACGATGCCGGCCACCGAATCGGCGTCCACATGGTCGGGCACCATCGGCTCGGGCTTGGTCTCGCCCGTCGCGCCGTCTTCCGCATCGGCCTTCTCGGCCGCGTCCAGCTGCTTCTGAATCGCCGGAATCTCGCCGTACAGGATCTTAGACGCATCGGACAGGTTGACCTAACGGGTGAAATTGTAAGCCTCGACGCGCTTGGCGTCCAGCTGGGCGCGCAGGTCGCCGACCTTGTTGTGGCCGGCCTTCTCCGCATCCCAGCGGGCCTTGAGGCCGCTCAGCTTCTCGCGAGTGTTCGCGAGCTCGTTCTGCAGCTTCTCCAAGCGCTCCTTGCTGGCCGGATCCTCGGCCTTCTTGAGCTGCATCTCCTCCATCTCGTAGCGCGTGACCTTGCGCTGCAGTTCGTCGATCTCCTCCGGGGAGGAGTCGAGCTCCATGCGCAGGTGCGCGGCCGCCTCATCGACCAGATCGATGGCCTTGTCGGGCAGCTGACGACCGGAAATATAGCGGTTCGAGAGCGCCGCGGCGGCGACCAGCGCGTCGTCGCCGATCGTCACCTTGTGGTGCGCCTCGTAACGCTGCTTCAGGCCACGCAGAATCGCGATCGTGTCCTCCACGCTCGGCTCGCCCACGAACACCTGCTGGAAACGACGCTCAAGCGCCGGGTCCTTCTCGATGTTCTCACGGTACTCGTCCAGCGTGGTCGCACCGATCAGGCGAAGCTCGCCGCGCGCCAGCATGGGCTTGAGCAGGTTGCCGGCATCCATCGAGCCTTCGGCCGCGCCAGCGCCGACGATCGTATGAATCTCGTCGATGAACGTGATGATCTGGCCGTCGGCGTTCTTGATTTCGTTGAGCACGCTCTTGAGGCGCTCCTCGAACTCGCCACGGTACTTCGAGCCGGCAACCATCGACCCCAAATCGAGGCTGATGAGCTTCTTGTTCTGCAGCGTGGTCGGCACATCGCCGGCCACGATACGCTGGGCGAGGCCCTCCACGACGGCGGTCTTGCCGACGCCGGGCTCGCCGATCAGCACCGGGTTGTTCTTGGTGCGGCGGCTCAGGATCTGGATCACACGGCGGATCTCCTGATCACGCCCGATCACCGGGTCGAGCTTACCCTCCTTGGCGCGGGCGGTCAGATCGGTGGAGTACTTCTCCAGCGCCTTGTAGCTGCCCTCAGCGTCCGGGCTGGTGACCTTGGCACCGCCGCGCACGCCGGGGACGGCCTTGCGCAGCGCCGCGGCCGTCACGCCGTTCGCCTTGAGGATGTCCGCGCTCTGGTTCGGCGCGGATGCGGCAATGCCGATGAGCAGGTGCTCGGTGGAGACGTACTCGTCGCTCATCTGCTGCATCTCCTTCTCGGCCTGTGCCAGCGCCGCCGTCAGCTGGCGGCTCGCCTGCGGCTGCGATGTGGTGGACCCGCTCGCCGCCGGCATCTTGACCAGAGCATTGCGCACCGCGGCGCCAATCGCCTGCGGGTTGCCGCCCGCCGCCTGAATCAGTCCCTGAATCACGCCGTTTTCCTGACGCAGCAGCGCATCCATCACGTGCAGTGTCTCGACCTGCGCGTTGCCCGCGGCAGACGCGCTCTGAATCGCATCACCGATGACTTCCTGGGCCATGGTGGTGAACTTCTGTTCCATATCAACCTCCGTATGTCTCATGCGCTTTGGCGGCCGCGGCCCACGACATCCGAACCGCCCCGCACAGCGCTTTCCGTCTGTGTCTGATACGCACAACCGATTCGGCACCCATTCTATTCCCTAAATTTGAGCTCCCGCTACTCAAGTTTTTCACTGATTTTGAAGCGCCAAAACGCAATGTGGATAACTCGAATCCTTGCGACACGCTCTCAAAACTCGCAGATACGAAACCCGAAACCGCCATTTTCCGCCAAAACAGTTCTCGTATCTGCGAGTTTTGAGAGCGGTCATGTTTGAGATCAACGAAGAACCGCCCCGCAGCGACTGTCACGTTCAAAACCGCGCGGCGGATGCGCGCGAAAGACATCATTCCCCGCGTATGGCCCAATACGGACGCCTCGGGCGCAACCATCGAGGTGCATGGGCTCCTATGCACCTCCCCCGAGGCGCTGTTCGCCCAAACGGCCGAAGAGCTGTCCCTCGAAGACCTCATAGAATTCGGCGACTCGCTGGTATGCCGCGACCCCGCACGCAGACGGACCACTCTGGCCGAACTCAGAAAATTCATCCACTCATGCGACTCGTTCCAGGGGCAAAAAACAATGCATCAGGGCACTCACCCAGATTCGCGAGAACACCGACTCCCCGGCCGAGACCCACTTGCGCCTGCTGCTCAAACGGTATGGATTCCCCGAGCCAATCATCAACGTCCCGGTCGAGGCGACGGGCAATGCCGCGCACGGTCCCGCAATTTCGGACGGCCTGCGGCCGACCCAATCCGGTCTCGCTGTCTCTCGGCTCGTTCGCCGCGACAGCCCACTGTGCTGTCGCCTAGCCGCGCACGACCACGTTGCGGAGGGAACCGATGCCGGCTACGTGGACGATGGGCTCGTCGCCGGGATCGAGGTGACCGGAGGCGTTCGGGGTGCCGGTCATGATGACGTCACCGGGCAGCAGGGTCGAGAACGAGGAAATCGCGGCGATCTGCTCGGGGATGCCGTGAATCAGGTTCGCAGTGGTGCCGCTTGCCATCGGCACGTCCTCGCCGTTGAGCGTGAAGGAGATCTTCGCGTCCTTCCAGTCCAGCTCGGTCTGAATCCACGGGCCGAGAGGGCAGGACGTGTCGAAGCCCTTCGCCCGCGTCCACATCGGATCCAGCCCCTGCAGGTCACGCAGCGTCACGTCGTTGACGCACGTGAAGCCCAGCACGTAGTCCATGGCCTTCTCGACCGGCACGTTCTTGGCGATACGCCCCATAATCACCGCCACTTCGGGCTCGAAGTTCATATCGTTCGAATACGACGGGATGACGATCGGATCGTCCGGCCCGATCACCGACGTGGAAGGCTTCGAGAAGATCACCATGTCTTCCGGCGCGTGAGCAATCTCGGAGTGCCCGCTCTCGTGCATGAACTGCGCGTGCGCCTCGTAGTTCTTGGCGAGACCGTACACCTTGGAGGGAATCACCGGCGCGAGCAGCCTCAGCCCATCGGCGTCGAGCGCGTACCGCTCCCCTGTGGGCTTGACGGGCGCGGCGGCGAACGGGTATCCGTCCAGTTCGATCAGGTAGTCCTTGCCGTCGGCCGGGTCCTGCTGGACGAAGGCATAGCGCGGCTTGTCGTTGAGTGAAAAACGTGCGATTCTCATACCCACCAGTGTAAACCAGTGCGAGTGCAATCCTTACGAAGAACGCGCATACGAAAAGCGGGGCGGCCAATCATGACCGTCCCGCCTTGTCGGATTCTCGCGAGCTGGACCCGCTTACTCCGTGTAGCTCTTGTCGAACAGCGTCTTGCCGCTTTCGGTATGCAGGTACACGCGCACCTTGGCGTTGCCGCCGGTGTCGCAGGTTGCGTTGAGCGTCTGCGCCACCGACTTGAACGTGCTGTCCATCCCGTCAAGGCTCGACGTCATCATGTCGCCCATGCTGCTGTACGTGTCGGACAGCGTGTAGTCGTACACGAGCGTGTTGCCTTCCGCGTACGCCTTGATGCTGATGCCCATGCCCTGGTACGACGAGGTCATGCTGTCGAGCTGCGACTGGATTTCGCTGGAGTTGACGAACTCTTCCAGTGACGGCTTGCCGGAGCTGGAGGATCCGTTGGATCTGTCGTTGTTGAGATCGTTGTTGGTGTCGTCGGCCCCGTTCTGCAACGCGTCGTCAAGGTTGTTCAGATCGTTGCTGCCGGATCCGTCGGAGTTGCCGTTGCTGGAGCTGTCGCCATTGGATTTGCTGTCGCCCTGCGTCTGGCTGGTGGACGTGTTGGGTTTCGCGTCGGCGCTGCTGTCCTTCTTGCCGCCGATGACACCGGTGGCGAACAGCACGACTACGACGATGATGGCGATGACGGCAACGACACCGGCGGTGATGCCGGCGATGAGCGGGCCGCGGCTCTTCTTCTTCGGCGGTTCCTGCTGGTACGGATCGCCGTAGCCTTGCGGCGCGATTGCGGGCGGCTGGTTCCCGTATTGCGGGCCACCGTACTGGTTGGCGCCGTATGGCTGTCCGTACGCGGCGGTCGGCTGCTCGCCGCCGTACGGTGCGGCCGGCTGACCGTACCCTCCCGGAGCACCGCCGGCAAGCGGCTCACCGTATGCAGCGGTAGGCGCCTCGCCACCATACGGAGTTCCGCCATCGGGCTGGATGAAGGGGTTCGGACCGGGTTCAGGCTGCTGACCATAAGGAGCCCCACCCTGGTTGTATGCGGAGCCAGCGCCCGACTGTCCGTACGCTCCCGGTTCCTGCCCATACGGCGCCGCCTGGTATCCATACGGCTCGGCGCCGCCCTGCAGCCCGGCGAGCGACTCGCCGTACGCGGCAGTCGGCGCACCATAAGGGGCCCCGCCCTGCCCGTACGGGGCGGCTGGGGCTCCCGTCGGCGCGCCCGCTCCCTGCCCGGGCAGAGGAACGACCGGCACCGGCGGGAAAGCCTGCGTTGGCTGCGGTTCGGGCGCGCCTTCCGCGCCCGCAGCATTGTTCGGATCACCATACGGAGTCTGCGGCGCTCCATCTGGATACGTGTTGCTCATATGTCCCCCTCTTGCAGAGAGCCCCGTCGACCGGGTCAAATCATTGTTACCGCAACCGGCCACATGCAACGCTGTATGCACCTGATCGGCTAATCCTCATCGTACACTCACTTTCCGTGATATGCACGGTATTGACCGGAAGTTCATGTTCATCTCACGGCAAGTTCGATTCGCACGGCGAGATCCCTCGAAAACCTTGCAAGTCCGCCTTCGAGGACCTCACCGGCGACGCCGCCGACACCCTCCCGTTGCCCCCCCCGTGAACCCGGCGCACCTCACCCACGCATGCGCCACGGCCACGACGACGCGTGCCGCATCGGCTTGAACGGCAGCCGGCGAATCCGCCCGATCACGCCGAGCAGCAGCCATCCGCCGAGCAGCCCGCACACCACCACCATCGTCATGATGGTGCGCGTGTCATGCAGGTCGGACGGGTCCGGCGCCGGCATCGGGATCGGCTCGCGGTGCCCGGATATCAGCAGGCGCTGCGTGTTGACGCCGTACGGCGTGCACGTCATCAGCGTCACTCGGTCCTCGCCGGGCACGATCTTGAGTTGCGAAGTGTCGTCCGGGTTGATGACGGTGATGCGGTCGACCTCGTAGCCGAGCGTCTCCCCCATCACTTCGATGTAGAAGAAGTCGCCGGTTTTCATCTCGTCGAGCCGCGTGAACATCATCGCGTTGACGAGACCGCGGTGCCCGGTGATGACGGAGTGCGTGCCGTCCCCGCCGACCGGCAGCGAGGAGCCGTACAGGTGACCGGCACCGGAGGCCAGCGCGGTCTGTGACGTGCCGTGGTAGATCGGCAGGTTGACGGAGATTTTCGGGATCTTGATGGTTCCCATCACTTCGTCGCCCGAGTCGAGCAGGGACTGGTATTCCTTGTCTTTGGAGGCGGCGGAGTCCTCGCCTTTGGCTCTCGACCCGCCTTGTGCGGCGCTGAACGTGTCGATGGCCTCGCCCAGCACGGGTTGACCGGATCTGGCGAGTTTTGCGTTGTATGCGCGGGCGGCGGCGAGGGCGTCTTCGGCTTGCGGGTATGGCCAGCCGGCGACCTGCTGTGCGCTGTTGCGTGAGGTTTGGGCGAGTTTGAGCGAGCTCTGGTATTGGAGCGCTAGGGGATATCCGGCGACGGCGACAGCGGCTATGACCAGTATCAGCGTGACGATGCGCATGATGATGAGCTGTATGCGCAGTCGTTTGCGTTGCGCGACAAGGTCGAAGATGTCGGTCGCCTGATTGAAGCTCAGCATCGAGTACGGGAGCTGCGGCTGCACGGCGGGTTTGTGACGGCTGTTTCGGTAGGATTTGCGGGAATTATTCGAGGATCGCTCGTCATTGTCCGGCAGGCTGCGGGTCATCGTTGACCGTGCGGGCGCATGGGAGGATTTGGCGGCTGGGTCGTTGCCGGATGAGGTGGCCGGCCGTTTCGATCCGTGTCTCCTCGATGCCATGCGCATCCTCCTGTTGTTGTGCCGGCCGTCACTGCAATCGCCGTGAAACGAATTCGTGTATGTACTGTGTTGCCCCCGGCAGGGGTGTTGCCGGGGGCGAATGGTTACAGCAAGCCGAAGCCGCCACCATGCTCGTGCGGGATGCACGTCATGCGGCGGCTTGGCCTGTTATCGTGTCAGTCAGCGCAGCGCACGGCTGGTGCGGCGAGACTTGGCGTACACGGTGGCGGCAGCGCCGCCGAGCAGCGCGGCGATCACCACGAACAGCGCGATGCCCGCAGCACCGGTTTTCGGCAGTTCGAAGACGGACTTGACGTTGGTCACCTTGTAGTCGGCGGCGCTGTCCTTGGGCGCGAGACCCCAGGAGTCGGTGCCGGCGAAGGTGACGTTGCCGTTTTCCTCGATGGCCACGGTGAACGAGGCCTTGAAGTCCTGGTATCCGTCGGCGACCGCGGTCTCGGTCACGGTGTAGCTGCCGGCCTTCAGTCCGTCGAACTTGACGACGCCGTTGGCACCGGACGTGACTTCGAGCGGGTACTTATCGCTGTTCGGCAGCACGCCGTTCTGGTCTTTTGCGACACTCAGCGTGAACTTCGCGCCCTTGACGGCCTCACCCTGGGCGTTGACCTTCGTGAACTTGAAGCCGAAGATCTTGGTGAGGGTTTCAGTGCCGGGGATGGGGGTGCCATCATTGTCGACGAGCTTGTTGGTCACCGCGTGGTAATCCTGGCCCTTGACTGTCTCGGCCTCGTCATTGACGGTGGCGTTGTAGGTGATGGTGATCTGCTTGCCGGCGTACTTGGCCGGGTCGGTGATCTTCACCACGAAAGTATTGGTGCCGTTGCCCTTGTTGGCAGTCAGGTTGTTTTCCACCGTGTAATCGGTGCCGGTCAGCACCTTATCGCCGGCCTTAACGGTCAGTCCGGCAAAGTCGACGGTCAGGCCCTTGCTTGGCACATCTTTGAACTGCAGGGTGAAGCCGGTCGGGACCGGATTCGGAATCGTGTAGCCCAGTTCAAACGGCACGGTTTCGCCCACGGACGCGCTCTTGCTGGTGGTGGACTTCGTCTGGGTGCCGCTCACCGTGCTCTTCATGTCCACTTCTGCGGTGCTATCCCCAAGCGACAGAACGCCAGCGTTAACGGAGCCGGTGCTCACGATCATCGGGACGGCCTGAGTCAGGGTATCGGTCGATGCGTTGCCGTCCAGGAACAGATACACGCCAGCAGTCAGCGCGGTCTTGTTCGTGGCGGTCCAACCATCCGTGTCGCTGCCAGTCGCCGTGTTCAGCACGAACGGATCCGCGGCGGCGGTGAACGGGTTGCCGGCCTGCAGCGCATCCGCGAACTTACGCGTCACGGACGGATCATTCCACGGACGGGTCTCGGACTGATCGAACTGAACCTGCGTGACGGTACCATCCGTATCCGTGGTCGTTTTTTGATTCATAGCCCAAGCCATCAAATCAGTGGTGCCATCGATCGGCACGTTCTGGAAGCCGGCGGTGGTCAGAGCCGCAGCCAGCTTCGTGCGATTGGCGCCCGCAGCGGTCTTCACACCATACACCGGGGTTTTGGCAGTGCCATAGTTCACGTAGTCCGCGATCTTGTATGCGCTCAGCTGGGCGCTGGTCAGCTGCTTTTCTTTGGACGCTTTGAACGTGACTGTTGCAGCAGTGTCCACTGTCGTCTCGGCCGCGTTGGCGGCACCGGTGCCGAACGCCATGCCAGCGAGAAGGGTGGCCGCAGCTGCGACACCCGCGAAAAGCTTCTTGAACTTCATGAGAAACTCATCTTCCTTTCGTTGTCTTGTTTATTGCAACTGCGGAAGCGGCAGTCGTTGAGGCTTCCGCAGTCCGCAAATCTTGAGTTGTCGGGGGCGACTGGTCGCCGCCCCCGTGTGCCCTCCCCGACGAGGGAGGAGGGCGGAGCATCCGCCGCAGGTCAGACGAGCCGACGCTTGCGCCAGATGAAGTATCCGATTCTGACCAGTGCCGCGAGCAGGCCGAAGCCGCCCCCATACACAAGCCAGTCACGAGTCGTGGCGCCGCCGGTCATCGGCAGAGCGGACACGGCAACGAAGGTGTTGGTGATCGTGACCGGGTACGTCTTGACGTTGTCGAAGGTCGTCATGTTGTTGTTATCCGGAGCCGCCCACAGGTCGTCGGCAGTGACGGTTACCAACTGGTTCTCGGGGTTGTAGGACGCCGTGTAGCCGTCCACGCTGGACTCCTCCACGCGGTAGGTGCCAGGGGCGAGGTTCTCGAACGCACCAGCCCACTGACCCTGGTTGTTGAGGGTCACGGTCCGGTTGATGTCCTTGCAATCCTCACCTTGCGCATTGCACTGCTTCAACGTGACGGTCACCGAGCCATTCCCATGCTTCTCCGCTCCATCGGACCAGTTCTTGGTCACCTGGATCTTGCCGGTCTTTACCTGCAGGACGGGGTGGGGGTACTCCACGGAACCCGGGGTCTCGGTGGTCTGGTCGCCGACCGTGTTGACGACGGTGTACTCCAGCTTCGCGCCGTGATCCGCATTCGAATGGAAGCCGGGCAAATTGGACGAAGTATGGTGACCATCCGCATCAGTGTTGTCGGCACCAAGAACATCCTTATATCCGGTCTTGTCGTCATTCTGTTTGTTGGCGGCGTACTCGTTGTAGGCCTTCTGCGTCGGCTTGACCTTGAACGTGACCGTATACGTCACGCCATCCTGAAGCTCATAGCCGTCCGCGAACGTGACCTTCACCGTCTTGCCCGAAACGGTAACCGTGTAATCGCTCTCGTTGAGATCGACACTATTACCGTCTTTAGATGCCGTCACCGTCACATCATTCGAGCCGAAGTCAGCATTAACGAACTCCGCGTAGTCCGACAGCGTATCGGTGATGGACACGTTCTTGTACGAAGACTTCCTGTTGATCTGACCGATGATATCGGCAAATGCCTTGTTCAGCTCATCCGTGCTGGTGGCGCTGTAATACGAGCCCTTCGTCTGATCGGCGAAGCCACGCATCTTGGTCGGATCGGAGGACACGCCAACCGAGAACAACGTCGCATCGCCACGCCTGTTAGCCTCGGCAACAGCGGAGCTGAGATTCGCCCCATATTGATCACTGCTGCCAGAACCATGAACCCCGGCAGGAAGACCCCTGCGATCATCGTCATCATAGGTCGGACGGCCCCACCAATCAGTGCCGGTCCGCACGGAACTCGTGCGGAACGTCGGGTCGCCGTCTGACATGAACACGATGTACTTCTTCACGCCCTTACGACCGGAAGTCAGCTTGGCATTGGCGGCTTTAAGCGCGGCCTCCCAATTCGTGCCACCATCGGCGCGCAGACCATTAACGGCACTGACTATGTCCATTGCGTTGTCGGTGAAGTTCGACACATTGCCCACCGTCGTCGAGAAGGGGACCAGCGCCATCCGGATGTTGCTATCCTTGCCCTGGTTCTCAGACGTCAGCAGATGCTGCGCCATGCTGTTGACGGCAGTCTTCGCAACCTCAAGACGAGAGTTGTGTCCCATCGGGTTACTCATGGAACCGGAGGTGTCGAACACCACGACGATGTCGGCCGGGGACACGGTCGTCTGCGACGAGCCGGACTGCGTGCCGGTCACGTTCAGGGACAGGTCATAGGTGCCATCATTGTTCGCCTTGATGTACTTGCGGTACCGGGGCGCCGTGACGACCGTGTTCGTCACCGTGATACGTGGCACCTCACCGACCGACACCGGCTCCGTGGTCGCAGAATCCTTCTCCTGCGTCACCTTGACCTGACCGCCATTGGCGCTCACCGCATACGTGTCCTGGTCAACGTTGATTTCCGTCACCTTGTACTTCGAGGACTCGGTGATCCTCTTGGCGTCGCTGCCCAAAAGCACGGCATACTG
>ENA-USZI01002375-USZI01002375.1-human-gut-metagenome-genome-assembly--contig:-NODE-2375-length-11138-cov-7.064099_pt1 | contig 11138 bp, 14 predicted proteins | sample MGYA00250042_ERZ773532 | MGnify/ENA primary metagenome ERZ773532 (study PRJEB29103, sample SAMN06112036) | human gut metagenome | biome: human gut; feature: ankylosing spondylitis patient; material... | reverse complement strand
AGTTCAGACGTGTGCTCTTCCGATCTGGTCATATTCTTTCACTACGTGCCTTTCTTTCTCTGGCTTTCGGCCAAGGTGTCGGGGCCGGTCAGGCCCTCGAGACAGGAAAAATTCTTCACCGCATCTTTGCCCACCGTGGCCGACATCTTCACCTCGACGGGATGGAGAATATGGCCCTCTTGGATGAGCAAATCAATTTCGCGCTTCTTTTGGTCTCGATAGAACCATACGTCGCGAAGGCTCTTCCCCATGTTCATAAAGCTCTTCAAAATTTCCGAGACAACGAACGTCTCAAATATATGCCCCGCCGCGGCCCCGTTGCGCAATTGCTCCGGCGTTATCCACCTCGTTAGATGACAAACAAGACCTGTATCCATAAAGAATATCTTAGGGGTCTTGGTCAGACGCTTATCGACATTAGGCCAAAAGGGCTCGACAATCCGAACGATGTTCGACGCCTGCAAAACCGAGAGCCAAGCCTTCACCGTCTTACGGTCAACGTCAACGGTGTTTCCAATATCGGTGGCATTTAACAGTTGCCCCGTTCTCGCATCTCGTGCAAACGTTAATTGGTGAAAATCGGGAGCGCTACTCCCGATTTTCACTCACAGTCTTCTGCCTGATTCTGGACCCAGCAGAGTCTCGGAGATAGCCAAGGCCTACTCGCCAAGGAGCTTGCCTCCCATGGCAATGAGTCTCTTCAATGATGACGATACGGAAGCTTCCCGCACCGTCTTGAGCCATTAGCAAAACTTGCAAAATTTAGCAAAAGTTGCAAAAATGAGCAAAACTTGCAAAGGAGCTACCATGGAGTACAGCAAGAACCCCTTTACCCCAACATTTGGAAGCGTCCCTCCCTTTCTAGCGGGTCGCGAGCATATCCTGCGTGACATCAACCGTGGCTTTATCAATGGCCCGGGAGATCCCAACCTGTCGACCATTTTTACGGGCGCAAGGGGAACGGGCAAGACGGCGCTTCTCTCGCTCCTTTCAGAAACGGCGCTTGAACACGACTGGATCGCAGCAAATGTCTCCGCCATGCCAGGCATGCTCGAAGATATTATCGAGCGAACCAAAGAAGCCGCAGATAGCTACCTCTCACAGCCTCACGCACGCATAAACGGCGTTCAAATTGGTCCAGTGGGCATCGATTGGACATATGCTCAAGAGGCCCAGGGCAACTGGCGCACACGCATGAATGGCATCTTTAAGCAACTCGAAAAACATGACATCGGACTTCTCATCACCATCGATGAAGTCACCGTCGATCTCGAAGAAATGCTTCAATTTGCCTCTGTTTACCAGCACTTTGTACGCGAAGGTAAAAAAGTTGCCCTACTCATGGCAGGACTGCCCTACAAAGTATCGGCGCTGCTGCGCAACGATTCCGTCTCGTTCCTCAGACGCTCCCAGTATCATCAGCTGGGACGAATCACTGATGTTGAGATTGCAAATGCATTTCGTAAAACCATTGAAGCAGGAGGACGCTCAATCACGCCAGAAGCGCTCGAGGATGCCGTGAAGGCCGTCGACGGATTTCCCTACATGATGCAGCTCGTCGGATATCGCACTTGGGATGTTTCGGAAAACTCGCCCCAAATCAGTACATCCGATGTCCAGCAGGGTTCTCTGCTTGCCCGTATGGAGCTGCGCGATCGTATTCTCGAAACGACCTATCGAGAGCTTTCTGACAAAGACATTGAGTTTTTGCTCGCGATGCTGCCCGATTCTGGCCCCAGCAGGGTCTCAGAAATTGCCAAGCGTATGGGCGTCGCCAGCAACTATGCAAGTCAATACAAACGCCGCCTCCTCGAGGACGGCGTTATCGGGGAACGCGGACGTGGCCTCGTCGGCTTCGACATCCCCGCGTTCAGGGAATTCTTGAACGAGAAGGCCTCCTAGCGCGCCAAGATTGTCCGCAAGGACTTCAACGCATGGCAATCAGCAATCCTCTTGGTAAGGACAGCAAGCATTTCCACCAACACCGATTGCCATGCGTTCTTCTTGTCCTTAGACGAGCTTGCGAGCGAGCTCGCGCACCTCTTCCAGCTTGGGCGACGATGCCATGCTGTCGCGCTCGGTCATACCGCTGATGGTGACAATGCCCTGGTCCTCCCACTTGCAGTACGCGCAGGTTGACTTGTACATAGCGATCGCCGCATCATAGACGCCCTCGCTGTGGCTATCGAGCAAAAGGGCCGTCTTGGTGAACGGGAAGCCCGTGGCACCGAAGGCGTACAGGCGGTCGATGGCGGCCTTCTCCTGCGCGGTGATATCGAACCAGTAGATAGGCGAGGCAAAGACGACCATATCTGCGTCTTTCAGCGACTCGATCACGTTGGCCATGTCATCCTTCTGCACGCAGACGCCCTCATGAGCGAAGCAGTACTGGCATCCCAAGCAGCCGGCGATCTTCTTGCTGGCAACGCGGACGACCTCGACCGCATTGCCGCCTTCACGCGCGGTCTCGGCAAACGCTTCGACCATGGTGTCGGTATTGGCGCCCTTACGCGGGCTGCCGCTCAATACAACGATATTCATAGGAATCTCCCTCCTTCATGCCGCAGGCGCACGATGATTCGGGACAGGTTTTCGTTAGCACCCTCGTAGCGGTTCTCCGCCCCCCAAGCGATGTGTCTGCTACGAAACAATTGTCTTGTAATAAGCGCCGAAGTCTGCCAGCGAGTCCATGATGGGCATCATCTGGCGGCCGAGCTCGGTAAGGCCATACTCAACGCGGGGAGGATTCTCGCCATAGTCATGGCGAAAGACCAGCCCATCATCCTCCATCTGCCGCAGGCTGTCGGTAAGCACCTTCTGAGAGATCCCCTCCAGGTTGCGGCGCAACTCGTTGAAACGCCAAGGGCGTACGCGTAAGTTACGAATAATGAGCAGTTTCCACTTGCCGCCAATGAGCGCTACCGCCGTTGCGACCGGACACTCCGGAAGCTCCTCTTTCGCCATCATGGGAGACCCAACCTCCTTGACCATACCGGTTTCACAAAAAGGCACGCAGTTACAAATATGTGCGTACTCGTATTTGCATGCGCTTTCGCGTTGAATATATCTCACGCAGGAGATGCCTGCAAGGTAAATCAACCCCAAGAGAGGAACCATTATGGCTAATTATGCAAAGACCCACATCGGCAATGAGAGCCGCGTTGAGCTGCACGAGGTGCTCGGGCTTACCGGGGCAGAGGTGAGTATCAACAGTCTTCCCGCCGGCGCTGGCGTTCCGTTCGTCCATGCACACAAGGAAAACGAGGAGATCTATGGCGTGCTCGAGGGCGCAGGCTCGGTCACGATCGACGATGAGGATATCGAGCTTGCGGCCGGCGACTGGCTGCGCATTTCCCCCGCTGCGCATCGTCAGTTCCGCGCCGCGTCCGACTCGGAGATCGCATACGTCTGCATTCAAGTCAAGCAGGGATCCCTCGATGCCTTCACGGCCGACGACGCCATCATGTTCTAATTCGCGATTAATCTGCAAGGGGCCGATACCGCTCGTATGCCCCCTTCGGAATAGGCGCTGAGCAGCTCCTGAGCGTGGGCGAACTCGGGCCCTCGCCTCCAACCGAGCAGACGGTTGACCGCGAGATTTCCCTGGACGTTGTGGACGAAGAGCAGATAGGCGTCCTCGCGCGAAAGCCCGGTCTCCTCCATGATCGAGGGAACCATCTGCTCAGCGCCGCGCTTGACGACGCGTTGCGCCACCCGGGCATACGCGTCGTCATCCGAGTAGAGCAGATAATAGTCATCGTTTGCCGGCGGGCGTTGGCAGAGGGCGCCCGTCTCCGTTCCCTCGATCGGCGGCGCCGCCGCCAGGGCCTCGTCGATAAGTGCGTCGAGCAGCGCGAACTTGTCCTCGTAGTGCAGATAAAACGTGCCGCGGTTGATATCGGCGCGGCGGCAGATATCCGCTACCGTCATCTTCGCGAAGCCGACCTCGGCCAGCAGTGCAAAGAACGCTTCCCGTATGACCGAAAGCGTATAGCGTCGGCGACGATCGATCTTCCCCGATTCCATTGCCCCTCCAATCGCAACGCTCGACAATGCCCAGCAATCGTTCGTTTATCGACGGCGCATCGAAGCTGTTCATTGCTCTCGCATAAATCGACATGGATACTTTTTATAGACACCTGTTTATAATAGCTGAAAGAAGGTATCCGGTGACTCTGTACGAGCAGCTCGTTATCGAGCTCACCAACCGATCGTTTTCCCTTCATGCCGCCTACCGCAGCGGCAGCACGCCCTATGAGCTGAGTGACCGCAAGTCCGAGCCCTACGACCAGCAAATCGAGGACTTCGCCCGTATGATCGAAGAAGCCGATTGCGTGCTGGTGGGCGGGGCCTCCGGGCTCTCCGCGGCGGGCGGCGGCGACTTCTACTACGAGGACAACGCGACCTATCGCAGGCATTTCGGCAAATTCGCCAAGCGCTACGGTTTCAAGGGCGCTTTCGAGGGGTCGTTCTACCGCTGGCCCACCGCCGAGGCGCGCTGGGGCTACCTTGCCACCTTCCTCGACACCACGCTCAACGCCCCGCTGCGCAAGCCCTACAAGGACCTCGACGCCATTCTCGCCGACAAGGATTTCTTCGTGCTCACCACCAACCAGGACACGCAGTTTGTGAAGCTCTACCCTTGGGAGAAGGTGGCCGAGATCCAAGGCGACCACCGCTTCTTCCAGTGCTCCCGCTGCTGCACCGATGAGGTGTGGGACGCGGTCGAGCCGGTTTCGCGCATGGTAGAGGCCATGGGAGACGGCCTGGAGGTTCCGACAGAGCTCGTGCCGCGCTGCCCGCACTGCGGAGCAGAGGCGTTCCCCTGGGTTCGCGGCTACGGCAACTTCCTGCAGGGCGAACTCTACGAGGAGCAGTACCGCAAGGTGTCCGACTGGATCGATGCGCACGCGCGGCAGAGAATCCTCTTCCTCGAGCTAGGCGTAGGCCGCATGACGCCCGCGTTTATCCAGGAACCGTTCTGGGCCCTCACAGCGCAGTTGCCGCAGGCTGGCTACATCGCCGTGAACAACAGGACACAGTTTCTCCCCCGTGCGATCGAGGATCGGGGGTTCGCCGTTCGCGCCGACATCGCCGACGTGCTCGCCGACGTGCGCAAAACGCTGGGGAGGTAGCACATGGAAACGGTAAAAGCGGTTCGTATCGGCCAGGCACTTGCCGAGGCGGATCTTGTCATCATCGGCGCCAGCAACGGGCTCGACATGGCGGAGGGGCTCAACCTCTTCCGCGCCGACGCTCATTTCCGAGAGACGTACGGGGACCTCGCTCAGGCCGACGGCATCGGCTGCATACTGCAGGGGCTCGCCTCTCCGGATGCAAACGTGCGACGCCGATGGGTCGAGCGGTTCCATCAAAAGGAGTATGTCGAGTATGAGCCCAGCCCGCTCATGAACGAGCTGCGGCATCTTACGGAGCACGCCGACACCTACGTGATCACGTGCAATATTGACGGGCACTTCGCACGTGCAGGGTTCAACGAGAACCGCATGCTCGAGACGGAGGGAAGCACGCGCACGTCGATTGACGAGCAGCGTCTCGCCCATCCAGACGCCCTCGCCACAGCCCAGCTCGAGGAGCTCGAGTGCCTCGTGCGCACCCATCGCAACGGCAGGGTCGCCATCCTCGAACTTGGCGTGGGGCTGCGCAACGGCATCATAAAGCGCATGCTCGCCCAGGTCGCGAGCGCCTGCGAGCACGTCACCTACATCGTGTTCAATTTCAGCCAGGCCATGGCGCCCGACGCCTCGTGCGAGACGATTCTCGTTGACGGCGATATGGCCCCGGCTTTCGAGGAGATCGCCCGATGCCGTCCCTAGAAAGAGAAGTGATGAGGCTTCGAAGTCTTATCGACGATGCCGACGCCATCATCGTCGGCATCGGCTCGGGCATGTCGAGCGCCGCCGGGTTCAACCATTACAACCGCGCAGGCATGACGCGCGCCGGAATGGAGGACTGGCAGCAGGCCTTTGGCTTCAAGAGCCTTTTCGACGGCTTCTACTACCTCTACCCCAGCCTCGAGCAGCAATGGGCCTACTACGCGCGATACATCGATTTCATGCTGCGCGAGCCTGCCTCACAGCCCTATCTCGACCTGCGGTCCCTCATCGGCCATAAGGACTACTTCATCCTGAGCACCAATGTGGACACCCAGGTCGAGAAGACGTTTCCCGCCGAGAGAATCTGCAACTATCAGGGAAGCTTCGCGCACCTTCAGTGCAAGCAGCCATGCTGCGACGAGCTCTTCGAGGCGAGTCCCTACGTCGAGCGCATGCTCGCGGGCATGGCGGGATTCGAGGTCCGCAGCGAGGATATTCCCCGGTGCCCGCACTGCGGCTGGCAGCTTGTACCGTGGGTGCGCGACGACACGTTTCTGCAGGGTGCGACATGGCGCGAGAACCTCGGACGATACGAGCGCTTCGTGCGCGAGCGCGGTAGTAGCCACGTGCTGTTGCTGGAGCTCGGCGTGGGCGAGATGACCCCTGGCATCATCACGCTCCCGTTCTGGAGCATGACCGCAAAGCTGCCGGATGCGCACCTGTTGAGCGTAAATATCTCGGGCGACTCGGCTCCGCTGCAGCTTGGAAGCAAGGCAGAGGCGATTCAGGCCGATTTGAGCACGCTGCTCTCGGCGGCGCGGGCAGGTGGCGAGTAACGCGCAATCCATCGCGACGCGCCTCGCGCGCGGGCGCTCGATAAGCTTGATGGGCAAAAGGCCAATCGGTCGCTTTCGGCCGCCTATATGACGGCGGCGCTCAGAACCCCTGCTCGCCGAGCAGCCACCTCGCGAGGTCCAGCACGAGAACGCCCTCCCTGGTATAGGGCTCGTGCCTCGTGCGGGCGATGAGGACCTTCGGAAACGCATCCCTGATGGACAAAAGCAGCGCGAGCTCCCTCTCGGTTTCGAAACTCGAGATGTTTTTAAGTTTCAAAACCGAGGGGCAATGCACGTAGGCATATTATCGAGAATTTGAAATTCCGACCCCAGTCACAACATGCCGGCAGCGAGGTCAATGCGAATTCACGCGTGCTACAATGCGGGCACCAGAGATGAAAACACAGTCCCCGTCGGGTAGTCGTGGGCGTGCGGGAGTCCGCATCAGTAACCTGCCTCCTTGGTTGTCCCTTCTCTGCATGGTCATCTACATAAAGGAGGAACCAACCATGCAGATCAGCGTGTCGTCCACCCTGACCGTATATCACGACGGCCAATTCTGGGTCGGGCTGGCGGAGCATGTCGAGGACGGCAGATACGGCGCCGCCCGCATCGTCTTCGGCGCGGAACCGTCCGATGAGGAAATCCTGCGATTCGTTACAAGCAAATGGGCGGAGCTCGCGTTCTTCGGTGACGATCCCGCCGAGGCGAGCAAGCCCGCGAGGAACCCCAAGCGCCGCGCCCGCGAGGCGTCGAAGGCCCTTAAGCAGCCGGCGATGGGCACCAGGGCGCAGCAGGCGCTCGCAGCACAGCGGGAAGCGATGAAGCGGGAGTCGGCTCAAGCAAGAAGCCAGCGTCGCGCGGATGAGGCGGAGGCGCGCTTCGAGCAGCGAAAGCTGAAGCGCAAGCAGAAGCATCGTGGGCATTGATCGCCATGTGCAGCAAGGCAAACCATATACAGCAGTGGGGCCAGTTCCACTTGAAGCCGACGCCGCGTAGACGCTAATGGTGACGGCTATGCACGGGCACGGGCGCGCCGCCGCACTTCACAGCTTGTTTCTCAAGTATTTGGGACGCACACACGGCGTTCAAAAATGCGGAGCGACTCTGTATGGCTCGAGACTGAGCCGAGGTGCCCTACTTCTCGCCCTCCAGCAGCACCACGATGCGGTCGATGTCGACGGCAAAGCGAGGCCTTCCCTCCTGCTCGTAGCGGTCGAGGTATGCCTGGCACTCTGAGACAATGCGCTTGGTGCTGCCGTCGATGATGCGTTGGAGCGTCTCGTAGTAGGCCGAGCCCTCGGTCCTGAAGCGGCGCTGGTAGGCCTGGTTATGGGGAACATCTTGATGTAGTGGATGCCGTGGCGGCAGTTGGGGCGCGTCGTGGGGCGGGGTGGCAACGCAAAGTACTGGTCTTTGGGCACGTTAGGGGCGATGTTGGAACGCAGCGGCACGGCGAAGTCCCTGCGCTTCCCGCGGAAACGCAGCCTCACCACTACGATGCAGGGACGATTGTGCTTAAGCATGAGCTCGCGGTCGCCCTCGGCGTGGCCGAAGAAGTCCTGGGGATGGATACAATCTTCATCGGTTACGCCCCCTTCATACGAAGCGGGGCCCGCATCGCTGCGGGCCCCTACAGGTGGGCGATATTCTACGCCTTGCGGCACCCCGTCGCCCACGGAGATTAAACGTACACGTAAGCCGTACTCTGAAAGCCGCGGCTTCCGGCAAGTAGTTTATACCACGAGAGGTCGCTTTCAATGCGCATAGCTCGCAAAATAGCACTCGCTGGGCCGTCACCCCTGGCCGTTACCCTCCAATCTTCATTGAAGTCAGCAGGCCAATTCATATAGTCATGGGGGTTTATCCTAAAGGGAATCAAATTAATACCCCCATAACTAAGGAATTTTCTATTCCCACTCAATGACTAGAGCCCTGGTGTAATTGGCTGGATCACCGTTCCGGGAACCGGTATCGACCTACCTGTCCGCCAAGCTCTTTCTTCAGCTCCAGCCTAGTATCTGATTCGCGCCGTTATAAGCGAAAACCGAAGAGATGCGTCTTAGCCAAGAAAAGAAGGTTAGCCTCATCTTACTGCATGATTCGTGTGTTATAGTTAGATGGCTCTAACTGTTTGGGGGCGATAGCCATGCACGAACGCGAGGGTTTCTGGGACAAGAACGCCGGTCGGTATGACCGTTTCATGCGAAACGACCGGGCGGCGTATGAGAAGATGTATGGGCTGATCCGGCCGGTGGTGAAAGCAAAGACCGTGCTGGAGGTTGCCACCGGCACGGGGCTTATCGCAAAGAGCGTCGTGGATGCGGCGGCGCGCATCGAGGCTACGGACGCCTCTGCAAAGATGATCCTTGAAGCAAAGCGGGACAATCAATCCGCAAAGCTGCACTTTTCCGTACAAGATATGTTCCGCCTGCCCTATGCACAGAAGTCCTTCGAAGTGGTGATCGTGTCCAACGCACTTCACATAGTGCCGCATCCGGAAAAGGCCCTGCAAGAAATCAGGCGGGTGCTGAAGGACGACGGCGTGCTCATCGCGCCAACCTTCACCCACGCGGGGAACTCGGTTTCCGGCAAGGCAAAAGCCTTTTTCATGAGTATGGCGGGATTCCCCCTCCACAGCAGGTGGACAAGCGAGGAATACCTACGTTTCCTGCGTCAAAACGGCTGGGCGGTGCAGAAAAGCGCGGTGCTGAAGGCCTCGTTCCCGTTGACCTATGCGGAATGCACGAAATCGGAGGGGCCAGATGTCGTTCTTTGAAAACACCCGCAAGCCCGTGGGCCTCGGCGGAAAACTTATGGTTGCCATGATGAATCTGGGCCACAGCCCTGTGGCGCGGTGGGGACTTCGATTTCTACGACTTGCGCCAAACGCCAAGGTGCTAGATTGCGGCTGCGGCGGCGGGGCAAACATAAAACGGCTGCTGAAAAAATGCCCGTATGGCGTCGTCAAGGGCATCGACTATTCGCCCGTCAGCGTGGAGAAGACTAGAAAGCTCAACCGAATTGCAATTCAGGAGGGGCGTTGCGCCGTTCTGCAAGGCAGTGTGGCGGATATGGTGTTTGAGGATAGCTACTTCGATGCCGCCACGGCCTTTGAGACCGTCTATTTTTGGCCTGATTTGCCCCGATGCTTCCGCGGGGTCTGGCGGACGCTGAAGCCAGGCGGGACAATTCTTATCTGCAACGAGAGCAATGGCGATACGGACAAGGACGAGAGGTGGACGCAGATCATCGGCGGCATGACCATCTACAAGGACATTGAATTAAAGGCATGTCTGGAGCAGGCGGGTTTTCACGAGGTGCAGATACACAAAAAGAAAAAGTGGCTCTGCGTCACGGCGCGGAAGTAGGGGCATCAAGCACGGGTATTTTTGCATCCATCCTGCACATGGCGATAGGCATGACGGTCATAGCGGCTATGCTGGCGGCAATTATGACAGTTTTTATTCACTGAGAAAGAAACACTATGAAATGTAAAATTGAGAAAAACACCGTGCAGGAAACGCTGATCCTCCCGCTGTATTCCCGGAAGCTGTGTACGGAGTTGTACCCGAACCTTTACAGGGATGAAACAGCGGTTCGTCTGCTCGACCAGATCGACTACGACTTTTCAGAGGCAGAGAAAAACTCCCGCAGCCTGATGCAGCGCTTTGGTGCGCTGGAGGTGGCCACACGGCAGAGTGATCTTGCTTTCGAGGTGCGGGATTACCTGAAAGACCACCCCAATGCGGCGGTGGTCAATCTGGGCTGCGGGCTGGACAACACCGGCAGAACCTGCGACAACGGTAGATGCAAGATCTACAATCTGGACTTCCCGGATGTGATTGCCTTGCGGCAGCAGCTGCTGCCCGCCGGGGATCGAGAACAAAATATCCCCTGCGACCTGAAAGACACCGCATGGTTTGGCAAAATCGATGCCTCCGGCGGGGCGGTGTTCTTTGCCTCCGGAGTGTTCTATTACTTTCTGACCCAGCAGGTCCGGGAACTGGTGCGGGGGATGGCGGACGCTTTCCCCGGCGGTGTGCTGGTCTTTGATGCTGCCAATCGGACGGCAGTAAAGATGATCGCAAAAACATGGCTTAAGACTGCAAAAATCAAGGATGTGGGGGCATATTTTGCGGTTTCGGATGCCGCCAAGGAAATCGGCACGTGGAACAGCCGTCTGCAGGTCACAAGTCGCGGCTATATGCTGGGTTACAACGATTTGAGAGACCCTTCTGTCAGCGGCTTTTTCCGGTTTCTCGCAAGGGTCGGTGACAACGGGATGAAAATGCAAATCGTGAAAATAAGATTTTGAGAGGCAAAAACGAAGCGCATTCACTTTGACGTTGAAGAAGACGGATTTTACGGCGCATATTGGGCGTGCAAGGGCACGCATACAGCAGCGGGCACGGATTCGATTGAAACCGTGCCCGCTATCTGATACTAAATTATTTTATCAAAC
>ENA-USZI01002374-USZI01002374.1-human-gut-metagenome-genome-assembly--contig:-NODE-2374-length-11138-cov-13.516951_pt1 | contig 11138 bp, 8 predicted proteins | sample MGYA00250042_ERZ773532 | MGnify/ENA primary metagenome ERZ773532 (study PRJEB29103, sample SAMN06112036) | human gut metagenome | biome: human gut; feature: ankylosing spondylitis patient; material... | reverse complement strand
GACTTTATCGGTGTAAAGGGCTTCGTATTCCGCACACAGACTGGCGAAATCTCAGTACACGCTCAGTCGCTCACTTTTCCAATATCCGCTTCCACGCAAATGGATTTCTTTCGGATTTCCTCCGGCGCACAGGCTTCCTTCTTATTTATGCAGGCATAAACTGCATCCGGCCAGGTTGCATATAGATATATCGGCTCCAGTACGCCCAATATTCTTCCAATGTTTTATAAGGGAAAAAGCCCCCGGAATACATATCCGAAAATCCATGCACCTGTCGGAAATCGCCAAACCACTTTTCAAAACGTTCCCCGGAATAGGTAAATCCTGCAGAAGTGGATAATCCCGCACCCACGCCAATGATCACGGCCTCCGCTTTCTGCAGTGCCTGTTTCAGACGCTCTGTTTGTACACTTTTGCAGTTTGATGTTTTTATACTGCAAAATGGTGGATTATTGCCCCTACACTTTGCTCCCATACATGGGCACCACGATACACTTTTCGTCATATTTACTTCCATCGGTTCTCTTATCCATTCCATTTCATCACCTCCTTTACACTTCCTTCGTTTCTTCATATTCCAAAATGTCACCCGGCTGACACTGTAATACTCTACAAATCGCTTCCAATGTAGAAAACCGAATCGCCCTAACCTTTCCAGTTTTTATATTCGACAAATTTACATTCGATATTCCCACTTCTTCTGCAAGTTCTTGCAGGGAAATTTTTCTATCGGCCATCACCCGATCTAACCGTAATTTATCGGAGTTGAAGCGGACAGCCACCACGAAATGCTTGTCGTGGTCGGGGCCGGATTCCTGCTCCACCACATAGCTCAGCCGCTCCTCGGGGTTCTGCTGGACGATCTCCTGCAGGCGGGTCTTGTAATCGGCCTCAGCGTGCTTGCCCTCGGTGATGAAGGGCAGGATGAAGCTCTTTGCCACCTCCATGCCGCCGTCCAGATACAGGGCGGCGATGACGGCCTCAAAGGCATCGGACACCACGCTGGGGCGGGTGCGGCCGCCGCAGCGCTCCTCGCCCCGGCCCAGGCGCAGATACTCGCCCAGATTGATCTCCTGCGCAAACTGGAACAATGCGCCCTCGCTGACCAGGCTGGAACGGATGCGGGTCAGGTCGCCCTCGGGCCGGTCGGCGTAGGCGTGGAACAGATAATCTGCCGAGACGATCTGCAGCACGCTGTCGCCCAGAAATTCCAGCCGCTCGTTGTGCTGCACCGGCGTGCGGCTCTCGTTGGCGTAGCTGGTGTGGGTGAGCGCCGTCTCCAGCAGCTTCGGATTCTTGAACTTGTAACCAATAATTGTTTCCAACTGATGGCTCATGGATTTCTTACTCCCTTTATGTCAAAAATCGTTCTTTCCTGACTCCCCTGCCAGGGGAGCTGGCCGATGTCAGTCGGCCTGAGAGGTTGTCAGCTCATCCAGCGCGCTCTGCATGGTGCCGCACAGGTCGTTCTCCACGCAGATCTTGGCCTGCCGGATGGCGTTCTTGATGCCCTTGGCCTTGGAGGAGCCGTGGGCCTTGATGACCGGCTGCTTTGCGCCTAGGAAGGGTGCGCCGCCGTACTCCTCGCTGTCCATCTGGTGCTTGAGGCTTCCCACGCCGCTCTTGAGCAGCAGGTAGGCGATCTTGCCGCCGAGGTTTGCCAGGAACATCTCCTTGAGCATCCCCAGCAGCATCTTGGCCACGCCCTCGGTCAGCTTGAGGATGACATTGCCGGTAAAGCCATCGCAGACCACCACATCCACATCACCGTTGGGCACGTCACGGGGCTCGATGTTGCCCACGAACCGGATGCCCGGCGTTGCCTTGAGCAGCTGGTGGGCTTCCCGGAGCATCGGGGTTCCCTTGCTCTCCTCGGCACCGTTGTTTGCCAGCGCCACGGTGGGTGCGGTGCGGCCCTCCACCCGATTCACATAGCAGCTGCCCATCACAGCAAAGGCGGCCAGCATCTCGGGGCGGCACTCCACGTTTGCGCCGCAGTCCAGCAGCAGATAGGCCTTGTTTTTGGCCGGCACCATGGTGGCCAGGGCCGGGCGCTTTACGCCCTTGAGGGTGCGCACGATGAGGCTTGCGCCCACATGGAGCGCGCCGGTGCTTCCGGCAGAGACAAAGGCATCGCCCTTTCCCTCCTTCAGCAGGTTCAGGCCCACCACGATGGAGGAATCCTTCTTGCTGCGGATGGCCCTTGCAGGCTCATCACACATCTCAATGGTCTCAGTGCAGTTGACCAGCTCGATGCCGTCCAGCGGGATATTGTGCTCGGCAGCCGTCTTGCGCACCAGCTCCTCGCTGCCCACGCCGATGACCTGCACACCGTACTCTTTCACAGCCTGTGCGGTGCCTTCCAGCACAGCCAGCGGGGCGTTGTCGCCGCCCATCATATCAACGATAATTTTCATAGGGTTTCTCCCTTCTTAAAGAGCAGTTTCGTTCAGCCACTGTTGGAAGCTGGCCACGGCACGCTCGGCCACGGCCATGTAACGCAGGCGCTTGTCACGGGGACGGCTCTCGGCCGGCAGCGGGGGCAGGATGCCCATATTCGCGCCCATGGGCTGGAAATGCTTGTTCTCGGTGGTCAGATACTGGATCAGCGCGCCGCACATGGTATCCACCGGCGGCGGGGGCAGCTGCCTGCCCTCCAGCCGGGCGTAGATGCTCCGGGCTGCCAGCAGGCCGCAGGCGGCGCTCTCCATATAGCCCTCAAAGCCGGTGATCTGGCCTGCAAAGAACACGTTGGGGTGCTCCTTCAGGAACAGGCCCGCGTCCAGCACACGGGGCGCATCCAGAAAGGTGTTGCGGTGCATGACACCGTACCGCACAAACTCGGCATTTTCCAGGCCCGGGATCATGCTGAACACCCGCTTCTGCTCGCCCCACTTGAGGTTGGTCTGGAAGCCCACGATATTATAGAGGGTGCGTTCCTTATTCTCGGCGCGGAGCTGGACATTGGCCCAGGGGCGGTGGCCGGTGTTGGGGTCCACCAGACCCACCGGGCGCAGGGGGCCGAAGCGCATGGTATCAGCACCCCGGGCGGCCATGATCTCAATGGGCATACAGCCCTCGTAGACCGTGACGGTATCCGCCTTTTTGCCGTGGGCATCGGGGTCGGGCTGTGCGCCCTGCTCCGCACCGGCATCGAAGGCATGGAGCGGGGCACGCTCTGCCGAAGCCAGCGCGGCGTGGAAAGCCTCATACTCTGCCTTATTGAAGGGGCAGTTCAGGTAATCTGCCTCGCCCCGGTCGTACCGGGAAGCGGCGAACACCTTGTTGTAATCCAGGCTCTCGGCCGTGACGATGGGAGCCACGGCATCATAGAAATGGAGCCGCTCATCGCCGGTCAGGCGGCCGATCTCATCGGCCAGCGCACCATCGGTCAGGGGGCCGGTGGCCACCAGAATAGGGGCACTCTCATCGATGTGCTCCACCTGCTCCCGCACCACGGTGATGTTGGGGCACTCCTCCACCCGCCGGGTCACGGCGGCACTGAATGCGTCCCGGTCCACGGCCAATGCGCCGCCCGCGGCCACACGGGCCTCCTCGGCGGCTTCCAGCAGCTGGCTGCCCATCCGGCGCATCTCCTCTTTCAGCAGGCCGGAAGCAGAATCCAGACGCTCGGCCTTCAGGCTGTTGGAGCAGATCAGCTCCGCAAAGCCCGCACTCTTGTGAGCTGGGGAAAAGTGGGTGGGCTTCTGCTCGTAGAGCGTCACCTGAACGCCCTTGCCTGCCAGCCACAGCGCCGCCTCGCAGCCTGCCAGACCGGCACCCAGTACAGTAACTTTATAGTTGCTCATGTTGTATCCCTTTATCTTATCTCGCACTTCCAGCAGTCAGGAAAAACTTTCCGCCCTGCCAAGGGCTCCCCTACTAGGGGAGCTGGCAATGCGAAGCATTGACTGAGAGGTTCGATCAATCCTTCTTCGGCACCGGCATCTCAAAGCCGCAGCCCTCTTTTGCGCAGTAGAGCTTGGAGCCCTTGCGGAACAGGGTGGAGCCGCACTTTTCGCACTTGGTAGGCACCGGGGTATCCCAGGTCATAAAGTCGCAGTCGGGGTAGCGCTCGCAGCCGTAGTAGATGCGGCCCTTGGCGCTCTTGCGCTCCAGCATCCGGCCCTTGCCGCACTTGGGGCAGATACCGCCGGTGTCCTTGACCAGACGCTTGGTGCCCCGGCACTCGGGGAAGCCGGAGCAGGCCAGGAACTTGCCGTACTTGCCCACCTTGATGACCATGGGGCGGCCGCAGAGGTCGCAAACCTCGCTGGAAGGCTCGTCCGGCACCTTGACCTTCTTGCCCTCCATGTTCTTTTCGGCCTGTTCCAGGCTGGCGGCAAAGCCCTGATAGAAATCGTCCACGGTCTTGTGCCAATCGGCCTTGCCGCTCTCGATCTTATCCAGATTCTTCTCCATCTCAGCCGAGAAGTCCACGTCCACGATATGGGGGAACTGCTCCAACATCAGGCCGTCCACGGCGCGGCCCAGCAGGGTGGGCTTGAGCTTTTTCTGCTCCCGCTCCACATAGCCGCGGTCGATGATGGTGGTGATGATGGGCGCATAGGTCGAGGGACGGCCAATGCCATTTTCCTCCAGCGCCTTGATCAGGGTCGCTTCGGTGTAGCGGGCGGGGGGCTGGGTGAACTTCTGCTCACTCTTCAGCTCCTTGAGCTTGAGCAGCTGGCCCTGTTCCAGCGGGGGCAGGCTGGTCTCCTTCTTTTCCTTTTCATCGGTGGCTTCCTCGTACAGCACGGTAAAGCCATCAAAGGTCACAGTGTAGCCGCTGGCCTTGAAGCGGTAGTCCCCCGCGTACACGGTCACGCTCACGGTATCCTGCTGGCAGTCTGCCATCTGGCTGGCCATAAAGCGGCTCCAGATCATCCGGTAGAGCTTGGCGGTATCGCCGCTGATGCTCTTGTCCACCTCGTCAGGGGTCAGCCCCGGCACCGAGGGACGGATGGCTTCGTGGGCATCCTGCGCGGCGGTCGCGCTCTTGGTCTTCCAGGTGCGCTTGTAGGGGCAGATATACTGTTCGCCGTAAGCGTCCGCAATATACTCCTTTGCAGCGGCAACCGCTTCATCGGAAATGCGCAGGCTGTCGGTACGCATATAGGTGATCAGACCCATGGTGCCGTGGCCCGCGATGTCTACGCCTTCGTACAGGGTCTGGGCGGCACGCATGGTACGGGTAGCCGTAAAGCCCAGACGGCGGGAAGCCTCCTGCTGCAGGGTACTGGTGATAAAGGCCGGGGTGGGCTGCTTGGCCCGCTTGCCCTTTTTCAGTTCGCCCACGGTGTACTCGGCACCCTCCAGACCCTTTTCAATGGCCCGGGCCTCTGCCTCGTTTTTGGGCAGCAGCTTTTTGCCGGTGCTGTCGGAGGCCAGGCGGGCGGTAAAGCTCTTGTGGCCGGTGCCCAGCGTGGCATCCACGTTCCAGTATTCCTCGGGCTTGAAGTTCTCGATTTCCTTCTCGCGGTCATCGATCAGCCGCACCGCCACGCTCTGGACACGGCCCGCCGACAGGCCCCGGCGCACCTTCCGCCACAGGAAGGGGCTGAGCTTATAGCCCACCAGACGGTCGAGGATGCGGCGGGCCTGTTGGGCATTGAACAAGTCCTCATCAATGGCACGGGGATTGGCCATGCCCTTCTGCACGCCCTTTTTGGTGATCTCGTCAAAGGTCACGCGGTTGGGCTCGTGGGGGTCCAGCCCCAGGATATTGGCCAGATGCCAGCTGATGGCTTCGCCCTCACGGTCCGGGTCGGTTGCCAGCAGAATGCCATCGGCCTGCTTGGCTTTTGCCTTGAGCTCCTTGATGAGCTTGGATTTATCCTTGATATTGATGTACTGGGGGGCGTAGTCATGTTCCACGTCGATGCCCAGCTGGGACTTGGGCAGGTCCCGGATGTGGCCCATGCTGGCCGTGACTTCGTAATCCTTGCCCAGATATTTGCCAATGGTCTTCGCCTTTGCCGGCGACTCCACGATTACCAGTTTTGCCATGGTTCTCTTCTCCTATATTATAAACTCCCAGCCTGACGGTGGTAGTAAAACCCAACGAAATGGAGCTGGCGAGTGTCAGCGAGACTGAGAGGTTTCATTCAACTTAAATTGCGCAGTTCAGCGCAGAATATACCGCTTGCCGGGCAGGCAGGTCACACGGCCCGCCAGCTCCAGCTTCATCAGGGTGCCCAGCAGCAGGCCGGTGGGCAGGCCGCTTGCCGCGCCCAGCTCCTCCACGCCCTTTGCCTTGGGGCCGATACAGGCCAGCACCCTGCGCTCAGTCTCACTCATGGGGTCAGGCGCAGAGCGCACCGCCGCCGGAGCCGCTGCGCCCCGCAGGCCCAGCACCCCGGACAGGTCGCCGGGCTTACAGACGGCTTTGGCACGGCCCTCCCGCAGCAGGGCATTGGTGCCCGCCGAGTTGGGCGAATAGATGCTGCCCGGCACCACGAACACCGGCTTGCCATACCGCTCGGCATGGTTGACTGTGGACATGGTGCCGCTCTTTTCCTGCGCTTCCACCACCACCAGCGCCGAGGACAGCGCCGCAATGAGCCGGTTGCGCTGCAAAAAGCCATTGGGGCCAACGGGGCCGCTCTCGGGCGGGTACTCGCTGATCACGCAGCCTTTTTGCTCGATCTTTTTCCGCAGCTCCCGGTTGGAGGCCGGGTAGGTGCGGTCAATGGGCACGCCCAGCACCCCGATGGTGGGGCAGTTTTCCTTCACTGCGGCCCGGTGTCCGGCACTGTCCAGCCCATCGGCCAGACCGCTGACGATGATGGCCCCATTTTTGGCCAGCCCGCTGCCCAGGTCTGCCGCCGCCTGCAGGCCATACTCGGTGGGCCTGCGGCTGCCCACTATCCCCACAGCCCCCGGCTCATTGAGCCAGAGGGGGTCGCCGGTGCAGTAGAGCACCAGCGGCATATCGGGAATGCGGGAAAACGCCAGCGGGTAATCCGGGTCATCATAGGGCAGGATGCGGATATTCCGCGCCGCACACCGCCGTGCAAAGGCCCGGTAATGCGCCGGGGTGTTGTCGGGCAGGTTGGCCCGGGCAAAGGCCGGGCTGCCCACCGCCTTGCGGAACGCATCGGAATCCCGGTTCTCCCAGGCCTCCTGCGCCCCGCCAAACACATCCAGCACCCGGCCTGCATGGCTGCTGCCCGCCCCCAGCGTGTTTGCCAGCCAGAGCCAGCAGAGCAGCGGGTCGGGGGCCGGTTCGGGCGGGAAAAGACTGGTCTGGCCGAAGCCGGGCCCGGTCACAGGCTCTCCTCCCGGAAATGCCACAGCAGGATGCTCCCCGCAATGCCGGCGTTCAGGCTTTCCACCCGGTCGGTCATGGGGATGCGCACGGTGCCGCTGCAGGCGGCAATGGTCTCTTCCGTCAGGCCCTGGCCCTCACTGCCGATGACCACGCAGACACCGCCCGGGTAGCCGGGCCGGGCCGCGCTCAGGGGCTGGCTCTGGTAGAGTGCCGCCGCAAGGCAGGTGATGTTCTTTGCCCGCAGGGCGGCAATGGCGGCAGGCATTGCCCCCACCTCCATCACCGGCACCCGCACGGCGGCCCCCATGGAGGCCCGCAGGGTCTTGGGGGCAAACACGCTGGCGCAGCCATCGCTCAGCAGCACGCCGTCAAAGCCGAACGCGGCGGCAGAGCGCAGCAGCGTGCCCACGTTGCCGGGGTCCTGCACCCGCTCAAGCGCCAGATACCGCCCGCCGGTCTTTGCTTCGTCCAGCGTGTGCACCGGGGTGCGGAAGATGCCGAACACGCCCTGATGTGCCGAACACGAACACCGGCGAATAGTACCCGTAGATGAGGCTGTCGAGATACAGCGACCCGGTGTTGAGCACCGTGATGCCCAGCTCACCGAGCACGGCCAGCAGCGCGAGCTGCCGCGGCGTGCAATCGTAACCGTGCCGCGCCGACACCGCGCCCACGCACAGCCCCAGCAGCACATACGGCGCGATCCAGAGCGCGGTCGTGGCGCTCACGCCGAAGCGCAGCAGCTGGTACAGCAGCGTACCCACCCCGCCGATGGCCAGCCCGTCGACCGGGCCGAGCAGCAGCGCACCGAGAAACACCGGCAGCGCCTCGACGGTGATCTTCAGGTTGCCGGTGCTGATCGACACCAGCCCCAGCACCGTGACCATGGCGGCAAACATTGCGTCCGCCGCGAGGCGGCGGGCGGTCCATTTCGTATGCATTTGCAAGACTCCTTTCGTGACAGTTGCCACGGCGGGGGTCTTCCCTTGGTGGCAGCGGAAGCGGCAACAGCACCGCGGGGCGCGCAGCCCCTTCGTCGCCGGACAACTTCCCATCCCGGCGCACTTGACGCGCTGTTCCTACTCTGTCCAATGCATTGCTCAGATTTCCGTGTGCATCATAGCACACGCGGCACGACTTTGCAACCGGAAAAAGGACGCCCGGGTGGGCGTCCTTTTCTGCCTTATGTCTTACTTTTTCTCGCGTGCCAGGCGGCGCGTGAGCTCTTCGACCAGCCCGTCCACCAGCTCCTGATGGTCGGCCAGGTTCAGCTCGGCCTCGCGCACGATCGTGTAGCCGAACACGTCGTCGTCCATGATCTTGGCATACGACAGCAGCTCCGCCTGCATACAGCGGATGGCCGCCATGCTCAGATGCACGGCCGCGAGCGCGCTGCACGCGGTCAGGTCGTCGCCCTTGTCCACGACCTCCTTCATGAGCTCGATGCAGCGGCACATGATGTACACGATCTCGTTCGGAATGTCGCTCGCAACGCGCAGCGCGCTGTCGAGATCGGTGCGCGTGACGTTCTCCTCGACTCTGCGCCGGTCAAGCGGCTCGCGCGCGCGCAGCTCCTCGTCGATCTGAAAGACCATGTAGTCCGTCATCTGGCGCAGCTCCTCGGCCGTTTTCTGCATCTGCGCATCGTCCGAGCGCAGCGCGCGCACGGCCAGCGACCCCATCGCCGCCGCCAGCGCCGACACGACCGCGCCGACACTGCCCGCCTGCGGCAGGCCGTCCGGATCTGCCACCGCAGCCACATAGTCCTTGACCGGCATGGCGCCGAAGGTCTGCTTCGGCTTGTGCTCCCCAACGGAGACCACGTGGTCGCCGTCCGCCGTGTGGATCAGGATCTTTTTCTTCTCTTCCGCCATAAGTGCCTCCATTCCCCGCGCGCATAGCCGCGCGCAGATATACACACATTATTATAATAGGAATATAGCACGACAGACGGCACATTGTCAAGATTGCGACGGCCGTTCGTTTGTGGAAAAGGCCATATTCTGCACAAAAAACGCCCTGTTTTTTCGTCAAATTTCGTCACACGCAAGTGCAATTCCGGCATTTATCTTTGCACCGCTTTCTGCTATAGTGAGAGGTAAGCGCAAAAATATCACAGAGGGAGCGTGAAGCGTTTTGGGGATCAACAATGTGATCTCTCTGCTTGGCGGCGTGGCCCTGTTCCTGTTCGGCATGACGCTCATGGGCGACGGGCTGAAGAAAGTGGCCGGCAACAAGCTCGAGATCATACTCTATAAACTCACGAGCACCCCGCTCAAGGGCGTCCTGCTCGGCACGGGCGTCACCGCCGTGATCCAGTCGTCCTCGGCCACGTCCGTCATGGTCGTCGGCTTCGTCAACTCCGGCATGATGCAGGTGCGCCAGGCCATCGGCATCGTGCTCGGCTCCATCCTCGGCACGAGCATCACGGGCTGGATTCTCTGCCTGTCGGACATCAGCGGCTCCGGCTGGGTGTCGCTGCTGAGCACCGCGACGCTCACGGGCGTCGTCGCCGTGGTCGGCATCGTGCTGCGCATGTTCTGCAAGGACCTGACCAAACACCACATCGGCGACATTCTGCTCGGCTTCGCCGTGCTCATGTACGGCATGTCCTCCATGAGCGGCGCCGTGGCCCCGCTCAAGGACAGCGCCGCGTTCATCCAGCTGCTGACCCGCTTTTCCAACCCGCTGCTCGGCGTGCTCGTCGGCACGGTGTTCACCTGCATCCTGCAGAGCGCGTCGGCCGCCGTCGGCATTCTGCAGGCGCTGGCCATCACGGGCACGATCACGTTCTCCGTGGCCTTCCCCATCACGCTCGGCATCGCCATCGGCGCGGCCGTGCCGGTGCTGCTGTCCTCCCTCGGCGCGAGCGTCAAGGGCAAGCGCACCGCCTATGTCTACCTGCTCATCGACGTCATCGGCGCGGTCGTCTGGGGCGTCGTGTTCTACGCGGTCAACGCAGCCGTGCACTTCCCGTTTACGGACACGACCATGACCACCGTGAGCATCGCCCTGCTCAACACGATCTTCCGCTTTGCGACCGTGCTGCTGCTCACGCCGATGATCCCCCTGCTGGAAAAGCTCGTCTCGTTCCTGTTCCCGGACAAAGCGTCCACCGGCGCGCTCGCCGACATCGACCGGCTCGAGGAGCGCTTTCTCGCGCACCCGGCGCTGGCCATCGAGCAGAGCCGCCTGGCCATCGACTCCATGGCCCGTCAAGCGCAGGACAACATCCTGTCCGCGTTCTCCCTGCTCGACAAGTTCAGTGACGAGCAGTTCGCCGCCCTGCAGGAAAACGAGGAAGCCATCGACCACTACGAGGACAAGCTCGGCACCTACCTCATCAAGATCACGAGCAAGGAGCTCACGCCGCGCCAGACGGCCGACGTGTCGAAGTACCTGCACACGATCAGCGACCTCGAGCGCATCAGCGACCACTCGCTCAACATCGGCGAGACGGCGCAGGAGCTCTACACGAAGAAGATCGTCTTTTCGCCCACCGGCGCGCGCGAGCTCAAGGTCATGCTCGCGGCCGTGACGCGCATCCTCGAGATCACGATCAACGCTTTCCTCGACAACGACGTCGCCGCGGCCTACCGCGTCGAGCCGCTCGAGGAGCTCATCGACAACCTCTGCGACGAGATGAAGCTGCACCACATCGACCGCCTGCAGACCGGCGAGTGCACGCTCAACCACGGCTTCGCGTTCAACGACCTGCTCACCAACTGCGAGCGCGTGTCCGACCACTGCTCGAACATCGCCGTCGCCATGATCGAGCTCGAGTCCGACTCGTTCGACACCCACGAATATATCAACAGCGTCATGGCCATGCACTCGCACAGCTTTGACGAATACTACTCCGAAT
>ENA-USZI01002366-USZI01002366.1-human-gut-metagenome-genome-assembly--contig:-NODE-2366-length-11168-cov-4.116491_pt1 | contig 11168 bp, 8 predicted proteins | sample MGYA00250042_ERZ773532 | MGnify/ENA primary metagenome ERZ773532 (study PRJEB29103, sample SAMN06112036) | human gut metagenome | biome: human gut; feature: ankylosing spondylitis patient; material... | reverse complement strand
GGGCTGTCGAGCGTAGCGAGACTGGAGGCGGCCCCAGCCAGCCCACTCGCCAGCCTATGCGGCTTTTGCCGTGGCGGCGTGGGCGGAGATGCCGCACGCGCCAACGGGCACCGGAGCGTCGTCGGCATCGTCGTCGGTCTGCACACGCAGCATCGACTGATGCAACGTCAATGACAATCCAGGCGTCACCGCGAATCCCGGCTGCACCGGCTTATGGGCCGCACCGACTCCAGCCGCGACGGGCGAGGCGACGACGGACGCCGCAACACCCACCGCGCCGAGGGGAGCCGCAACAGGAACGACAGGAGCCGCAACCGCCCCGCCAGCCGGCGACACGACCACGCCCGCGCGATGGCGATGCCGCCCGGCACGAGCCGAATCCAGCACGCCCTCGTCGAACTCCCCGGTCTGCCGCGATACGATCGCCGCGCATGTGACCGCAGCGGACACGTTCGCCATCGTGCTCGGCATGCCGACGATGTTACTGACCGGCACCAGCGGCACCAGAAGCTGCACCGGAAGACCAACCGCGGTGAACACGGTCGTCGCGGTCACGATCGCAGTGCCCGGCACGCCCGCGGTACCGATCGACGACAGCAGTCCGATCACCGCGAGCGCCACATAGCTCACCGGCGAATACCCCAGTCCGAGCGCGTTGATGGTGAACACGGCCGACAGCATCGGCCACACACCAGCGCATCCCGGCATGCCGATGGTCGTCCCGATCGGGGTGGTGAAGTTCGCCACGTCCGCGCCGACACCGACCGTGCCGAGCTGCCGTATGCTCAGCGGCAGCGTCGCCACGCTGGACTGCGTGGCGAACGCCGTGGTCTGCGCCGGCAGCACGGCCTTGAAGAACGTCAAGGGCGGCACGTGCGCCACGAATTTCAGCAGCAGCCCGTTGACGACGAACGCCTGGATGATGTTGAGCACGAAGCCCAGCACGAGAATGCTCAGCAGCGCGAGCAGCGCGTCCGCCTTGGATGTGGTCGCGGCCGTCGAGGTCGCTCCCAGCACCACCACCGCGTACGGGGTGAGCTCGACCACGTAGCCGACGGCCTTGTAGATCACGCCCTTGGTCTGCTCGAAGAACCGCTTGACGACGCTCACGTCCTTCTGCCGACCGACCGACACGATGGCGATGGCCAGCACGGTGGCCGTGATGATGATGGGCACCACACGGTTGCCGGACAGGTCTCCGACGATGTTCTTCGGGAAGAAGTTGAGTATGACCTGGTCGAGCGGCGCTGTCTGCGAGGTGAGGAAACCGGCGGTCGACTCGTCGTCGACGAGTTTGACGCCCGAGCCGATGTGCAGCGGGATGGCCACACCCAGCGTCATCACGATGGCGATCAGATTGGTGAGCAGCAGCCAGCCGACCGACCGCAATCCGATGCTGCGCAGCTTTTTCAGACTGCCGACGTAGGTGATGCTGGAGATGATCGACACGAAGATCAGCGGCGCGACCAGCGCGGTGATCAGGTTGATGTAGATGTTGCCCAGCAGGTTGAGCGAGTCGACCTGCCCGTCGAACACGAGGCTCAGGGCGATGCCCAGCCCAAGCGCGAGCACCGTCAGCAGGCTGAAGTTGAGTTTGAAGACCGCGCGCAGCACGGCGATCAGGGCGAACAGCACCACGGCCGACGCCCAGACCGCCACTGCGGTGGGATCGATGTTGGATAGCGCTCCCATCAGTCAGCTCACCTCGCCGAGGTTGGGCGGGTCGAGTCGGAGAGAGCCTGTGCCGCCGCGGCGTCGCCACGGTTGCGGCTCAGCGCCAGCGCCCCGGCGGCGGTCAGCGCGAGGCTGAGCGCGACGGATGCGATGACCGTGGCTTCGGCACCGGTGCGGGAGAGCGGCTCGTTGCCGGCGACGACGATTTTGCGGGACGGCTTGTTGCCGGCCGTGCTATCGTTGCCGCCAGCGTTGTCAGTGTTGCCTGCGACCGGATTGTTACCCGTGTCGCCGCTACCGCTGCCGTTACCGTTACCGCTACCGCCGTTGTTGCCTCCGGCGAGTGCCGTGACCGCATTGGCGATGTTCTTCGTGGCGGTGTCGGTCGCGCTGATGGTCGCCTTCTTGTCGGACACGGTCTTTTCGGCCGCGGCGAGCGTCTTCTTGAATGCGGCGACCCGGCCGGCGGAGTAACCGTTCAGGCTCACCGTCTTGGCTTGTGCGATTTCGCCGCGCAGGTTGAGCAGGGAGTAGAAGTGGTCGGCCTGGGCGATGTATGCGTCACGGTCGTTGTTGACCTTGCGCCCGTAGTTCTTCGCCGCGCTCAGGTCGTCGCCGGTGATGGAGAATCCGCCTTGGATGATCGCCTTGTCGTCGTACGTGGTGCCGTACCAGTTGAGCATGTATTCCCTCGCCGTGGGCTGCGGCTTGGCGTCGACGTTCGCGGTCTTGCCATGGTAGTCCACGACCTCATCGGTCACGGGGCCGGCCGGCTGGTCGGTTCCGGGCAGCTGTGCGGCGTTGTTCTTGTTGTAGTGCAGCAGCAGCGGCACCTGCAGGCGGGTCGCGCCGACGCCCTGGGAATCGACGACGCCGTGGCTGCCGTCCTCGGTCACGAGGTTCGGCAGGTACGTGTTCACGAGATGCGTGTACAGGTCCGACAGCGGGTGGCTGCCGTTGTTGTAGTTGTCACGGATGTGGAACGGCGAGCCTTTGCCGGACGTGCTGTCGAGGATCGTGTCGAACGTGTACACGTGCTTGATGCCGTATTTGCGGGCTTCCTGGTTCACGTAGCGGATCGTGGCGTATGTGTTGCCGCACCAGGTCGCGCCGAAGAAGATGTAATGGTTGCCTGGCGACTGCAGCAGCTTCTCCAGTTCGCCGTACGTCACCGATATGAGCGAGAAGTCCTTGTCCTCGCCCTGCTTGAACACGCTGGCCGCGCCGGCCGAGACGTTGTTCAGGTAGTAGTTGGTGTAGAACTGGCCGTTGGTGCGGGTCGCGGCGTTCTTCGCGGTGCCCAGCACGCGGGTCAGCTCGGCGCTGTCGGCAACGTTCGCGGTGGATGCGAGCACCTTGTCGCCGGTGTTGTCCTTGTTGTAGGTGAACAGGGTCGGCAGGTCGACGACGTTTGCTGTGTTCTTGCTTTGCAGGTCGGTCAGGCCGAATTCGTCGATGGTCTGCTGGAACCGCTTGGCGAATGCGTCGACCGCGTTGTTCTTGTCGTTGATGTTGACGAGCGTGTCGGCTCCGGCGTTGTCGAGGTGCGGGTCGAAATTGTAGATCTTCTCGATGCCCTGCGCCTTGACGGCGGTGTTGATGGCGGGCAGTGCGGCCGTCGTCGCGGAGTCCCACGTGCCGCCGATGAGTATCACGAAGTTGCCTTTGCCGTAGCGCAGGATGTCTTCGAGACGTTCCAGCGTGATGTTTTCGAACACGTGATCCGAAGGCAGGTTGGGGATGCCCGCGTAGTAGTCGAATGGCGTGTCTTCCTGGGATTGTGCGGCTGTTGCCGCCGTGGGCGTGGTTTCGGCGGCGGACGCGGCGTTCCCGCCCGTCAGCGCGAATCCGGTGAGACCGAGCGCCGCCGCGGTGAGCAGCGCCGCGGCTTTAGCGGCGATGGAGCCTCTCGTGAGGCTGTGGTTGGTGTTGGACATTGTTGTGGTTCCCTTCTGTATTTCTTCCGTATCGAATTGCGTTGGTACTGCTGCGCCGATGGCTCAGCGGGACGATGGTCCGTCGACGAGGTTGAAGTCATACCGTGCGGTAGGAGCGCCGCCGCTGTCGGCCACGTTGAGACTCGCCGATGGCCCGGCGGATGGTCCGTTCGCCGGCGATGCGATGGGCTGCAGCACTTCGGTCGGCGCACTCGCGTCGGCACGGGCTTCGGTTGCGGCAATGGCGTTCGCCGTCGTCGCGGGGGCCGGCGTCGCGCCGTCTGCGATGTCGAATCCGTCGTCGGACCGGCCGCCGTTCGCGCCGGCGAGCGCGGGAGCGCGGCGCTTGTTGCGCGCAATCAGCGCGGCGCCCAGCGTGCCGATGACGGCGAGCGCGATGACCACGCCGGCGACGATGCGCACCACCGGGCTGGTGGTTTCGGCCCGATCGGTGACCGGAGAGGCCTGCGTGGTGGTTTCCGCCGTATCAGTGCCGCTGTCGGTGATGCCGGATTCGGTCGTGGTGGTCTCGCCGCCAGCGGTGTCGGCGGTGTTGTCATCGCTGTTCTTCTGGGAGGCCGCGTCCTTCGAGGTCTGAGTGGCGGTGGCATCGGCGTTCGCGGCCGTGTCGCCTGTGATCCCGGCTGTGCTGCCCGTCGTGCTCTGGCCGGACTGTGTGCCGGTCGACTGCGCGGGCTGCGACTGTTGCGCGGTGGTGTTGCCCGTGGAGGGCTTCGTCGTCTGGGTGGCCGGCGAGCCCGAGGACTGCTTCGCCGGGGCCGGGGCCGATTGCTTCGGGTTGCTCGGCTTCGTGGCGGGGGCGGGCGTCGCCGGCTCCTCCTTCTGGGCGTGCTCCTTCTTGTAGTTCGCGCAGTAGCTGTCGAACGCGGCCTTCTGCGCTGAGACGTCGATGCCGCCTCCGGGGTTGGAATCGTAAGCCGAACCGCCACTGGAACAGCAGGCGACCGGATTGTAGTTGGTCGAGCACAGGTCGCACACGTCGCCGGCCGCGTAGGCCGTGCCGAGCGCGAATTGCAGGCCGCCGACCGCCATAGCGCCTATCACGGCCGAGCCGGCGAGCACGCGGATAAGCCGGCGTTTCACGGGCCGCCCGTTGCGTGGCGCTTCATGACGAGCTGATGATGTGGACATGGATATTCCCTTCTTCTTGTCTTCCGCGCCGTTTTTGGATACGGCGCGGCGGTACAGTTTGGTGGCGGCGAATCGCGATATACGAAAACCTGCGATGCGGCAGAATCCGCATCGCCGCGAATGATCCGGCAACCGTCGGCGTAATCTGCCGGGAGTGTGAGGAATCATGCCGGACGGCGAATCACAATCATCACGATCGCGCCGGCAAACATCCGAAACGGACTATCGAGCGGTCTCTCACCGCTCGCGCATGATCGGCAGTCCGCCCGACAGTGAGCCGACAGCCGATGCCTTCACGCCTTCATTGACACACATAATGTACTCCTTGCTCGGATAAGACACCTGACCGGGGTGCCGCCCCATCATCCGGGGCCGGGCCTGTTCGCGGGTTCCCGTGAACGTTGACATCATCGTAGGCTCCGCGTCGCCGCGTTGGCAAACCCGCGGTTATACATAGTTGTTATGGCCTCGTATCAACCCTATATTTGTTCACGATGACAGCGGCGACAACCGTTATGGCGAATATCACGACATTGCCGATGATCAGCAGACGGTTCATCGTGTACAGCAGCCATGCGATCAGCAGCAGGTCTACGAGCAGCGCGACGATGCACAACGCCGCGAGCCCGGATTGCGGCACGCGGCCGAGCAACGGCAGCGAGCGGAATGCACAGAGCGATGAGCCGTCGCGCAGTATCAGGCGCAATGCGGCGACGGCGACCATCGCCTGCACCACGATCATCAGAATCGTGACGCTCGACGACACGGTTTTCGCGGAATTCCCGGCGATCAGCGGGCACTCCGCGGCGATCATGCCCACCGAAAGCAGGCGCACGGGAGCGCCGGTCCGAGCGGAACGCTCTCCCAGTTCGCGCGGCAACCATCCGTCCGCGCAGGCCGAGGCGACCGGATACGCCACGCAGCCGACCGCGGCATTGAGCGTGGTGAGCAGGGCGAACGCGGAGCCACCCACCACGAACGCGACCGTCACCGGAGCCGGGACGAATGCAGACAGGCTGACGGCGAGATCCTGGTTCGCGACCTGGGCTATCGGCAAGGCGCCGGCATCGGCCACGCAGATCAGCGCATACGTCACGACGACCAGCAACAGCGAGACGCGCATCGCGCGGGGCACCGTCATCCGTGGACGGTCCGCGACCGCGGCATAGTTCGCCACGCCGGCCACCCCGTTCATCATGAACGTCATGTACACGCATGCGAACAGGAACGCCAGAGGCGAGCCGAGAAACGTGTAATGCGCGAGATTCGCGAGCCGCACGTGCGGCATTGTCACCGCAACGTACGTGCCCAACGCCGCCGCGAGCAGCACGGCCATCACCAGTTGGGCGATGGCGGCGATGCGGGCACCCAGCATGTGCACGCCGAGGAACAGCGCGACGACCAACGCCGCGGTCAGGCGTGTCGGCAGCGTGGGCAGGCCGATCAGCTGCGCCGCGGACAGCGCGTACGCGGAGATGTCGAACACCAGAAAACATAGGATATAGGCGACGATGCCACCGAACACGGGCGGCAGCAGCGTGCCGACCTGCTGGTACTGGCCGCCCGGGTAATCGCCGGACGAGCTGGCCAGCAGCTGCGGCACCAGCGCGAACGCGCCTCCCAGACCACCGACCAGCGCGGCGAGCCACAATCCGGTGCCCGTGATGCCGACGCCGATGCCGGCCATCGACATGACCCCCAGACCGACGACATTGCCCGCGCCGAAAGCGGCCAGATGAACCGTGTGCAGTGAACGTGATGATGCCATGATGCCCCTCCCCGGCCGAAACCTTCATGACAACTGAACCACATCATGCCGGCGATGAGAACGCCGTTCCCATATGAAAAATCTATACTGCGTTCAAGCGCCACATTGTTCGATCGCGGATGGCGGGGCCGGGGCTCGTGTCCAACGACCCTATCCGCGGCGCATATCTCCCGTCGCGCGTCAGCTGCTGGTCAGGAACGTCTCGTTGCCGCGGGTGAAATCAAGCACCGCGCCGGCAAGCTCGACCTCGCCCGACAGATCGGGGTCATCGGCAAGCAACCGCCCAGCACGTTCGCGCGCGTCGGCGATGATCTTGGCGTCCTTGACCACGCGCAGCAGTTTCAGACCGGACTTGCCGCCCGACTGCGCGTCGCCGAGCACGTCTCCGGCGCCGCGGAACTCCAGATCGGCCTGCGCGATCTGGGCGCCGTCGAGCGTGCCCTGGATGACCTGCAGCCGCTGCTGCGCGGGACCGCCGTCCTCAGCCCGCGAAATCAGGAACGCCCATGAATCCGTGCCGCCGCGCCCCACGCGCCCGCGCAGCTGGTGCAGCTGCGAAAGCCCGTACCGGTCAGCGTCGAAGATCACGATGCAGCTGGCCTGCGGCACGTCCACGCCCACTTCGATGACCGTTGTCGCCACCAGAACCGGCGTGGCCCCATCCGCGAAATCGGCCATGACCTGCTGCTTGGTCGCGTCATCGTCGCGGCCGGTCAGCGTCGCGAAACGGACGCCACGGAACTGCGGCAGCGATGACAGCCTGCGCTCGATCTCGGCCACGGAATGCAGCGGCGGCCGTGACGGAGCACCGTCACCATCCTCCTTCGATGGCGCGCTGGCGGCTGTGTTGGCGGCCGCGGCGGCGGATTCGCGCCTGTAGGCGTCGGAATCGTCGTACACGCCGATCTGCAATGCCCCACTTGTATCGTCATCGCCGTCCGATTCATCGTCGGCATCGATACGCGGGCAGACGACATACGCCCGCTCCCCCGCGTCGATGCGGCCGCGGATGTGGGCGAACATGGAGCCCATCATGCGGCCGTCGTTTTCAGGCACGACGAACGTGCGGATGGGCTTGCGCCCGCCCGGCAGCTCGGTGAGCCACGAGATGTCCAGATCGCCGAACCAGGTCATCGCCGCCGTACGCGGGATCGGCGTCGCGGTCATGACCAGCAGGTGCGGCACGACATCGTTTTTGGTGCGCAGGGATTCGCGCTGCTCCACGCCGAACCGGTGTTGCTCGTCGATGACGACGAGCGCGAGGTTCGGGGCCTGGAACGTCTTGGAGAACGCGGCGTGCGTGGCGACGATGATGCACGGGTCGCCGCTGGCCGCGAGCGCGAGAGCACGGCGGCGGGCGGCCAGTTTCATGCCGCCGGTCAGCAGGATGACCGGCACGTGCCGCGTGTTCGCGTCCGACTGCGCGTGCGCCGCGCCGTCTTGTTTCCCACTGCGTGCCCCACTGTGTTTCACGGGATGTTTCACGGCCGTGCGCCCCTTGGCATCTCCGCCATCGGCAACGGATTCGGCGGCCTTGATCAGGTCGGCCGGGTCATTGGGAGACAGGGCATCGCGGGACGGGTCATCGCCCGTCTCGACGCCGTCAATCGCGCAGAGCATGGCGCTGATGGTCGCATGATGCTGCTCGGCGAGCACCTGAGTGGGCGCGACAAGCACCGCCTGATGGCCGGAACCCGCCGCCTGCAGCATGGCCGCGACCGCGACCACGGTCTTGCCGGAACCGACCTCGCCCTGCAGCAGGCGCTGCATCGGATATTCGCGGGCCATGTCCGCGCCGATATCATCGATGACCTCCCGCTGGCCGCCGGTCAGCGGGAACGGCAGTGATTCGATGAACCGGTCACGCAGCGCCACGCCCGCACAAGGCAGGGCCGCATCCTTGCGGACATTGCTACGCGACTGGAGCAGCGCCGTCTGCGAGACGAACGCCTCCTCGTAGCGCATCGTGCCGATGGCCCGTTTGAAATCCGCGGTGCTGAGCGGGTCGTGGATGGCCAGGAACGCTTCCGCGCGATGCAGCAGATGATTCGATTCGCGCACCGATTCGGGCAGGACGTCCGGGATCGCGCGGGCCAGGCCGACGGCCACGGCGTTTCCTGACCGAGACTCGGCATCCGCTGGAGCGGTTCCGGCGCCGCTGATGCCGCCGTCTTCCATCGGTTTCATTGTTTGCGGGGCTTCCGTTGCCGCATCGCCCGGGAGATCCTGCCCGGTTCCGGCCAGCAACTCGATGCATTGCACTATCGACTCATGAATGTGTTCGCTGGAGATACGAGACGACGCGTGATACACCGGTCGGGGTCTGCTGATGCGACGCAGGCCCGCTTCGACGGTGTCGGCGTCGTATTTCAGAGCGCTCATCTGCACGACACCGGAGTATTCGCCATCAGCCGGACCGGAGCCGGGAGCGACCGTCATTATTTCGGGATGGGTGAACTGCAGTTGGCCGTTGAACTCGCTCGGCTCGCCGGCGATCACCACAATCGCGCCGGAACGCAGCCGCATGCTCAGCCAATCGACATACTGCTTCTTGTACGAGAAGAACACCAAACGGGCGGCGGCCCCCGCGACATGCCGGGAAACCGCGAAATCCCCGTCATCCACCACGGCCTCGAGCCGGTAGCCCCGCCGAACGTTCATCGGCACGACCCGCATGCCGCGCACCGACGCGGAGAACGCCATTCTCTCGCCGATACGGGCCTCGCGCAGTGCCCGCAGGGGCACCGGATCGGCGACGCGGAACGGATAGTAGGTCAACGCATCGCCCACCGTCACGACGCCAAGGCTTTTGAGCGCGCCGACACGCCGCTTGTTCGTCATGATCGACGACATGGTGGTGTTCAACGTGATGCTCATACGTCCCTATTGTGGTGTGCCGGCGGGACGGCATCGCATTGTCCCCTCCGCCAGCGGATATAAAGAGGCCCCGGAGTCTTGCGACTTCCGGGGCCTCAGTGAAACGTTATCGCGCGATGTCACGCAACCACACGCTGAACCTTGCCGGCCTTGAGGCACTTGACGCACACGCGGACGCGAACGTTCTGGCCGTCAACGGTGGTACGAACCGGCTGCAGGTTCGGGCGGAAGGTGCGCTTGTTGCGGATATGCGAGTGAGAAACGGTGTATCCGACCTGCGGACCCTTGCCGCACACTGCACAACGAGCTGCCATGATGGACTCCCTTAATAACCTTGATGTTCAAGTCTTCCGTGTTCCAGCACGGATGCTTGAACACACAACTTCACAATAATAGCGCCAAATACAAACAAATGCAAATCAAGCGTGTATCATTGCGGCTTTCACCTACACATCCACACAATATCACCCGTCTTGACTATTGCCGCATCCAGCAACTCTTCATAAAATCACGGTAAAACGGTTACTGTATGGCATACGATACATGCAACGCGGCAATCGTCAAGGAGGAATGATGCTCAATTCACTTAAAGGCCTGCTTTCACGCAAAAACGACGTGCCCTCCCCCACAGTGATCTCGTTGGGACAGGTGTGGGTCGACATCATGATGGACATCGACGCGATTCCCCAACCGGGCGGATTCGCCGTCGCGAACCATACCATGCCGTCGGTGGGCGGCAGCTTCCGCGTCATGCAGGCGGCCAGCCGGATTGGGGCGGCGACCAAGCACGCAGGCGTCATCGGCAACGGGCCGTGGGCGTCACTGATCCGCAAGGCTCTCAACGACAACGGCATCGAACACATCGGCCAGGACCGCATCGACGCCGACTCCGGTTTCCGTCTGGTGCTCAACGACAGCGAGCGCAAGACGTTCGTCGCCACGTATGGCGCCGAATCACAAGGCAACGAGAACACGTTCGACTGCGTGGAGCCCGGCGAGGGCGATGTGGTGCACATCAGCGCCAACACGCTGATGGATCACAGCGCGTCAGGCATCGACGCCTTCCTGCATCGCACCTCTTCGGACCCGACGACGCGCGACTACAGCATCGTGCTCAATCCGACCAACACGCTGCACATGGTCAGCGACCACCTGCTGGAGGATCTGGTGCTGGTGCGGCCCATCTGGTCCTGCAACCGTCAGGAGGCCCGCACGCTCGCCGACCGGCTTGGCGTGTTCGTGGACGATTCCCTGTCGATGACCGTCGGCGGCGGGTTCGACGACTCGATGAAGGCGCTGTGCAACAGCCTCGGCGCCACGCTGCGCGCGCCGCTGGTGGTTCGTGCGGGGTCGCGCGGCGCGTGGGTGCGCACGCCGGGCGGCGAAGTCATCCATGTGGAGGGGTATCCGACGAAGGCGACGCACACCCGTTCGGCGGGCTCGTGCCACACCGGTGCCATGTGCGCACTGATCGCCCGCGGCTGGTCGCTTGTCGATGCGGTGAAGATCGCCAACGCGGCCGCTTCGCTGGGCATTCAGCGTTCCATCAACGGCGTTCCGGACTGCCCCGGCTATGACGAGGTCATCGCCAAGCTCGAGGGAGACGAGACTCCGGCCGAGGCCGCGAAGTAGCCATTCCCCGCAGCGTCGCCCGGCCGATATGGATTGTTGCGCAACGCTGTCGTTCCGTTTGCGTCCTTAAGTGCGCGCCGAACGGACGACTCTGCGCACATAGGGACGCAAATCGGGTGTTTTGCGTC
>ENA-USZI01002353-USZI01002353.1-human-gut-metagenome-genome-assembly--contig:-NODE-2353-length-11215-cov-4.273927_pt1 | contig 11215 bp, 13 predicted proteins | sample MGYA00250042_ERZ773532 | MGnify/ENA primary metagenome ERZ773532 (study PRJEB29103, sample SAMN06112036) | human gut metagenome | biome: human gut; feature: ankylosing spondylitis patient; material... | reverse complement strand
CCGTCCTGTTTCCTCGAAATCATTCCGCAGGATGGCGTCGTACATATCCATGGCGTGACTCTTCATCTGTTCCAGCATGCATGCTCCTGTGGTACCACCAAAAGTAATGTACACAACAATGCAAATACTAAAATTCCTGTCAGCCAGCTCTTTTTTTTCTCTTATCATAACTTTCCTCCCATGATGATATTTATTTGATAACAGCCTGCTCGCTTTGCAGGCAATTACAAAACCTGCTCTGCCATCTCCTTTAAGATCTGTGCTGATTTCTGAAGCTGTTTCTGCTCATCCTCATCTAAAGAAATCGGAACCTGTCTCTCAATTCCGTTTTTTCCAACGATCGCCGGCATGCTCAAGACAACATCCTCCACACCATACATTCCATGGATCATACCGGAAACCGGAAGGATTGATTTTTCATCGCGCACGATTGCCTCGCAGATCCTCTTTACAGACATCGCAATTCCATAATAGGTCGCATTTTTCTTTGCAATGATCTCATAGGCACTGTTGCGCACATTTGCAGCAATGCGTTCCATCGAGTCATCATGATTGAAATGTCCGCGCATCTCGCAGAATGTATTTAGCGGGATTCCCGATACATTTGCACTGCTCCATGCCGCGATCTCACTGTCACCGTGCTCCCCGATGATAAATGCATGCACGCTCCGGCTGTCCACACCAAGATGCTCTCCCAGCTCATATTTTAAGCGTGCCGTGTCAAGCACCGTACCTGAACCGATCACGCGGTTTTCCGGCATTCCGCTCAACTTGTGTGCGGTGTATGTAAGAATGTCGACCGGGTTTGATACGATAAGCAGGATTCCCTGATAATCTCTCTTTGCGATTTCCGGGATGATGCTCTTAAAAATGCCGACGTTTTTCTGTACCAGATCCAGCCTCGTCTCGCCCGGTTTCTGGTTTGCACCGGCTGTCACCACGATGATCGCCGCATCCATGATATCGTCATAACCGCCCGCATAAATTTTCATCGGTCTTGCAAACGGGATTCCATGGGAAATATCCATCGCCTCCCCTTCCGCTTTCTCTGTATTTGCATCAATCAAAACCATCTCGGAAAACAATCCGCTCTGCATCAGTCCAAACGCTGATGTCGCTCCTACAAATCCGCATCCGATCACTGCCACTTTTCTGTTGTTTAATTCTAACTGTTTCATGAAAACCTCCATTCTTGCGCTGCTTTTGCGCATCTTAAGTTTGTGCGCAAGCACAAATCCTGCGTGTGAAAAATCTTATTTTTCACACTGATGTCCTTGTCTCTGGTATCATATTAATTTATTTCGGTCAGATTGTATGTTGTAATTACAACATTTATTTGAGAAAATATATCATGACTGTGTTATCAGAAAATTGAAAAGCACTATCTGCCCTGGCATTTTTCTATAAAGAAAAAGGATGCCTCCCGTTTCCGAAAAACATCCACAAATATCTATATAATATCCATAACTTTGTCCAAACCCTCTACGATTCTTCATTCTCCCCGTATACCTGCTGGAAAAAATCCACCAGTTTTGCCAGTGAATAGATCAGTACCGTTGTCTCCTGTGCGTTAAGTTCTTCCTTAATGTGGTCGATCATACGGTGATGAAACTCTTCATGATGCAGATAAGCTGCCTTTCCTTTTTCGGTCAGGCATACCCAGACAACACGCTTATCCTGCTTGCTGCGCTCCCTGACAACATATCCCTTATCGGTCAGACCGTCCATCGCCTTTGTCAGCGTTCCGGTCGTAACGTTCATCAGCTTTGCCACCGTGCTCATGCTCTTTGGCTCTGACATTCCAATCGCTTCTATTACATGAAAATCATTATAGGTAAGATCCTTAAATTCATCCGTGAGCAGCGATTTCCCCTCGATCTCCATAATGTCTTTAAACAATTTTACCAATAATTCATTTAATGTTTCATCTGCCGTCATTCAAATATACTCCTATTCATGGCAGTACAGATTGCCTTTCACATATATGTAAACTGCAGCCAGTCTGTTTGCTGCTGCCTTTACCATACCAAAACCGTCGCGCCCCATGTCAGCCCGGCTCCAAATCCTGCCAAAACTATTTTTTTACCTTCACATATCATACCACGTTTATTGATATTATCAAGCAAAATCGGCACGCTCGCCGCGGAAATATTGCCGCACTCTTCCAGATTGGTAGGAAACTTTTCCATCGGCTGATGCAGTCTTTTTGCAACAGACTCAATAATGCGCAGATTTGCCTGATGAAGTACGAACAGATCAATATCCTCCACTTCAAGTCCCGCTTTTTTCACTGCCTCTTCTATCACCTTTGGCACCGTTTTGACTGCAAATTTATATACTTCCTGACCATTCATCGACACATAGGAAAGTTTCGTATCGTTGACCGCAAACGGATTATTGACCGGACGGTTATCACAGCGGAGGACTTCCCCCCGCGCGCCGTCGGAACCCTGTACCATGCTTAGAATGCCGCTTTTGTTTGCTGCACCCGGCTGCTTTGCTTTACAATTTGTTTCGGAATCCACCTCAACGACCGCCGCCCCTGCACCGTCCCCAAACAATACACAGGTGCTTCTGTCATTCCAGTCCATGATCTTTGAAAGAGTTTCCGCTCCAATGACCAGTGCCTTTTTGTATACACCATTTTCCAGATACATCTGAACCGTATTTAACGCAAACAAAAATCCGGAGCAGGCAGCGTTTAAATCAAATGCCACTGCATTTTTTGCTCCAAGCGCACTCTGCACTTCACAGGATAAGTTCGGCAGAAACTTATCCGCCGTAACCGTTGCTGCAATGATAAGATCAAGTTCCTCCGCAGTCATTTCGGCATCTTTTAACGCTTCCTTTGCTGCTGCGACAGCAAGCCCTGTCGTCGTCTCCTCCACCGCAAGATGTCTTGCACCGATTCCGGTACGGCTTCTGATCCACTCGTCAGAGGTGTCCATCAGTTTACCTAAATCATCGTTTGTCACCCGAAGTTTTGGAACCGCACTTCCGGTTCCCTTGATTTTGATTTTCATACTTTTTCCTCATTCCAGAGTTTATTTTATTTCCATCTGCACTCTGTAAAATAATCCAGTAACCTTTTTATCAGAACGCACGGAATCTCGCATAGCGCTCCTCGGCAAGCTGCTCTCCTGTCTTGCCATTCTGACGCTCTAAAAATTCTTTCATATGGCCTTTCATATATCTTGAGATTGACTCACATGCTTTTTCGTCTGCCGTGCCATACTCCGGGATTACCTGCTCCACAATATTTAACGCATACAGATCATGCGCCGTGATCTTCATGACCTCGCTGGCTTCTTTTGCACGTTTTCCATCTTTCCAGAGGATCGATGCAAATCCTTCCGGCGAAAGTACCGAATACGTTGCATTTTCAAGCATCCAGACTTCATTGCCGACCGACAGTGCAAGCGCACCGCCGCTTCCGCCTTCTCCGATCATCAGACAGAGGATCGGAACTTTGATGGCTGACATCTCATAGAGATTTCTTGCGATTGCTTCACCCTGTCCGCGTTCTTCCGCTTCTTTTCCGCAGAATGCACCGGATGTGTTCACAAATGTGATGATCGGACGGTTGAATTTTTCTGCCTGTTTCATCAGACGCAGTGCTTTTCTGTAACCTTCCGGTGACGGCATTCCGTAATTGTGACGCATGCAGTCTTTTAAATCTTTTCCTTTATGAATACCGATCACAGTGACCGGCTGGCCGTCAAGGTAGGCAACACCGCCCACAATCGCAGGATCATCCGCGAACTGTCTGTCTCCGTGAAATTCCATGAAGTCGTCAAAAATATTGTCGATATAATCCACCGATGCAAGCCGGTCTGCACGTCTTGCCGCACGCACTTTTTCCCATGCGGAAAGAGGCTGTGCCTTTGTGGCGCGCTCTTTCATGACCTCTGTCGGCTCGTAACAGTCATCGCTGCGCAGCGGATCAAAGTTTGCATATCCTTCCGTTTTCTGATGCATCTTTAAAATGCGGTAAAGTGTCATTTTTAAATCTTTACGCTCCACGATCGCATCCACAAAACCATGCTCTAACTGGAACTGTGCCCTCTGGAATCCCTCCGGCAGTTTCTCTCCGATCGTCTGCTCGATGACACGCGGCCCTGCAAATCCAATCAGTGCCCCCGGCTCTGCAAGGATAATATCTCCTAACATCGCAAAACTTGCCGTCACACCTCCGGTCGTAGGATCGGTTAACACCGGCACATATAAAAGTCCTGCCTCGGAATGTTTCTTTAAAGCAGCTGCTGTCTTTGCCATTTGCATCAGGGAAACGATTCCCTCCTGCATTCTTGCACCACCGGAACAACAGAATAAAATAACCGGAAGAGAAAGTTCTGTCGCACGCTCCACCGCAAGTGCTATTTTTTCTCCCACAACATGCCCCATACTGCTCATCATAAACCGGGCATCACACACGCCGATCACCGTCTCAAGTCCATAGATCCTGCATTTTCCGACTGTGACTGCCTCATGCAGTCCTGTCTTTTCCTGTGCGGCTTTGATCTTCTCCGGATATCCCGGAAAATCAAGCGGATTTTTTGACTCCAATTCCTCAAACCACGGCTCAAAGGTATCCTTATCCGCAATCATGCGGATCCTGTTTTTGGTACGGACGCGGAAATAATTGCCGCACTCATAACAGACATATTTATTTTTTTCCGCGGTTTTCTTATTGATCTCTCTGCCACAAGCCGGACAGACGATCGTTGCCGGCGGCTCTGTATTAACTGTCTCTGCCTCTTTTTTTTCTTCCTTTACCGTTTTCTGAGGTTCTTCTACCGTCTCTGTTACTTCTTTTTTCTTCTTCAAAAAAAATGCTGCCATACTTTCCCCTTTTTGCCTGTTTACAGTTATTTATCAAACCTGCGCTGTTCCAGACTCTCTTAACTTCAACTGATCGCAAATGTCAGCTCCGCGATACATGCAATGTCATCCCCCACCTTCGCTGTGGCACGGCCGACACCGATCGGGCCTTTTTGCTTTATGATCTCTGTTTCCAATATCAACACATCTCCCGGCACTACTTTCCGTTTGAATTTTGCAGAATTAATTCCCGCAAAATATGCAGTTTTTCCGCGGTTTTCTTCCACCGAGAGAATTGCAACCGCTCCGGTCTGTGCCAGTGCTTCAATGATCAGTACGCCCGGCATGACCGGCTCATTTGGAAAATGTCCGCCAAAGAATGGCTCATTGTAGCTGACACATTTTTTTGCAACGGCACGCATGCCGGATTCTAATTCTTCCACCGTGTCGATCAGCAAAAACGGCTGACGATGCGGAATGATCTCCATGATCTGTTTCGTTGTTAAAACGGACATAATTGCCTCCCTGTTTTCCAAAATAAAATTTGCCCACTGGTGAGCAGAGGCATTTCCTCCCAATTATTCACTGTATTTTTTCAGCAGGATACTTGCATTGTGTCCGCCGAAACCAAGTGAGTTGCTCAGTGCATACGGCACATCCATCTGTACCGCCTCTTTACAGTAATCAAGATCCAGTTCTTCATCCGGTGTTGTGTAACCAACGGTCGCATGTACAAAACTGTCCTGAATTTCTTTGACACAGGTTACAAATTCAATGGCACCGGCAGCACCGAGCAGATGTCCAACCATAGATTTTGTGGAATTGACCTTCATATCATATGCGTGATCGCCAAAAGCAAGTTTGATCGCACGCGTCTCAAACAGGTCGTTATGATGCGTGGATGTTCCATGTGCATTGATGTAGGTGATTTCTTCCGGACGGATGCCTGCATCTTCCACCGCATTCGTCATGGCGCGGGCTGCACCGGCACCATCCTCAGCAGGGGAGGTAATGTGATATGCATCAGATGAAGTTCCGTATCCGGCTACCTCCGCATAAATTTTTGCCCCACGCGCTTTTGCATGCTCTAATTCCTCTAACACAACGATCGCTGCACCTTCTCCCATCACAAAACCGCTGCGGTTTTTATCAAATGGAATGGAACATTTTGTCGGGTCACTCTCGGAGGAAAGTGCCGTCAGTGAAGTGAATCCGGCGATTCCAAGCGGGCAGATCGCACCTTCCGTTCCACCGGCAACCATCACATCTGCCTCTCCGTACTGAATGCTGCGGAATGCCTCACCGATACTGTTTGTTCCGGTTGCGCATGCCGTTACCACGTTGATGCTCTTTCCTTTTAACCCGAATGCGATCGAGACATTTCCGGCTGCCATATTGGAAATGACAAGCGGTACGAACAGCGGATTTACTTTGGACGGTCCTTTTTCCAACAGTCTTTTATGCTCACGCTCAATTCCCCCAAGACTTCCGATTCCGTTTCCGACAGATACACCGACACGGTAAGGATCTTCTTTTTCCATGTCAAGCGCTGCATCCGTGATCGCCTCTTTTGCCGCTGCCACTGCATACTGGCAGAATAATTCCATACGTCTTGCCGCTTTCGCATCCATATACTGTTTTGCATCGAAATCTTTGACTTCCGCTGCAAGATGGCATTTGTATCCTTCCGTATCAAATTTTGTGATCTCCCCGAAACCGATTTTTCCTTCTTTTACGGACTGCCAGAACTCCTCTACACTAAGTCCGATCGGAGTGATCGCGCCCATTCCTGTTACCACTACTCGTCTGCTCATAACTTTTCCTTTCCATTTTCAAGCCCCAAATTCAGGCTTTTCCTTTTTGATCCGACACAATACCATGCAGTCAAAATGTTTTTACTGCTTATATGCTCATACCGCCGTCCACGGAAATTACCTGTCCTGTGATGTAGGATGCTTTCTCCGAGGCTAAAAATGTCACTACCTCCGCAATATCATCCACTTTTCCGACTCTGCCGAGCGGGATCTGCGTTTTCACTGCTTCCTTTGCCTTGTCTGTCATCTGCGCTGTCATTTCCGTATCAATGAATCCCGGCGCAACCGCATTGCAGGTAATCCCACGGGAAGAAAGTTCCCTTGCCACACTTTTGGTCAGTCCGATCACGCCCGCCTTGCTTGCACTGTAATTTGCCTGTCCTGCATTTCCAAGAATACCGGATACGGATGATAGATTGATGATCGTTCCGGAACGCTGCTTTAACAGATAGCGTGAAAAATGACGGATCGTGTTAAAAGTTCCCTTGAGGTTTGTCGCAATGACCGCGTCAAATGCTTCCTCGCTCATTTTCATCAAAAGATCATCCCGTGTGATACCGGCATTGTTGACCAGAATATCCAGATGACCGTATGTCTCCATGATGTCTTTTGCCATTTTTTCACAGGCACTATAATCAGATACATTGCAGCCGTAAACTGCCGCTTTGCCGCCATCCGCTGTGATTTCTGACGCAACAGCATCTGCACGCTCTTTAGAACCGTTGTAATTGATGATGACAAATGCACCTTCTTTTGCAAGGCTTTTTGCGATTGCAGCTCCGATGCCGCGGCTTGCACCGGTGACCAGTGCTGTTTTATTAGTTAACATAACTTCTCCTTTTTTCTGATAGCTGCCAAACTTTTTTCACATCAAAATATGTGGCATATCTTATTTATTTTTGCTCTCAGCAACAAATTTCTCAAAGTCTTCATATTTATCAATATTGACTGCAGCTACATCACGGTTGATCTTGCGCATGAATCCTGTCAAGGTTTTCCCCGGTCCGATCTCTACAAATTTGTCTGCTCCGTCTGCGATCAGACGCTCGATCGTCTGCTGCCAGCGGACAGATGAGGACACCTGTTTTTCCAGTAATGGTTTGATCTCCTCTTCTTTTGTCACATAGTCTGCTGTCACGTTTGCGACATACGGGATTGCCGGTGTATGGACTGTTACATGTTTTAATTCCTCGCCAAGTTTTTCTCCGGCACCCTTTAACATTGCTGAGTGGAACGGTCCGCTGACCTTTAACGGAACAACACGTTTTGCTCCGGCTTCTTTGCAGAGCTCTCCGGCTGCCGCTACGGCTTTTTCTTCTCCGGTAATGACGATCTGTCCCGGGCAGTTATAGTTTGCGATCGATACAATGCCCTCTGTTTTTTTACAGGCTTCCTCAATCTGCGCGGTATCCAGTGCCAGGACTGCTGCCATGGCTCCGCCCTCCGGCACTGCCTCCTGCATGTAGATCCCTCTTTTGCGCACCAGTGCAAATGCATCTTTTCTGCTCAGTGCTCCGCAGGCAATCAATGCTCCATATTCTCCCAGGCTTAAGCCTGCAGTCACATCTGCTTTATAGCCTTTTACCTCCAATGCACGCAGGATCGCAGCCTCGGCGGTCAGCATACAGATCTGTGTATACTCCGTGATATTGATCTTGTCGTTTTCCTCAAAGCATAACGCAGCGATATCAAGTCCTGACGCCTCGGATGCCTCCTCAAATACTTCTCTGCATTCCGGGATGGCATCGTAAAAATCCTTTGCCATTCCTATGTACTGTGCTCCCTGTCCCGGAAACATAAAAACCGTCTTTCCCATGTTAATCTCCATTCTTGCGCTTATTTTTGCACTATCTTCCAAGCAGTGACTCCGCCTGTGTCACAACGTCCTCGATGATCTCTTTACAGCTTTCTTCTTTTTTTACCATGCCGGCGCTCTGTCCTGCCATCAGGCTTCCGTTGACCACGTCACCGTCAATGACTGCCTTGCGCAGGGACCCAAGTGTAAGGTGCTCTAACTCTTCAAATGAAGCGCCCTCTTTTTCCATTTTTAAGTATTCGCGGCTCATCTGGTTGCGAAGAACCCGGATCGGATGTCCGGTGCTCATGCCTGTCACTTCTGAGTCAATGTCTTTTGCCTTGATGACACGCTCTTTATAGTTCGGATGCACGATGGATTCTTTCGCGACCACAAATCTGGTTCCCATCTGTACACCTTCGGCGCCGAGCATAAATGCTGCTGCCATGCCTCTGCCGTCTGCAATTCCCCCTGCGGCAATGACCGGTATCTGTACTGCATCTGCCACCTGCGGAACGAGTGTCATGGTCGTCTGTGCACCGATATGTCCGCCAGACTCCATTCCCTCTGCAATGACTGCATCTGCTCCGCCACGTTCCATCATTCTTGCCATTGCAACACTTGCAACAACCGGAATCACGACAACACCTGCCTGTTTCCATGCATCCATGAATTTTCCGGGATTTCCGGCGCCTGTGGTCACAACCTTAACGCCCTCTTCAATGACGATCTGTGCAACCTCGGCTGCATTTGGATTTAACAGCATGACGTTCACGCCAAACGGTTTGTCAGTCAGCTTCTTTGCCTCCCTGATCTGCTCTCTGACCACCTCAGGCGGTGCACTTGCCGCTCCAATGATACCTAAACCTCCGGCATTTGAAACTGCCGCTGCAAGATGATATTCCGCAACCCATGCCATACCACCCTGAATGACCGGATATTTCGTTCCCAGCAGTTTACTTACCCTTGTTTCCATACTTAAGCCACACCTTTTCCTTTTAAGTACTCAACAACATCATTGACAGTTACGATAGAAGGTAAATCCTCAGATGGGATCTCCACGCCAAACTCTTCCTCAAGAGCCATGACAAGTTCAAATAAATCTAAGGAATCTGCTCCTAAATCATCTTTGAAATTGGACTCTGCTTTGATTTCAGACTCATTTACATTTAACTGCTCTGCAATAATCGGGATCATTTTCTCTAACATATTTTTCTCCTTTTCTGCGCATACCTTATCATTTTTCCAGCGCCTTGCCCTTATTTCTATTGTGGGCTGATTTTCTTTTCTTATTTTCTGATTCATGTAATCATTTGCCTTTCAAATAATTTGACAGTCAAATAATTAGCTTTTCAAAGTATATGACTGATGGAAATATTTGTCAAGGTAATTTGGTAAAGTTTTGGTCATAAGCAAAACCTTTCCAGTCGGTTTTCATATATGCAAGGTCTCTCCAGCCGCTTGCTGTGATTTTCTCCTCACCGCGGTAGAAAGTCAGTGCCCCATTCTCTTTCTGCACCTCCAGACGCAGTGATCCGCTTGAAATAATCAATTTGTCTGCTGTCTCTTCCGCCTTTAAATGTCCGCTCTCTGCCGGTGCGATCTCAAAGGATGGTGCTTTCTTCTGCACACCCATATGATGATAAGTCTGAACTCTTAAAACCTCCTCATACGGAGCTGAGATCACGATGGTAAGATTAATTCCTCCAAGCGTATCTCCACGCTGCGTGATCTTGCTTGTCGGTGCACAGATCGTTACCTGATCCTTCTCAATCTTTGAAAAATATACCTCTGCCGGAGAAAAGCACTCACAACGCTCTTTCTGCAGCCAGCATCCGTTACTGAATTTCATATGATAAATCCTCCCTGTAGTTTTCTCATTTTATCTCATCTTACTATACCTGCCCCACAAAAAATACCCTCTAAATTATACATAAAACACTCCGTAAATTTGACAAACAAAACATTCACATTTATACTTACTTTTAGTTATTTTATCACTGGAACAGGAAGGTTATAGTATGTATCGGGTTTTAATCGCAGATGACGAATCCATTATTCGTGAAGGTATCAAATGTCTGTTTGACTGGGAGGCTCTCGGCTATACGATCGCCGGTGAAGCTGCTAACGGTGAGGCTGCTTATCAACAGCTCCTTGCCTTACAGCCGGATGTTGTTCTTTTAGATATCCGCATGCCGGGAATGCTCGGACTTGATGTCATCCGTGAAGCAAGGGCACAGGGTTTTACCGGAAAAGTCATTATCTTAAGCGGCTATTCTGATTTCAAATATGCGCAGGAGGCCATCCGTTATGGCGTGCAGTATTATCTGACAAAGCCTATTGACGAGGATGAACTAGAAGAGATTCTTTGCTCGATCAAAGAAACTTTAGACAAAGACACTGCAACTGCAAATACAAGGGAGCATTACCGTGAAAAAGCAAGGGAAACCATCATCCGGGATCTTTTAACGAATGAAATCGATCTCTCCCACGTAAATGCTGCAGATCTGCATCTGACAGCAGATACTTACCAGGTTGTGATCTATGAGAAATACAGTCATAACACTGCAGATGCCTCCTACCGCTTTTCAGATCTTTTACGTGTGACCAATCAGGATAATAATTCCTATGATAATATCACCTTGCAGTATCAGGAAGTTATTTTGCTGAAAGGAACTTTTGCGATCCAGAAATTTAATGATTTTTTAGAGCAGATCGGAAGAGCACACGTCTGAACTCCAGTCACATCACGATCTCGTATGCCGTCTTCTGCTTGAAAAAAAAA
>ENA-USZI01002352-USZI01002352.1-human-gut-metagenome-genome-assembly--contig:-NODE-2352-length-11224-cov-3.822463_pt1 | contig 11224 bp, 7 predicted proteins | sample MGYA00250042_ERZ773532 | MGnify/ENA primary metagenome ERZ773532 (study PRJEB29103, sample SAMN06112036) | human gut metagenome | biome: human gut; feature: ankylosing spondylitis patient; material... | reverse complement strand
ATTTACAGCTATGCGTGCACGTGGTGCGAAAGTAACTGACGTGGTAATCATTATCGTAGCTGCGGATGACTACTATATGTTTTTCTCAAAGAACACTTCGATTTATCGAACGATCTCCCTACTTAAAAGGCACCGATATTCCACCGATGCCTTCCTTACAACGCAATATGTATCTTTTTCTCCACTATTTTCCGGGCCGCCTCTGCACAGTCCAATGTAATCTCCCGATTGTCTATATCGTAGATTTCAGCTCCAAGGATTTTGATGATTCCATTGTTGCCGGCATGCAATATTGGCAGTAATTCCTCTGCTTCTGCTGCAATCCCTTCATTGTATAATGCCTGTACCAGTTTAGGGGTGCTGAACAGAATAACGCGTTTTCCCCGGTATCTCCGGTTCACCCGTCTGAAAGAGGCATCTATTTTACCTGCGGCGCCTTTATCATCTGTAATTACGCAAAATTTTCCCTCTTCTTCCGGCAATTTCACAAGAACATGCAGGCATACCGCAAGCATTTCTTCCCCAAGGTTGTCTCCTGTTTCCTTATTTTTTCGCACCCCGGAGAAAAAACGCGTGTAAAAGTCCTGAGTGTTTTTGCTTTTCTCTTCTACTATATTTCGAAGTCCCTCATCTTCAAGAAGTGTCTTTGCTATTGTACTTACCGGACTGTTGATCATCCGGATTGCCCAGATCAGGTAATTGTTCACCTGTTGTCTGGAAGAAAAGCAGCTTTCCATAATATCCTGCAATTATTCTCCCGTCATCCCGGCTACCACCGTCACAGATTCCTTCCCATAATACTCCGCGCAGGCCGTATTTACCCACACATAGCCATTCTCGGGCTGCAAATCGGTATACATGAGCAGTTCCACATAATTCAGCGGTCGGAACACCGGATTTTTCACGGAATCATCCTTCAGCACCGTGATCCGCTCTTCCCAGCCGGCGCCGTAGGCCTGTGCCCAGCCGTTTCTCCACATGCGGTAGGCACGGTAACTGGTGGTGCTCTGGACATTGCCGAAAAGAACGACTGCTGCCAGAAGTGCCCCCGTCACTGCAAAATAACGCAGGAGGTATTTCTGTGCCAACAGGTCTGCCTTTTCGCTCTTTTCCGCTTTCAGAACCCGCTTTGCGATCCAGCCACACCAGTACAGTACATTGGCCACCATCCACAGCACATAGAAATACCACAGGATAGCTCCCTGCCTGCCGCCGCCCATGGTGCCGTCCACATAGATCGTTGCAGTAGCCTGGGAGGCGTATACTCCGAAGGTCAGCGCAGTAAACAGGCCGGGGAAGCGAAACTCATAGTTCATTTTTCTGACCGCTTTCCAGAAGAAAGGGATCAGCAGAACCAGTAGCAGCAGGACCTTCAGATTCGTCCAGCTGATAATATTCAGAAAAGTTCTCTCCAGGGACAGCCAGATGGCCATCAACGGGGAATTGGCTGTGCTGCCGCCAAAATTGCCGTTGAGTCTGGTGGCTGTCAGCGGAGAAGTCACACACATCAATACGCTGAGTGTCTCTAACAGAGTCACGATCCAGGTCCGGCGAAAAGCATCTTTACGGCAGATCAGGAATAAGATCTGCAGACAGATCAACAGGCACATGGTGGATACGCTGGTGGAAAAATTGTTGCCACCCACCAGAATCGCCAGCAGGCAGGCCAGCACGGTAAGCACGACCCGCTTTGCCTTGCCGGTCTCGCGAAGCGCAATTTCCAGATACAGTGTCAGCAGGACCAGTGACAAGCTATACACAAAAGTGTAATTCACCGAACCGTTATACCAATAAAAGCTTTCCTCCGGATAGGGGCAGTAGAGCACCTGGAGAATTGCCATGGGAATACCGATGGGCAGGATCAGCCAGCGGTTCTCCTTTGCCTGGCCCGCAATGCATTCTCTGAGCAGCAGGAACTGGGACAGGATCACGGAACCGATCATCAGATAGGGGGTGATCCGGTAAAAATGTTCTCCAAATGCCGCAGGCTGCAAAGCTGACAGAATCAGTATGGAAAATCTGGCTTCCCACACATTTTGTGCCAATGTCTGGTATATCGCATGAAATACACCGGCGATTCCTTCTCCGGCCTGCATTGCCCGGTACATATATTTTCCGAAAGACCAGTCATCCGCAGAGGGATAATCGTATTTTGCGATCGTAAACAGCGGCCACAGGATCACCGCCAGTGCCAGGATCCACGCGATGTGGATCAATATCATTTTCTTTCGTTCTGTCAGTTTCATTGGTATAAAATATCCTTTCTTACAATAGATCCGGTGTCCAGTCCATATCTACATCACTTCCGCCGCTGTCTCCACCGGAACTGCCGCTGTCACTGCTTCCGCTATCGTTGCTGCCGGAATCACTACTGCCGGAATCACTGCTGCCGCTGTCATCATCGTCGTCATCGTCATCATCCTGCGCAGGTTCCGGGGTCGGAGCCGGTGTGGGCGCAGGGGTCGGAGTGACTGCAGGCTTTGTCGCAGCAGGTTTGGTCGTGGGCCTTGGCGTGGTACCGGGATTCTGGGTGGCTGCAGGTTTCTGAATACTTCCACCGGTCTTGTCTCCCGACACGGTTCCGCTGCCGGTGATCGTCTGCCCATCGTTACCGGCTGTACTGTTGCCATCTGCACTGCCGGTGATTTTGCCGGTAATGCTTCCCGTGACGCTTCCGGATGCAGTGGTATCATGGTTTTCTTCATAAGCCGCAAAAGGATCCTGTTTTGCCATTTCTCTGACCGCACCGGCGCTGACCCAGTATTTTCCGTCAAACCATTGTACTTCTCCGTCAAAAATACGGATCTGCGGGGTATCACTGTCTATGGCACCCGTGGTGTTGTCCGCTGCGTTGCCGTTCTCTCCGCCGTCCGTGGCGGCACCGGTTCCCTCTGCTGTATTTACATTGTCCTCTGCTGTCATATCCTCTGTCACCTCATAGGACGTGTATTCCGGACGGGTCTCCAGTCCGATCATTTCCCCGCCAAAACGATACTCCTCTGAGGTAATATCCCCGCCGATTCCCTGCCACAGGCAGTTCTCACCGGTAGCATCATAGGCATAGAGGATCAGATCCGTATAATCTGTTCCCTCCAGCATTTTTTTCTTGATTTCTTCGGAAGGCTGCTCTGTCAGGATCTTTCCTTCGGAATCAAAACTTCCCGTGTAAGTGATATATTCCATACCCTCCCGGTTGCTCCAGAGGGAATAGACATCCAACGCACCTTCTCCGGTATGGATATCGCAGGTATAGTCTCCGGTGAGCACACCGCCCTGCATGGTTCCCTGTTCATGGGTAATGCTCCCGGTAGCGCTGTCCACGCTCCAGGCTTCGAAGGTACCGTTCCAGTCCTTCATGGTTTCCGGTGTATCTGCCAGAGGCGCTGTTGTATCCGAAATCTCTGTCGTTGTATTTTCCCGGGCTCTGGCTTCTGTGGTTCCCGTTTCCTGTGTGGCATCGGGATTCTCAGTTTCTGCCGGATCCGCGATGTTCTCGTCCGCACCGGCCGCTGTCACTGTTACCAGCCGGATCGTTGCACCCTCCTGGCTCAGAAAACGTTTCGTGTCGTTTCCGGTATACCACACCCTGGAGAAGCATTGTCCCTCTTCCGTATAGCCGGTCTGTACATAGAGCAGAGGCTGACTGTCTCTTTCCAGATAGTAGTTTCGCTGTCCTTCTTTCAGTTTGGGCATCATGGTGGTGAACCAGTCCTCGCTGTCGATGAGATTCACGCTCTCACTCAGATACTCGGTCAGCTCCAGATCATTTTGCATTTCCTGTGCACGGCTGCGGATCCCCTCTGTCTCTTCCTCCAGATTCACGCTGAGCTCCTGTAGAGCAGCAAATGCTTCCTCATCCGCATAAAGCCGGTAATCCTGTTCCAGCATATCCCGCTGTTTGCGGATGTATCCCGCTCTGTTGTAGGCATCGGCCAATGACAGATAATCCTCCTGGGTAAACTCTCCTTTATTATATTTTGTCTCCAGATTGAGAATCTCCAGCTCCAGCTCTGAGAGCATCGGCTGTGCCTCTACGGGAGTAACGGCATCCTTCGCATTTTCATCACTGCCATCTCCGCAGGCCGTCAGGGATGTTACCAGAACAGCGCTCATGGCCAGTGCCAGAAATCTTGTTGCTTTTCTTTTCATCTTTTTGTCCTATCTTCTATATTCTATGATGTCGAGACCAAATGCTCTCGACCTTGATACCTGAGAATCATTCCGTGCTGTACGTTTCCACTATCCTGCCCGATATTCGCATATCATTCCTGTGCATCACTGATCAGTTTTCGCAGGAAAGCATCCGCCTCCGAGCCCTGTGCATAGGTTCCCATGTTCAGGACCTGCTGTGCCAGAGCATAGATGCTGCGGGCCTGCACCGGACCGTAAATGGTAATGTCCTTGCCATCCTTGTTCAGGATGATGTATCCGCGGAATGCATATTCCACCTTATACTGGTTCGCCGGAAGACCGACCAATACGGAAGTGAACCGGTATCTGCCACTCACGGTCTCATAAATACTATCCTGATGGGTGCCGTTGGCATTCGTACCGTAAGCCAGTCCGCTGATGACTTTTTCGCCGCCTTTGATCATGGGATAGCTTGTCCGGTTGGCATTGTTCATGACCAGTGTTCCGTATTCCTTCAGATGATAACCGTTCACACCATTTCCCAGCAGTTGTGCTCTGAGGTCCGTACTGATACCGGTCTTAAAGCGGATTCCCGCTTTTCCGGTAATCCGGATGGAAAATCCATGGTAGGTCAGCAGATCCGTAAGTCCCGGCTGTTCTGTGGCCACATAGGCATTGTTACGATATTCCAGGGTCCAGACATACATGCCGATAGGCGCTCCGTTCTCATTATACCGGTACACGACCGCCGACTGGGCATTTCCGTTCGGCAGTTTGACGATACGGCGGTTATTCCGCACCTGTGGTGTATAGGCAATACCGTCCACGTAGATCGTGGATGCATCGTAACCCGACGGTACCTGCAATACCACATTGGTAGAGGAAGTCGGCATCGGGCAGGGGCTGGCCGGCATATTTTCATAGACCGGAATCTTGAAGACAAAGGTATTCTCCAGCGCTCCCGCACTTTCATACAGTTTCTTCATGCTCAGTGCCTCGCTGGTGGGTGCTGAGATGTTCTGCATATACTGATGGGTATATACCGGATTGCTGGCAGTGGGGGATACATTGAATTTCTGTAAATACAGGGTATCCTGGCCCTTACGTATGTAGCTTGCGGAGATTACTTCCGCTCCTCCAAGGATCGAGTAGTAGGCTCCATGCCAGTCATGATCTTTGGCATAATTCAATCCATTGCGGATCACTTCTTCATTGGTACTGCCGGAAGCTCCCACATTGAAATAATTGTAATAATGTTCATAACCGGGATAGGTGCCGGAGATCAGCGGGGATGTCCCCTCTCCCTGCTCCTGCAGTACTCTGGCTGCCAGATGGAACGGGCTGACCTGCCGGTTCTCCTCCGCACCGATGGACCAGAAAATATGGTAGAATTTCATTGAGGTCTCCGGTGCGTTCTGACTGCTGTTCATGAAGGTTCCCTCGAGGAAATTCTTTACCGCTTCTTCCGTATGATAGCTTGCGTTGTAGGTCAGCTGTTCAAACTGGAAAATAGCATTCTCCTGCAGGGAATTTCTGGGGTCCATGTATAATTTCAGTACATCTTCCGAAGCGAAATACCAGTTGGGGCTGTGCTGTCCTTCCTTGCAATAATCCCCGTAACTCTTATAGACCAGACTTTTTCCGCCCTGCAGTTCGTTGTTGACTACGGTCTGGAAATCCAGTCCGGTATTCTGTCGTACAAAGGTCCAGTTGGGATGTTTCTGTTTCAAAGCCTGCAATGCCGGCCGGTAGCTCTCCGGAAACTGCTCGATGTCCGCATAGACACCGGTGGCATTTTCCTCTGCCAGCATAACCGCCGCCCCGGGATTCATGCCGTACAGTTCTTCCCATTCCAGAAAACGTTCATCCGAGCATGCCAGATAATCCCGGGGGATATATCCCTCGTAGACCTTGCCCTTTACCTCGGCGGATACTTTTTCCCAGACCTGATAGTCTTCATCCATCGTCACATCCCGGATCTCCACCATCTGTCCACTGGGCACGGTGACCACTTTTGTGCTGTCTTCCGACGCTTCCGCACGGATCGTCAGATCATCGCACAGATAGACCAGTGCCATGACTTCCCGGTCTTCTACGATATTCTGCAAAGCCCCTCGTGCTTCTTCGATCCATGCCTGATCTTCTTCATCCAATGCATGCGTCTGATAGGTATTTCCCTCGTAGGTGAATATAAATGCCGCCAGGAGAATTGCTCCCAGAAATGCCAATTTTCTCTTCATGTAACGTGACTCATTCCTTATTCTATGGTTGCTGTGTTGCCCGTTCTATCCTGCCTCTACGTCGGGCATCACTCTATGTGCTTCAGTTTCTTATGCAGTACCCGGATTCCCTTCGGTGCAATGGCAAACAGTGTATGATAACACTTGTTCTTTTTGGTAAGCCAGGGATTTTTCATGGCTCTCCACCAGCCGTGACGCAAGTCACGCACCACCCTGCGGTAGAATGCGTTGTCCCCGGTCATCTGGGCAATAGGGATGTGCAGCAGATAATCCAACCGCTGGAAGATCCCGAACCGGAATGCGATTTCCGACAGCTCCGGATATTTTTTATCCACCAGTGCAAGCACCATGTCCGCATTGTCGATATTGTCGGCGAATACTCTGGAGAACCGGTTCTTGTCTCTGGTATTGCTGTCCGGACGATAAAATACATGATACGCCTGTCCGGGAATGCATGCAATCCCCAGAACTGCACTTTCCTCCCGGGTCAGCATTTTTACTAATAAATGAAAATCTTCATTCAGTGCCCCCACCGGAAATTGTTCTATGGTAAACAGGTCCTTCCGCAAAAGCTTGGTACAGAAGGAGCAGTCTCCGCGATGCATCAGAAGTTCCTTCAGAAAATCTTCTGCCGGGATCACCTGTTCCGTTGCCACCGGCTCGCAGATATTCGGTAAAATATTGCCGTCTTTGTCGATTTCATCTCTGCCGACCTGCGCTACGGGCATTCCGGTCTTTTCGATTGCCCCGTACAGCCGCTCATACATATCCGCATCCACGTAGTCATCGCTGTCCACAAAGCCCACATATTCTCCCCCGGCCTGCTGTAATCCGAAATTCCGGGCGGAAGAAGGCCCGCCGTTCTTTTTATGGAAGACGCGGATTCTCTCATCCTCCGTTGCCAGCCGGTCACATAATGCCGGTGTCTCATCCGTGGAACCGTCATCGATCAGCAGGATCTCCAGATTTTCGTAAGTCTGTGTCCGCAGGCTTTCCACGCAGCGGGGCAGATACGGTATGATATTGTACACCGGCACGATCACGCTGATCAGCGGTTGCTTGGTTACACTACTGTTCACTGTTTATTCTCCTATACATAGACCGCTCCGGGATTACAGGGGCCGGAGAGCAGGGGCCGTCATTCCATAATTGTGGAATCACCGGGGCAGGTGTTGTGATGTCCTGCATCACATCCTGGCCGGCATCCGGCATTTCCTGTTCTTCTGACACTTCTGGCAAGAACTTCATTTTCCGGCACAGTTCGATCAATCTTTCCGCAGCCGTCCGGGCATTCCATTCCCCGACAATGGTCTGCTGTGCGTTTTCTCCCAGTCTGCGGCACTCTCCGGGATCCCTGAGAAGCCGTTCCACGGTCTGAAATAATTCCTGTTCCTCACCGTCCCGGTACATCCTGCCGTTTTCTCCCTGACGGATCAGCCAGGGAGCCGCTCCGATCATATGATCTGCCACCACAGCACAGCCGCTGTTCATGGCTTCATTCACCACTGCCCCCCAGCCTTCTTTGCGGTCACTGGTGACCAGATAGATTTCTGACTTTTCCATGGCCGCCCGGACTTCTTCCGGGCCTTGAAAACCGGGAAAGGTGATCACGTCGGTCACTCCGAGTTCCTCTGCCAGGCGATGCGTCTCTTCCTCCAGTTCCCCTCCGCCGATCATGGTAATATGAAACGTATTTTCTTCCAGATGTTCTTTTAAATAGGATGCTGTTTTCACCACCAGCTCCGGATGCTTCCAGTCGATCATCCGGGCCGCCCACAGAATACTGCCCGGTTCTTTGTGATTGAAGGGCTGCCCTGCCTCGTAATGCCTGGTCTCCGGGAAATAGCCGAAGCGCAGCATTTTGCCGGGGTAGGCATGGATCAGGTGATAATCGCAAGGCACATAGGCTCCTGCACACAGGAAATACACCGGTGCCTTACGGTATCTGGTGTGATCCTTGTATTTTTGCAGCAGGCCTCTCGGAGAAACAGCCTTCCATTGCCCTTCCTTATATAAGCGTTCATTATAACGGAAGATCGGTTTTCCGGCAGTCAGTCTCTCCTGAATATAGCTTTCGTCATCGCATCCGCCGAAGATCACCACATCCGCGGTAAACAATAGTTTCTCCGTATCTGTGACGGCGTTGCTGTTCGACTCAGAGCCGGGCGTTTTCTCCACCCCAGACTTATGTGCACACGAATTCTTCGCAGCGTAGCGCACGTAGGGACGTTCCTCGGCCTGCCAGCCCATCTTCACCCGCTCTTCTTCCATGGGCTGTGTCTGCAGGAAACAGAAATCTCCCTCCAGCAATTCATACAGAGCATCACAGAAGGGCAACTGATGATGATTAAAATAGTTTGAGACAAATATCAGCTTCATTCCTTCCTCCCTGCTATGTTTGCATAGATTTCCTGCAATTTTGCGAAATTCTGCTCTTTATCATGGGTTTTTCTTGCATGTTCTCTTGCATTTTTTGAGTATTCCAGCATTTTCTCCGGAGAACTCCACATTTCGATAATAGAATTTGCCATGGAATTTACAATATTTTCCAATTCTTCTGTTTTTGTCGTTTTATAATTTCGCATGTTATTTTTGCTTTCAGAAGCATCTGACGCATATTTGTCATTTTCAGCCACTTCCGACAGCTGATGTCCCCGGCACCACAGGCCGTCCCTTCCGCCATCAAACAGGCTGGGGATTCCCCCTACCTCCGTGCTGATGCAGGGAACTCCCAGAAGCATGGCCTCTCCCAGGGAATTCGGTGAATTTTCCAGAGAGGAACAACACAGGAACAGATGACTTTTCAGAAATCTTTCCTTCATTTCTTCTCCGGTCAGTTTTCCGAGGAAGTGTACCCTGTCCTCCAGCTGTCCTTCCCGGATCAGTCTGCGCAGGTAACGGCCATATGCCGATATTTTCAGCTTTTCCTTCGGCGTCCGGTATGCCGTCAGATCATTTCCTGCCACATACACCTGTACCCGGGGATATTTCTCCCGGATCTGTGGCAAGGCCTGCAGCAGATAGTGCAGTCCTTTCAGAGGATAATCCGCCTGACTGGCGAAAATGGAATAGGGTTCACAGTGCTCCGGCTGCCATTGTCCTTCATAAAAGGAAGCCCGCAGGGTCTCATTCATCGTATAATAATGTGCCTTGGGATTCCACGCGGTAGTCACTGCCCTGTCCCAGGCGGTTCTTCCGGTGATATTGCCGGCAAGTCCTATTGCTTCCCTCTCCATTACACCTCTGCGGGCAAATTTTTCCTGCTGGCTGCGCAGGGTATCCTTCTTCACCAGATCCCGGAAAGTAGTCTTGTGGATCTCCGATTCCGGCATATCAGCAAAATATGCCTCCGCACACAACGTACAGATTCCCTGAATTCCCACCAGTATCTTCTCCTTGTGGGGAAACACCCGGCATACTGCCAGTGTGTGTGGATATTCCGTGCCGAAACAGTGGATCACATCCGGTGAAAATTCTTCCGTGATCCGATGCAGTTCTTCTTCCAGCAACGGCTGATATCTGTCGGGGTGTACGGTGTCTTCGTGGAATCCATAACATGTGATATTATATGTTTCAGCATCTGTATTTGTCTGTAAATGCTCCCGGTCTTCTTTTTCCCGTGGCATTGCTATCTGCAGTCTCCAGGGCACCTCCGTATCTGCCGGCACCGGGAATGCCACAGCCAGCTCCAGGTCACTGGAATTCTCCGCGGCTACCTGCTCCAACAGACCGGACAGCCAGCCCTCTTTATTCGAAGCTTCTTTATGCAATGCTTCGGCTATGACCGGAAGCATGATATTGCAGACCCACAGCACTTTCATAAATTAAATCCTCTTTTAATTAAAGATCCAGTTTAGATACGGAAGCAGCCGTATCTCCACATCATACATTCCCCGCAACAGCATTACGAAATACAATAGATATGCTGCAACAACGCCAATAATACACAGGGTTCGGAACCATCCCTTTCTGGCATCCTTCAGCACACCCGGAATCAGGAAAATCTGGCTTTGGATCAGGTAATATGCCACTCGGGATACTTCCGGGATAAAGGAGCCGCAGGAATAGAGCACCAGTCCCGCCAGATTCAGGTAGAAGTAATAACGGTTTCTGCGATTTTCCTGAACCCTGTCCTTCCAATAGATCAGGCACAGTATCAGCACTGCCAGGCATTTGGCGATGTTGACATAGGATAACTGTCCGTTGTCGAACATGGAATCCTTGTAATAGGGATAGAACCGGAAGATAATATTCCGGTACACATCCTGTCCGAAGATCAGAGATAAGATCAGTAATACGCCAACCGCATAGTGCCACTTTTTCAGCCGGATCCGGGACAAGAGATCTATCACAATATATGCCGGGATGACCAGCAGTACCGATTTGTGGATCGTACAGCCCAGCAGCACCCAGAGAAGAAACTTCCCATATTCTCCCCGCAACACATATTTCTGCGCATACATGGCCAGTGCCAGTGCGAAATAGTAACGTACCGAATTCATACTATTAAAGTAAAATCCCTGTGTCAATAACAGGAACAGGGAAAATACATACCAGTCCGCCTGATCATGCAGTGTCTTCAGGAAAAAGAAGCCAAAGATCGGAAGATAAGATCCCTCTCCGAAAATCAGATGGAAAAATTTCACCAGATACACAAAACCGGTTTCGTAGGAGACATGCCTTCCCTGATCGATCAGCTGAAATTTCAGCCAGTAGACCCAGTAATCACCGCCCACAGCAATGCGGCAGGCAGAAACCCCGGCCAGGAGACAGAAGATGGCGAATTCCGCCACAGCATTGCACGCCTGCTGTCTGTCCGGCCCGGCCGCCATCAGATCCCTGGAGGTATTCCC
>ENA-USZI01002351-USZI01002351.1-human-gut-metagenome-genome-assembly--contig:-NODE-2351-length-11231-cov-6.592523_pt1 | contig 11231 bp, 9 predicted proteins | sample MGYA00250042_ERZ773532 | MGnify/ENA primary metagenome ERZ773532 (study PRJEB29103, sample SAMN06112036) | human gut metagenome | biome: human gut; feature: ankylosing spondylitis patient; material... | reverse complement strand
ATAACGACCCCAGCCTCGACTCAGAGTATTATTGGGCTGAAGACTATTATTATGGCTCCGGATATGAGCACTCCATTGGCAATGCTGCTGTTTCGAATGGCTTTACCTTGTCCATGAGAACCCAGATAGCGATTGATCATATCTCCGAATCCATGGATACTGAATCCTGCCGCTAACCATACTGCATAATTACCGACGCTATGGTATTCTTCGGAATAAAGGAATGCTATTAGCGGTTTGATGAGTAAGATAAACAGGATACAAGTACCGACAGTAAGCAGAATGGAATTTTTGAGAACTTTGGAGGGAATACGTGGTTGTGTTGCAAATTGTTTGAAATAGGTGGTGCCAATGATGGCAGGAAGAGTTGATAGTGGTGTAGTTACGGTCAGTGCTAAAGTGTAGAACCCAACTTCAGTATTGTCTTCGTTGAACACTCCTAATGTGATTCCTGCCAGGTAATTGGATGCTACCATAAATAATGATCCTATGTATAATTGTAGTCCGTATTTATGATTTTCGTCATTGAGTTCTGTAAATATGTGTTTTACGTTGGATATCTTAGGATGAGCGGAGAGGATGATAATTAAAAGTACTGCAGAATAGATGCCCCATGGAATAGATATCACCGATTCCGAATCAGCTCCCCATTGCTGATAAACAAAGACGGCTGTAAGAATATACAGGAGTGTCGGTAACAAGCGTGCTATTGATAAACGTCCTATGTGGTTGTCTCCTTGTGAAACGGTATTGATATAGTTGAGAAGTAGAGGGTAGTAACATACGGGAATCGAAATTAAAAATAGTTGTGCTATGGCGGGATTAGCAGGACTATGGGCAAAATAACATACTAACATGGAAAGGCTCAATACGACACAAGCCATGATGAGTATGAGTAGCATTGTTCCCCGGATTGTGCGGGACCGCAATTCATTATTACTCAATGCCAACAATCGACTGCCGGACAGGAAATACCCGAATAGCAGCAGCGAAGCGATGAAATTGATGATGTTTTGTACGTATCTCACGTCGCCATAATCTGCCGGAGATAAAAATCGGGTGTTGATTATCGAGGCGACGACGCCCAATAGAACGCCCGACAGGGTCGAGGCATAGAGTATGACGACTTGTTTTGTCTGTTTCGTGAATTTCATGGAACCGATTGGGAACTATCGCTGCGTCTTTTGATGATCTGAGCGGGAATACCGCTGCAGATGCAATTATCGGGAATATCCCGGAATACGACGGAGTTGGGCTGTATAGCTACATTGTCGCCTATTTTACATTTTCCGGTTATCTTGACACCGGGACTTAATAATACGTTGTTGCCGATGATAGGGCGGTTGTCCGGCGTCTTATTTAATCCGATGACGACACCGCTGTTTATCTGGCAATTACATCCCATTGACAGACAATTTACTATCACTCCCCCCCCCTTGAATGCGGGATGCGCAGGCCGGGGCCGACCATATTCAGGCCGATTGCGATTTGGTATTTACCTCCGCGACGGGAAAGTCGGATTTTCCAATAGCAGGCCAGTAGCCGGTGCCAAAGATTCGCTCGTGTATTGTGGTAATATTCGCAATGTCTCAATGCGGTCAGATAATGGAAGGCAATACAGGACTCCGATTTCATGAATAGTCCGAGCCTGTATTTCAGAAAGCCGATCGATCCGATATTGCGCTGCCGGTCGGCTCGAATGTAATTTTCGAGGTCTTTTCGGGAGTTAATCATTGTTGCCTGTTGTTTGTTGTTTTTCGTACCATTGGGCGAAAATAGCGATCCCTTCCGCCAGAGAAACCTGCGGCCGATAGCCGAAATCGCGTTCGAGTTTTGTCGTGTCGGCGTAGGTCGTGTGTACATCTCCCTGTTGCATGGGCATCATTTGCAGTTGGGCGTTCTTGCCGAGGGCCTGTTCGAGCGTATGGATGAAATCCATCAGTTGAACGGGATGTCCGCATCCGATGTTATAGACTTCGGCCGGAATAGGACGGTCTTGTGTCGGGGCCGGGGCTTTGCCGATGACGCGGACCATCCCTTCGATGATGTCGTCTATATAGGTGAAGTCGCGTGAAAGATTGCCGTGATTGAATACTTTGATCGGTCGCCCCTCCCGGATGGCTCCGGCGAATAGCATGGGGGCCATATCGGGACGTCCCCAGGGACCATATACCGTGAAAAACCGTAAACCGGTGGTCGGAATTCCGTACAATCCGGAATAGACGTGCGCCATCAGTTCGTTCGATTTTTTCGTGGCAGCATAGAGGGATACGGGGTTATCTACCCGGTCTTCCTCCGAAAAGGGTGTTTTCGTATTGCCGCCGTAAACCGAACTCGAGGAGGCGTAAACGAAATGCCGGACCGGATTGTGTCGCACGCACTCGAGCAGGTTGAGGAATCCCACGATGTTGCTGTCGATGTAGGCATAGGGGTTTTCGATCGAATAGCGTACGCCGGCCTGTGCCGCCAGATTGACGACGGCATCGAATTTTTCAGTTCCGAACAGGTTCTGCAGGGCCTGTCGGTCTTCGAGGTGCATTTGGATGAACCTGTAAGCGGGATAACGATCGCTCTGCACCGGTTGTCCTTTCGCAACGAGATTCCGGTGAATGCCTGCCGTTTCGAGCCGGGCGTATTTGAGCCGGACATCGTAATAGTCATTGATAGAATCTATGCCGACGACCTGATTGCCCGCTTCGAGCAATCGTTTGGATAGGTGGTAGCCGATGAATCCGGCAGAACCGGTCACTAATATTTTCATGGTTTTCGGACTTTTTACCGGCCTTACGATTTTCGGTTTTAGGCTGTATGTTCAAAAATCGACCTTCTATATTTTACGGTACAGGAGGCCGAAATTTCGAAAAAACGGATTGTGACTTCTCGTCGTTCGAAAGCTATTTGCCGATCGCCGCGTACTCGAATCCTTCGGCAATCACTTCGTCCTTGCTGTAAATGTTGCGCCCGTCCACCAATACCGATTGTTTCATAACCCGTTTGATGACCGACCAGGAGGGAATTCGGAACTCCTTCCATTCGGTCAATACCGCCAGAGCGTCGGCGTCGATCACCACATCGTACATATCTTTGCAATAGACGACCCGGTCCCCGATTCGGCGGCGGCATTCGTCCATCGCTACCGGGTCATATACCTTCACGGAGGCTCCCGCTTCGAGCAGCTTTTCGATAACGACCAGAGCCGGTGCTTCGCGCATATCATCTGTTTCGGGTTTGAAGGCCAGGCCCCACAAGGCGATCGTCTTGCCCCGGAGTGTTCCGAGCTTATCTTGCAGTTTCTTGACTACGATCTCTTTCTGGCGTTCGTTGACCGCTTCGACCGCTTCGATCACTCCCATCGTATAGCCGTATTCGCGGGCGGTACGGGCCAGGGCTTTCACGTCTTTCGGGAAGCAGGAGCCGCCGTATCCGCATCCCGGATAGAGAAATTTCGAACCGATGCGGGTGTCTGCGCCGATACCTTTGCGCACCATGTCCACGTTGGCTCCGACCAGGTCGCACAGATTGGCGATGTCGTTCATGAAGGAGATGCGTGTGGCCAGCATGGCATTGGCCGCGTATTTGGTCATCTCGGCCGAGGGAATGTCCATGAAGTAGAGCCGGTAGTTGTTCATTTGGAACGGACGGTAAAGCCGTTCCATGACCTTTTTTGCCCGGTCGCTCTCTACGCCGACGACCACACGATCGGGCGACATGAAGTCCTTGATCGCTGCGCCTTCCTTGAGAAATTCGGGGTTCGAAGCCACTTCGAAATCGATTTGCTCGCCGCGTTCGGTCAGCTCTTCCTCGATGACGGCCTTGACTTTTTTTGCCGTACCTACCGGTACGGTGGACTTGGTGACCAGAATCGTGTATTTTTTGATGTTCCGGCCGAATGTCCGAGCTACTTCGAGTACGTATTGCAGGTCGGCCGAACCGTCTTCGTCCGGCGGCGTGCCTACGGCCGAGAAAACGACTTCGACGTTGTCGAGGCAGGTGGTCAGGTCCGTGGTGAAATGGAGCCGGCCCGCTTCGACGTTCCGTTTTACCAGGTCGTCCAGTCCCGGTTCATAGATAGGGATTTCACCGTTTAACAAGCACTTGATTTTTTCCGGGTTGATGTCCACGCAGGTAACATCGATTCCCATTTCGGCAAAGCAGGCTCCCGATACGAGACCCACGTAGCCTGTGCCGACGATTGCTATATTCATTGATTTTGTTTTTTAGATTTATTGATGTTTGCAAAAGGGGGTTGTCTTGTGTGTCAGAATCATGCACTGCCGGGCTTACTACCGGTTTTTATACATGGATTCGTAGTATTTCTCGTATTCGCCCGAGGTGATGTGGTCCATCCATTCCTGGTTGTCGAGGTACCAGCGCACGGTCTTTTCGATGCCTTCTTCGAATTGCAGCGAGGGTTCCCAGCCCAGCTCGTTTTTCAGTTTGCGCGAATCGATGGCATACCGCAGGTCGTGCCCCGCACGGTCGGTGACGTAGGTGATGAGCTTCTCGCTCTCGCCTTCGGGGTTGCCCAGCAGCCGATCGACGGTGCGGACGATGACTTTAATCAGGTCGATGTTCTTCCATTCGTTGAATCCGCCGATATTGTAGGTTTCGGCGATGCGGCCTTTGTGGAAGATCAGGTCGATGGCGCGGGCGTGGTCTTCGACGTAGAGCCAGTCGCGGACATTCTCGCCCTTGCCATAGACAGGCAGCGGCCGGCCGTGGCGGATGTTGTTGATGAACAGCGGGATCAGCTTTTCGGGAAATTGATAGGGCCCGTAGTTGTTCGAGCAGTTGGTTACGATCGTCGGCAGACCGTAGGTGTCGTGGTAGGCCCGCACGAAATGGTCGGACGAGGCTTTGGCCGCCGAATAGGGGGAGTGGGGATCGTAGCGGGTTTCCTCTGTGAAGAGCGTGCCGTCGAATTGCAGCGCACCATATACTTCGTCGGTCGAAATATGATAGAAGCGTTTCCCCTCCCAGTTGCCGTTCCATTGTTCCTTGGCTGCCTGCAACAGGGAAAGCGTGCCCATGACATTGGTGCGGGCGAAGATGAACGGATCCTTGATCGAACGATCGACGTGGCTTTCGGCGGCCAGGTGGATCACTCCGTCGATATCGTACTTGCAGAACACTTCGCGGATGGTGTCGTAGTCGCAGATGTCGGCCTTGACGAAGGTGTAGTTCGGAGCATTTTCGATGTCTCGCAGGTTGGCCAGATTGCCGGCATAGGTCAGTTTATCGAGATTGACGATCCGATAGTCGGGATATTTGTTTACGAAGAGCCGCACCACATGCGAGCCGATGAATCCGGCGCCGCCGGTAATGAGGATGTTGCGTTTCATGTATTTGCTTTTTCTGTTTTTATTTCTCGTTGTTCGGGATGATCCCGGCGGTTCGCTTCGGCTTACCGGAGGGTTGCCATACAGCGTACGAGCGAATCCCGCCAGTGGGGGATGTCGATTCCGAATGTCGTTTTGATTTTGGTCTTGTCGAGTACCGAATAATTCGGTCGTTGCACCTTGGACGGAAATTCCGCAGAGTGGCAGGGACGGATCTTACAGGAGGTATGGCCTGCCAGCACGGCGATTTCATGGGCGAAATCGTACCAGGAGCAGACTCCTTCGTTCGAGAAGTGGTAGAAGCCCTCCCGTCCGGCGTAGTCCCCGGATTCGATGCGGTCGAAGATCACGCGGGCCAGGTCGGCGGCGCAGGTCGGAGTTCCCACCTGATCGAAAACGACCTGTAATTCCGGTTTGTCGGCCGTAAGCTGCAACATGGTTTTCAGGAAATTCCTGCCGTAGGGCGAATAGAGCCAGGCGGTGCGGAAAACCAGATGTTTGCACCCCGAAGCCACGATCGCCTCTTCCCCTGCGAGTTTGGTTTTGCCGTACATGCCCAGCGGGGCGGTGGGATCCTCCTCCCGGAACGGAGTGTTTCCCACGCCGCCGAACACGTAGTCGGTCGAGATGTGAAACAGCGTGGCGTCGCACGCTTTGGCGGCTTCGGCCAGGTTCCGCACGGCTTCGCGGTTGATCCGGTCGGCCGTTTCGACCTCTTCTTCCGCCTTATCTACATTGGTGTAGGCGGCACAATTGACGATCGCGTCGATCCGCTCGTTTTCGACGAACCGTCGTACGGTGTTCGCATCGGTGATATCCAGGTCGGCTACGTCGGTAAAGAAATAGCGGTGTCGCGAAGCTGCACCGAGCGTGCGCATTTCGCGGCCCAACTGTCCGTCGGCACCGGTTACGAGTATGTTATGCATAGTAGTCGATTCCATAGTCGAAAAGTTCTTCGGCATCTTTGAGGCGGGGATGTGCCCGGTCTTTGGGCGAGAGGATCGCCTCTTCTGCGGGGAGTTGCCAGTCGATCCCCAGGTCGGGGTCGTTCCAGGCGATCGCTCCTTCGGACTGGGGCGCGTAGAAGTTGTCGCATTTGTATTGGAAAACGGCCTCGTCGCTCAATACGGAAAAACCGTGTGCGAATCCGCGCGGTACGAAGAGCTGGCGGTGATTCTTGGCGGTCAGCTCGACGGCGACGTGTTTGCCGAACGTGGGCGATCCGCGCCGTATATCGACGGCGACGTCCAGAACCCGACCCTGAACGACCCGTACCAGTTTGGATTGGGCTGCGGCCCCCTTTTGGAAATGGAGCCCGCGCAGCACGCCCCGGCGGGATTTGGATTCGTTGTCCTGCACGAAGCGTACGGGCCGGACGGCCTGGTCGAACTGTTGTTGGGAGTAGCTTTCGAAGAAATAGCCGCGGTCGTCGCCGAAGACCTGCGGCTCGATAATAACCACGTCCTTGATCGCGGTGGCAATGACTTTCATTATTTTTGTTCGCGTTTTAATTCGTCGATTACTTTGAGCAGGTATTGTCCGTATTGGTTTTTAATCATCGGCTGTGCCAGCGCCCGCATCTTCTCCTCCGAGATCCAGCCCATGCGGTAGGCGATGCCTTCCAGACAGGCGATCTTCAGCCCCTGGCGTTTTTCGATCACCTCGACGAAAATCGAGGCCTGGGCCAGCGAGTCGTGCGTGCCCGTGTCGAGCCACGCGAAGCCGCGTCCGAGGGTCTGGACTTTCAGTTGGCTGTCTTGCAGAAAGACTTGGTTTACAGTCGTGATTTCCAGTTCGCCCCGGGCCGAAGGTTTGATCTTTTTAGCCACATCGACCACTTTGTTGGGATAGAAGTAGAGTCCCACTACGGCATAGTTGGATTTGGGATTGGCCGGCTTTTCCTCGATCGAAAGGCAGTTGCCGTTTCCGTCGAATTCCGCCACGCCGTAACGCTCCGGATCATCGACCCAGTAGCCGAATACGGTGGCCTTGTTCTCCTCTTCGGCCGTGCGGACCGCTTCCCGGAGCATCGTCGAGAAACCCGAGCCGTGGAAGATGTTGTCGCCCAGAACCAGACAGGCGGAATCGCTGCCGATGAACTTCTCGCCGATCAGGAACGCCTGGGCCAGTCCGTCGGGCGAAGGCTGTTCGGCGTATTCGAACCGAACGCCGTAATCCGATCCGTCACCCAGCAGACGCCGGAAAGCCGGAAGGTCGGCCGGCGTGGAGATGATGAGAATATCGCGTATTCCGGCCAGCATCAGGACGGAGATGGGGTAGTAAACCATCGGCTTGTCGTAGATCGGCAGCAGTTGTTTGCTGACTCCTTTGGTGATCGGGTATAAACGGGTGCCGGAGCCTCCGGCCAGAACGATTCCTTTCATGGTTGGTTATCGGGGATAGTGGTGATTTCTGTTTTATGCGGGCTGCACTTTGTCGAACTGTTCGAATTCGGAGTTTTTCGATTTGAATTCCGGAACGATCTTTTTCATCAGGCAAACCGTGTCCGGGACGTTTACCATCCTGGCGAATTGTTCGAGCTGTTCGGTCGCAGCGCAGGCTTCGGCGTAGTCGTATTCGCGCACTTTGGCGATACGGATCCGGTCGTGTGTCGTGGGGATCGTATTTTCGGTGTTCGAGAGTACCTCCTCATACAGTTTTTCACCCGGACGCAGTCCCGTGTATTCGATCTTGATCTCTTCGCCGGGTTCGTATCCGGCCAGTTCGATCATACGTTTGGCCAGGTCGGCGATTTTCACCGATTTACCCATATCGAAAACGCAGATTTGATTGCCTGTGGAGATCGTTGCGGCTTCCATGACCAGCTGGCAGGCCTCGGGAATGGTCATGAAGAAACGGGTGATGTCCGGATGGGTGACCGTTACCGGTCCGCCCTTGGCGATCTGCTCGCGGAAACGCGGAATTACCGAGCCGTTCGAGCCGAGGACGTTTCCGAAACGGGTGGTTACGAACTTCGTGGCCCCCTCGATCGTACCCTGTTCGATGGCCAGCCCGAGCGACTGTACGTAAATTTCGGCCAGGCGTTTGGTACAGCCCATGATATTGGTGGGATTCACGGCTTTGTCGGTCGAGATCATCACCATCTTTTCGACGTTGTATTCCAGGCATTTCAGAGCGACGTTGCGTGTGCCGATGACATTGACCAGCACCGCTTCGCAGGGATTTTCCTCCATCAGGGGGACGTGTTTGTAAGCGGCGGCGTGGAATACGACCTGGGGATGGAACGTGCGGAAGGCGAAATCCAGGCGGTTGGGCAGCCGGATGTCGCCGATCACGGGGACGAATTCCAGCTTCGGGAAGCGCTCTTCGAGTTCGAGCCGCAGGTTGTGCATCGGGGTTTCTGCATTGTCGAACAGGATCAATTTCTCGATTCCGAACGATGCCAGTTGGCGGCACAGTTCCGAGCCGATCGAACCGGCGGCTCCGGTGACCATGACGGTTTTTTCCCGGAAATTGGCGATGATTTCGTCCAGTGAGATCTTGATTTCGGGGCGGCCCAGCAGGTCTTCGATCTTGATTTCGCGGATAGACTGCCGCATGATCTTGCCGTCGATGACTTCGTCGATAGGCGGTGCGATCAGGATTTTCAGATTGCTTTCGACGCAGTAGCGGATCAGGCGCTCCTGCTCGGCCTGTGCCTCTTCGTTGGTGGGGAACAGCACGGCATCGATGTCGTATCGTTGCCGGAGGTATCGAATGCTGTATTCATTTTCGAAATAATAGACCGGACACTCCGCGATGGTGTGGTTTTTCATGTTCCGGCCGAAAGTCAGGAATCCTACGATCTTGTAGTGCGGAGAACTCTGCAGCCGGGTGACCAGCGATACCGATTTTTCACTGAGTCCGTAAACCAATACCTGTTGTCGCTGCTTGCGGTATTTCAGGTTGTCTTTGACCAGATCGTATATGATAATCATGGCGACGCGGATCAGGATCAGTCCGCAAAGCGTCAGAAGCAGGTCGAGTAACAACAGGGCCAATATGTGCAGGCTGAACTGCGGGGCAGGCGGATAAAGCACTACGGTCAGCCCCAGCAGTATTTCCTTGCTGAAGGTCGCTACGACGAATTTCGAGAGTTCCCGCAGGGTGGAGTGGCGGATGACGGAGTGATAGGTTTTCAGCAGATAGAAGGTGACGAACGAATAAACGACCGAACAACAAAGCCATAACAGGGTGTAATCCGAGATATTGAGGTGCAGCAGCAGCTTCACCGACACCAGTGCGCATAAGGAGGCTAACCCCGATACCGCCAGGTCGATCGCAAGGATCAATCTGGTGTTCAGATAGCGTTCCAGGTGTAATTTTTCTATCAAACGGTACATAATGTTATAATAAAATATAACGCAAGAGACTTAATCTTGTTTTAGCTCCTGCCGGATATGTTATCATTTTTCGACTTTCAAAGCGCTCTCCGGTGGCGGGGAAATAAGGATCGGATGTAAAAACGAATGAAACCGACAATTTATATTTCGACAATTACCGTGCAATTTTCTCATTGCAAAGTATTGAGCGATCAGTTTTTGGATGTCTTTTCCAGAAAACATCCCGGAATGTAGGTCGTCGCTACGGCAATGACGCCTTCCAGAGCGACGATCAGGCGGCGGTTGCCCCGGATCCGTTTGATGTATCCCTCGGCTCCCTTGAACGGGCCGCCCGTGACCCGGACCTTGTCGCCGGAACGGTAGTCGATCGCTTCGTCGCTGAAATATTCCAGGTCGGAAGTGTGGAGCCCATGCCTGCCACGTTGGGCAGGGCGTTGGAGACGAACAACATCAAGCTGGTGAGCAGCTGCACCCGCGCAAAACTCAGCGGGGACAGCTGCATGAACCGGATGCACAGCCACGGCAGGCAGAACAGCAAAAACAGCTTGAGCGCCTGCAGGGCAAAGATCTGCACACAGCGGGCCTTGTCGGCCAGCAGCAGGCGGCTCTCGGTGCCCAGTACATCCAGCTGCTCCAGCCAGTCGGCCCGGCGCTGCTGCCATTTTTCGGTCTTGGGCAGAAAGCCCAGCGCCCAGCGGGCCAGATTCTGCACCAGCGTCGACACGCACACCAGCACCAGCGCCACGATCACCAGCGCTACCACAGCATATGCCATGGGCAGATATTTCAGCACGCCGGTGGTGTTGGCGGCCAGCCATTTGTGCTGGAGCAGCAGCATCACGGTGGCGTACAGCAGCACCGTGGTCTTGTGGAACACATATTGCAGGGTCATCAGACCCACGCCGGGGCCGATGGGCAGCCCTGCCTGATGCAGATACCAGGTCTGCACCGGCACGACACCCGCGCCCAGGGTGACCACGTTGCCAAAGGTGCCGCACCAGGCGTTGTCGATGCCCTGCCGCAGGGTGAAGCCGGGCAGCCGCCCCCGCACGATGACATAGGAGACACAGCCCTCCAGCAGCGGGTAGCTGATGCCCAGTGCCAGCACCACCAGCACCTGCCACAGGTTCAGCTGGGCAAGGGCGGCGGTGATCTCGGCCCAGTGATCCCGGAAGATGAGCACGATCACGCAGGTGAGCGCCAGCAGGATCAGCAGAGAAAACACGGCCTTTTTGCGGGAAGGCTGAGAGGCGGCAGATTGGTTCATGAGGGCAGGGACTCCTTTCAGACAGGATGAAACTTTTTTAAAAGTATAGCACAGCCGCAGGCCGTCTTTGTGAACGGAAGCCGAATTTTCTTGTGCAATCCGGCCCGGATGATAAAAAAGATGTCCGGAACGGAAAGAAACGGACAAATATTGCAGATTGTTTTGACACACTGCGTGCAAAAACGCCCCGGAAGATCACACGGATTTGATATGTACCCCCAATTCTGGACACCCAGGATTGGGGGTATTTTCATGAAGTACAGCTACGAATACAAAAAGAAT
>ENA-USZI01002339-USZI01002339.1-human-gut-metagenome-genome-assembly--contig:-NODE-2339-length-11276-cov-4.434950_pt1 | contig 11276 bp, 10 predicted proteins | sample MGYA00250042_ERZ773532 | MGnify/ENA primary metagenome ERZ773532 (study PRJEB29103, sample SAMN06112036) | human gut metagenome | biome: human gut; feature: ankylosing spondylitis patient; material... | reverse complement strand
ACTGGCTATTTTGTACTAGAAGAGCAAGAAAATGACGAAAAATATAAGGCGATAGACAGTTATTTCTCTGATTCAGGATTACCATATATTTCAACAATACATGAAATTTCCAGTTGGAATTATGAAGGAGACGAAAATAGAGGAAGTATAGATTTATTTATTGATTCTAAAGTGCAGGTGCAATATGATATTTGCTTTGAAGAATCATTGTTTTTGGGGCAGACCTCTGCGAGAATGATCCGCAAATATTTGCAGATGACAAACAAAAATTTTAGCTTAAAATATTGTTCAAATAAGGAGTACATATCAGGATTTTTTTCAGGGGATGCCTATTGGACAGCAGATGGTATTGGCAAAAGGCAAAGCGGACAAGGAATTTTGAATTTAGTGAATATTCTTGTGCGATAGGCTCTTCCGCAATTATCCGTTATTATTGTTATATCCCATGTACCTCAACTTTGCTTCAAGCAACTGCCTGCCACATCTTCCATACATTGTACGTTTTATCATTTTTAATCTGCTATTAGTTCCTTCCACAAATCCATTACTGTAATCATATGCTACAGCATTTTCAACTGCATCTATATCTCTTTTTAATCCCTCAGCAAAACTTCTTAAGGGTTTAAGAAGATTTTTACTATATTTTTGTAAGCGCCTAGTTTCAGGGTGGATTTAAAATCATCACAAAATTTGCCATAATTATAGATGATAGATGCCAGCATTTTACTACAGTATCGGCGCTAGATACTATAAATGCGAGCGTTTTACTATAACTATGGAGGTTTCTTGTATGAAAACGCAAAGACGCACAGCAGACGAACAATATCAACTTATCATGGAATGCCGCAGCAGCGGTCTTAGTGACTACCAATGGTGTACAGAACATAACATCAATCCCGGCACCTTTTACAACTGGGTTAAAAGACTGAGAAAAAAAGCTTGTTATGATATCCCCCCTGCCACAGGACGCGGCGATTATAAGCCAGCCCTTAAACCGGATGTTGTAAAACTTGAGGTGATACCTGATCATCAAAACCCGGGCATTCCAACTGTCGAAAGCACAATGCTTCCGCTGGAAGAACCCTGCCCCGCCATCGAGGTCATGCTTGGGACTGTTTCAATAAAAATTTCAAATGATGTTGACCCGAAGCTGCTGTCACAGATCCTTAAAGCTGTGACAGGGACATGTTAGGAGACATCACTGTCGCAGACGGGATTTATGTGATCTGTGGTTATACAGATATGCGCAAGTCCATTGATGGATTATGCGCTGTCGTAAAAGACCAGCTGAATATGAACCCTTCCAGGCCAAATGCAATCTATCTCTTCTGTGGCAGACGTAGTGATCGAATAAAAGTGCTTCTTCATGAACGTGAAGGATTTGTACTTTTATATAAGCGACTTGATGCCAACGTAGGAAAATACCGTTGGCCGCGCAACCGTAATGAGGTAAAACCCATTACATGGAGGCAGTTTGACTGGCTTATGTCAGGTCTTGAAATCGAGCAGCCAAAGGCGATAAAAAGTACCGGAAATGCTTGATTTTTCAGGATTTTTCGCTTGTTTTATGGTATAATTGAACCATAGAAAAGGAGCGAAAAAACAATGCCTTCAGGAGTAAGGGATATCCAGCTCTTAGAGCTTAAGGATACGATTTCACAACTGAATAATACAATCAGCACTCAGAACGAGCTTATCCGTTCCCTGCAGAAAATGCTGCAGGAACGTGATGCCAAAGACAGCGAAAAGGATCAACTGATCGCTAACCTTCAGGCACAGTTGGACTACCTGAAGACCAGACTTTTTGGCTCCACCAGTGAGATCCGGCATGAACAGCTCCCGGGACAGTTGGATCTGTTCCACCTGCAGACGGAGGATGAACCGGAACCGGTGCCCCTTGAGTTGGAATACATTGAGGTAAAAGCACACAAGAAGGCCCGTAAATCGAAAGCTGCTTATGATGAGGTCTTTGCTGATCTTCCGACAGAGAATGTTTATGTAGATACTCTTACGGAAGAACAGAAAACGTGTGATGTTTGTGGAACAATGATGGTTCCTATCGGACACGAACCCATCCGGACAGAACTGCATTATACAGAGCCAAAGCTGGAGCGTATTGATTATTATGCGACTACCTATGAGTGTCCACAGTGCAAGGAAACGGAAGATCAGGGATTCCTATACTGTAATAAGCTGTTTGAGTATGAACGATCTTATCGAGAAAAAGGATTATCGCTCAAACAGATTTATAATCGCCGCCGGAAGGATCAAAAACCTGTCATAGAGGCTTTTTTGTCATGGCTTGACCAGCTGCATCCGGAATCCGGAGACAGGCTGATCAAGGCAATCAACTATTCCAATGGTTGCCGTCCGTTTATGATGAACTATCTGAAAGATGGTGCATGCAGCCTGAGTAATAATCTCAGTGAGAACAGCATTCGACCATTGGTAGTTGGCCGTAAGAACTGGCTTTTCAGTGATACACCAGCCGGGGCAGATGCCAGTATGAAAATCTATTCTATGATAGAAACGGCAAAAGCCAATGAACTTGATCCACTTAAATATCTGAGCTTCCTTCTGGAGCATCGTCCTGGTGCTGAAATGTCAGACGGGGAATTGGAACAATTTGCCCCGTGGAGTAAATTGGCTCAGGAAACTTGTAAATAAAATGTAGTGAAATACTCGCATGTCTGGCATCCTGGCGCGGGGTGTCAGATTTCATTTATAGGGTACGCCCTAAAACTATGCGCTTACCAAAATACTTCTTGACTATTTACCAAATTGCTCGTATATGGTGGAAATTTTCCACGAAATATGTGAATCGAGTAAGCTAACCACCTACTCTTAATTATAAATATAATCCAAAGAAAAATATTCTCTTTCCTTCATATATGCAAAGTATTTCTTTTTCTAATAAAATGTTACAGGGATTTTGTCAGTTTCAAATAGACACCTCTACAGATTTATGCTAGAATATTTTTTGTATAACTTCATAGAAAGAAGCGGATGCGTTCTTTTGATGCCCTCTAGTTTTACGAAAGAGGGTGATGCCCATGAACACAATGGAGGTTTTAACTTTGTTGCTGGTAATTTTTGCGGCACTATCTTACATAGATAATCATAACAAAAAGAAATAGCATCCCGCCCTGAGAAAGTTGGATGCTATTTCTTAAATACATTTAAATTACTGAGGGCAATCGGATAACGCATCCGATAACCTTTCTGAGATGATTATACAATAAGAGGCTTGAGAAATCAAGTCTCTTATTTTTTACTTTAACAGTAAGTTCCCTGTTTATCACTTTTATACAGTTGTTAAAAGCCCCTGCTCCTTCATGCTGTAATAGGCATATCCGTAACTGTCACCATTTTCTTTTCTTCCAATAATGATGTGGTCAAGAAGTTCTATTCCTATAAGCCTTCCAGCTTCAAATAATCGCTTTGTAGTGCTTATGTCTTCTTTTGAAACAGATACTTCTCCTGATGGGTGGTTATGAACTACAATAAATGTTCCTGCTCCACAAAGAAGATTTCTAATCATATTCTCCCTTGTATGTAAAAGACGGGCATTAACTGTTCCATGCCCCACTTCAAATATGCCAAGAATCCTGCATTTTGTATCTAATGATAAAAGATAGACATATTCCTCTGCGGTCGTGTGAAGTTCAAACAAATCACAAATCATACTTGCGATTTTTTCTGCACAGTCTAAGTGCTTATTTTCTGTTTTATAATTATACGCTTTTTCTTTTACAAGTTCTGTAAGGTTATTCTCTCTGTTTATTTTCGTGCTATAAGTTATTATCCTCATCACAATCCTCCTCGTCTTTTGCATAGCCGTATTCTGGTGAAAAGAAAAATATGATGTCATCATCTTCTTCATCATATAACTTTCTTTTTTCCATCTCACAGTCATCATCTAAATTTTCGTCTTCTTCATAGTCATCATCATAATCTTTGTCAAAATGTTCACACATAATCTTTACTCCTTTGTAAAAAAATAAGGAGAATGTAACTTACACTCCCCTTATTTTTTATAGCTTTCTGATGTTGTTTCTTTTATTTACTTTTTCTTTAGCTCTGATTTTGTATCAGATTCTTTGGAACTTTCTTTTGCTTCCTTTGTCTTTGTACCTGATATAAATTCAAAGCTATATCAGATTCATTAAAATCTGTCCGAAAAAGTGTCTTAATTTATGAGACCATTATAGTATTTGCAGCCTTGACATACATAGACAATAAACATAACCGCAAATAAACGGAAAGGCTATCCTCTACGCCAATAGGGGATAGCCTTTAATCCGTTTGATTTTTAAACTGATTATTTGTTTCCGATTGTGCAACCGTTGGACACACCAAAATCCTTCGGTTTCTAATCTGATTATAAACCAGCCTTGCGGATTTTGCAAGAAGTTTAGGATAGAGGTGCCTAGTGCACCTCTATTTTGTAAGCACTCAATATTCCAACGTCCATTGGCAATGCCATTAAGCCGGTTGTTCGAAGTTTTGTTCGATAACCCAGCTGTTGCCAAATATCCGATATTTTAAACTCAAAAAGCCAAAAACAGATGTACCTGCCGGAATCCCTGCGCATGAAGAACTTTCTGGTTGTTTTGGATGAAAGTACAGAATCCCGGCCGCATGTTTGAGATAGCGGAGAGAAATTTCAATGTTCATCGCCAGCACGGAGTAGATTACAATGTATGGTGTAACGCAGCACCGTTGATTTTGGCAGACCTTTCGATTTTTCTTTTGATTTCCAGAATGAAATTTATATCTGGAAAAATAGCTACAAATATTTCGATTTGTGCATTTGGAATTTATCTGGTACATATTATGAGTTGATGAAAAAAAAGCGGAAGAGGGTAATAACGCCGGCAGAGATGCCGGCGTGGAGTTTATTCAGATTAAAATAATACAGATAGAAGAAAAGAGTTATCTGGGTAGCATAAGAGGAAAAATTATGGTATACTTTGATCATGTAGCAGAAATTAAAATGGATTGTAGATAAGACACTAAGGAGAATGTTGTGCAGGTAACAGATAAGCTAACCAAGGCACTTACAGAAGCAAAATATCTGAATGCGGATAATGTCAGCCGGTATCGCTGCATTATGCGCATTTTTTTTGAAAATTATGAAAAACTCCGTTATTGGCTGTACCAGGAGGAAGTATATGCCCAGATGGTACAGGATCCGTTTTTTGCGGAGTATAAGCTGGAACAGTGCCAACAGGATCTGGCAATGCTTGTGGAATGGAAAAATCTTAATACGATACAGGATACGCGTAAAGTATCATCGATTGAAGAATTTAAGAATAAAAAATTCCGGTATCAGATGTCGGAGTACAGTGTGGAGATTGAACGTCTGGTGCTGCGTTTAGAGAATCTTTTTATTGAAGGCGCATCTTTGGAGCCGACACTTTTGGAGCGGATTCGAATTAACATTTCGCGTTTTTCACAGATGGCGGATGAAGATTTAAACAAAGTTTATACCTGGTGGAATGATCTGAACAATGATTTTGTGCGTCTGAACCAGAATTATCAGGATTATATCCGTGATTTGAACAGTGTGAAAGCAGAAGAAATGATGCACACAAAAGAGTTTCTGGTGTTTAAGGATCGACTGGTCGAGTATCTGCACAATTTTATCAAAGGATTACAGCGCAATGTTGGTGTAATTGAGGAAGATTTGCGCACATTAGAAGACGGAAATAAGCAGCAGGTGTTTGAAAAAATCGTGCAGTATGAAATGTTGATTCCGCGCATGGATGTGGAAGTTTCACGGGAGCTGCTGGAAGAAAAAACAAAGGGACGGTTTCAGAGTATTTATGAATGGTTTGTTTCTTCTAATGGAGAAGAAAATGAGGCTGGTAAACTTTTTGATGCAACCAATGAAATTATCCGGAGAATCACAAGGTATGCGGCACAGCTCAGTGAGAAAAATGCGTTTGGAGCCAATCGAAGAGAAGAATACCGTAAAGTAGCAGAACTGTTTTTAAAGTGTGAGGATGTACAGCAGGCACACCGGATGTCTGCTATGGTTTTTGGATTGGAGAAACCATATCATCTAAAGGGAGATCTGGTCCGCGAGACGGACAGTATGAATCAGAGTGTTTATGAAGAACGTCCATTTGAAGTAACATTGAAACCGCGTGTGAGAACTTATAGGGAGAAGTCCAGCCGCAGTGCCATCCGGGAAGCAGCAGAAGAAAAGCAAAGAACAAGACAGCAGATGATTAAAAAGCAAAAAGAAGATATGCGCAAACTCCGGGAATTGGAGTCGGATGGGAAAATAGACTTTTCTACGCTGCCGGTTCTTGAGCCGCATGTGCGGGAAATCCTGTTGAAGTGGATTTCAGATGCAATGGAAAATCCAGCAGGTGCTGGAAGAACGGAAGAGGGAAGGTACTATACGCTTGATATGAGCAGGAAAGAAGAACGCTGTGTCGTGCATTGCGAGGATGGCAGTTTTACCATGCCAAAACTTGCGATTGTATTTCAGGAGGAAGGATGATGAAGGAACTGGAGGTATTACTGAATCAACGATGGGTACTGAAATCGGAAAACAAAGAATTGTATTATCAGTTGAGAGATGCAATTGGTGATATTCGCAAATATGCATCGGATAAGCTGGGATGTCAGGTGACAGAAAATGCATTGATGAAAAGCAATTCTCAGATGTGAAAAATAAAATTTATCATGCATTTCAAATTCTGCAGGAAACAAATTTACTGGAACCACAGGCAGAAGAACTCTTAAAGCAAAGAGACAGAATAAAGAAAGAATTGGATGCGATACAAAGAGATATGTCAGCAAAAGACATGCTTTTGGTTCAGGAGCAGAATGCATGGAAAGAGGCTTTATATGCATGGAACAGATCGAATACAGAGCTTATTCTTGATTCGGAACAGCTGAAAGACTGTAGCAGATATGCACAGGATTTTAAAGAAACTTCTGATTTTGCGGAGGTGCGGAAAACGGTAACAGATATCTGGTTTTCTTATAAAAACCCGCTGGAACTGCAAATGCAGGAAGAAGAAAAAGAGTATGAGCAGAAACGTCTGGAAAAGGAACAGACAGAAGCAGAACTCACAGAATGGGAAAACGCAAAAGATCCACAGCCGGAACGTTCCGAAGCGGTTAGAAAGAACCGGCAGCGTCTGGATGCATTGAAGATTCCGTATCAGGAATTTTATAAAGCAATCGAATTTGGGGATTCCCTGACAGAACAGGAATGCAATCATTTGGAAGAGGCTTTGCTTTCGATGGGGATTCTGGATGCACTGGTCGTGGATGCGTCTTACCGGGAACAGGTGCTGACGATGGAAGAAGGCTGCGAAGACCGTTATCTGTTCGTCCAGAAGTCTTACAGTGGAAAGAGTCTGCTGGACGTTTTGGAATTGAATGATTCCATGAATGATATTTTCTCAAATCAGCGTCTTACTGGTATTTTGTCTGGTATTGCATATAATGAGGAGAGCATGATTTCGGTTTCTTCAGAAGGTATTTATCAGATGGGCGTTTTGTCTGGAACGATTACAGGAGAGCATGTAGCAGGATTCCTGGGTGCGCGGGCACGGGAACGCAATCGTCAGGAACAGATCAGAGTCTGCAAAGAAAAAATTCAGGGATTGCAAAGCAGCATGAACCAGTTGGAAGCAAAAAAGGCTGGGATTGTAATCCAGATGCAGAAGCTGGAGCAGGAATATCAGGCTTTGCCGCAGGATACGGGTATACGTACAGCTTTCAAGATGCTTGTGCAGGAGCAGCACAAATATGAAACGAAAACGGCAGAGTGTAAGGAGATCGAGGAGCGTTGGAAGAAACTTTCGGAGCAGATACAGGAAAAGAAAAAGAAAGCGATAGAAATTGCGCAGCAGTTGTATCTGCAATGTACGTATGCCATATTTCAGGAAGCAAAGGATGCGGCAGCAGAGTATGAAAAGAATCTGATCGCGTTAAAGTCTGCGCATGAAATGTTTTTACAGAGTGTAAGGCATATGAAAGATCTGACCAGGCGTCTGGAAAGCATTGATGCAGATCTGGATGAAATCCGTTATGATCTGTCAGGTGCGCAGCGTCACCTTGTAAAGCTGGAGCAAGAACATGCATCCATCGTGGAGCAATTGAAACTGACGGATTACGAACAGATCAGGGAACGGCTGGATGCCTGTATTACATGGCTGAAGGAATATCCAGAGCATCTGAACCAATGCCTGCAGAAACGCGCCGGAATAAAGGAGCATCTGGATACATTGCGTAAGCAGGAAGAAGCAGGCGAAAGCCAGAAACAGATTCTGGAACAAAAGCGTATCTGGAGGGGGAAATGTTACGAGGCAGAATTTGCCCTTGCAGTCCTTTCAAAGTGGAACAGCATATTTTGCAAAGATAATGAAATGTATATCGTGGAAAATCCGTCCGTATTTGCAGGCCTTTGCGCAGGGCACACAAAGCAGGTTTCCTGTATGTGTATGAACGGGCAGCCGCGATTGGCAGGGCTTGTTACGTTAGATCTTCTGGCGGCATCGGGAACGGTGGTATATTATGCGGGAGATCTGGATCCGGAGGGGCTTTTGATTGCGCAGAAAATTTCTGAGTATTATGCAGGAGAATTTCATTACTGGCACATGACAGTTGAGGATTATGAAAAAAGCAAGTCGAATGAAACAATTTCCGAGAAACGGATAAAAAGTCTGGAACGCATCACGGATACAGAGTTATTTCCGGTGGCGGAAAAAATGCGCCTGGACCGGCTGGCCGGATATCAGGAAAAAATAGAAATAAAATAGAGGCTTCTGGCATAATGGTGGAAGCCCAGCACCATAAATTAATAACAACATATTGAAAAAACCACTTGCGTCCCTTAATGTATTAACTGCGAAGAAAACCACAAAAGGAGTATTCACAAGTGGCTTTATTCTGGCGATAGCGGCAGGACGTGAAGATGTTTTTTGACAAAACGCGAATTGTCAATTTGGGAAAATGGTATTGTACTCGAAAATAAGAAGGCGTATGATAAAAATATAAGACATGTTTAAAGCGGAGGAAAAGATAAGGAGGCAATTGATGAAAACAATCAAAAAAACAATTCTAAGTTTTACACTTGTATTTTTTATGATGATTTTGCCAGTTGGTGACAGTGCCGGCATGGTAACGGCACAGGCACAGACAATGGTCTATGTGACGCCAACCGGCAGTAAATACCATACCCACAAATGCGGGCGGGGAAATTTTTATCAGACGACACTTTCCAATGCATTGGCACGCGGTCTGACACCGTGCAAGAAGTGTTTTGGCTCATCGGGCGGATATTCGCAGACGCGGAAATCTTCCACGACAACCACGAAGAAGACAACGAAGAAAAAGAACACCAGACCGAAGATAAGTCCGCTGTCGATCAGCAGTACAAAGATTGTGCTTGTAAAAGGACAGAGCAGGAAACTTACGGTAAAGGGTGGTGCAGGAATCGTTTCCTGGGGCAGCAGTAATACAGCGGTGGCTGGTGTCTCCGCCGGAAAAGTGGTCGCAAAAGGAAAAGGCAAGGCAACCATTACAGTAAAGAAGGGAACGCAGAAGAAATCCTGTCAGGTGACAGTAGAAACGCCGGAACTGAATAAGACAGCAGTGGAGATGGACGTGGAAGATACGGTTTCTCTGGATCTGAAGGGATGCAGTCATGATGTGGAATGGACATCTTCTGATGACGATATATGCGAGGTAGAGGATGGCATACTGATACCGTATAGCAGCGGTACGGTTACAGTCAAAGCAAAAGTACATGGTATGGTGTGGAAATGCAAGGTTGTTATCACAGACAGCACAGAGGATGACTGGAACGATGATTTGGATGATGATTCGGATGATGATTCGGAAAATGCCGATGACGGATATATGGATGACGAAGTGAACGCTGCTGCATAAACCAGTTGACAGATTCCTTTCGGAAGTATAATTATAAAAAACAAAGGGCGATGTTGTTCAGACACTGCCCTTTGTTTATTCTGGGGAACTTACAATAACAAGATATCTTGATGGACAATTACCTTCAGTTAAATATTCAAATATTTTATTTCAAGTATTACGAGATGAGCAGAAGATGAAACAATATGTTGAGTCAAATAGTAAAGAAGTTTCTGTGGTAGCTGTAAATAAGGTAAAAAGGGCAATTGAAAAATGCGAGACAGAAAAGAAATATAATAATTCTGCTGAGAAGATTGCTTTATATATTATAAGTTCCGGAAGAGAGATTACGAATCTTTTATTACAAAAAATTCTTTATTATGTAAAGGCGATAAGCAAAATATTTGAAGGTGAATCTTTTATATTGGAACCATGTGAAGCGTGGAAATTTGGACCGGTTTTTCCATCTGTTTATGAAAAATATAGAGAGTTTGGTAAACAAGAAATAAAACTCAATTTGTCGAAGGATTATATAAGTGAACTGCTTTCAGAAGAGGAAAAAACAGTTACTGATTTTGTAATGAATACATTTGGAATATATAATGCATGGTTTTTAAAAGATTTAACACATCTTGAGGAGCCATGGATTGTTGCCAGAAAAGATCTGGCAGAGGATGATGCAAGTATAAACCAAATGGATGAAGAAATTATTTCAAATTATTTTGCAAAAATGAATCAGATGTATGATTTAAAAACAGCTGTTGGTGTAGAAGCATATATTAACCATATGAAAAAAGAAATGTAATAATGTTTTTGAAGTGTAAACGGTGCAACCCGAGTACCTTTACTGTACCACGAATTTCTGTAATAATAGTCATAAATACTACAGCAGTATAAAAAGTTAAGTCTCAACTTTTGCTATTCACTATGATCAGGAGCATAATTATGACTACATCAATAAAAATGTGAATAATTTGTGCACTGTAATGGACTTGGAGTGGTCTGGAAAAGCTAGTATAATAGTTTTATCAAGATGAGGGAGAAACAATATAACTAATGGAAGAATATATTGAGTTGCATAATTGTTTGCAGGATTTATTTGATTTATACTTTGTTCCATATCTCAAATGAGCGTGCAAAATTAGCGTTATTCTTTCAATTATCAAAAGAACATTGCCGATTTATTTCAGTTTAATTCTTGGATAGAGCGGTAGAAGAGCCCAACCATCGGACTGACAACGGAGGACGTTTATGGGAAAGATACTCAGGGAAAAGACGATGATAAACCGAACCGTCCAGTTTCTATGAAGAGAAATGGGAGTTGCCCGAAGGCACGACAATCTACAAAAATAATTAAGGAAAAACATTGTGTATCC
>ENA-USZI01002335-USZI01002335.1-human-gut-metagenome-genome-assembly--contig:-NODE-2335-length-11299-cov-4.723757_pt1 | contig 11299 bp, 9 predicted proteins | sample MGYA00250042_ERZ773532 | MGnify/ENA primary metagenome ERZ773532 (study PRJEB29103, sample SAMN06112036) | human gut metagenome | biome: human gut; feature: ankylosing spondylitis patient; material... | reverse complement strand
ACCTTCACGAGCATCGCCATGTTCGTGCTCTTCGCGGCCATGCTCGTGTATCTGGGCGTGTACCTGTTTCGCTCGACGCAGCAATCCTACGCCACCGCCCCGGCGGTGCTCGTGACCGTCAGCGAGAGCGGACAGGCCAGCGGCATCGTCGTGCGCGAGGAGCAGGTCATCGCCTCGGACAAGGAATTTCTGTCCCTGTCCGTGGACGACGGCAAGGAGGTCGCAAGCGGCGGTGAGATCGCCATCGGCGTGGACTCCAAGGCCGCGCTCGACAGCGCCAGCCGCGCCCGCGAGCTAAAAAAAGAGATCGCCTACGTCTCGAGCCTGCTCTCGCGCGCGGGCAGCGCCTCCGGCGCGTCCGACCGCGACAGCGACGTGCGCAGCGCCATCCTGCAGCTCAACGCCGCCGTCTCCGCCGGCAGCACCTCGGAGCTGGATGACCTCTGCATGGATCTCAGCTCCCTGCTCTTTGGCTCTGCGACCGGCACCGTCTCGCAGGGCGACCTCGATGCGCTCAATGCCGAGCTGCACCAGCTCGAAAACGCCGGCGCAGGCCGCGGCAGCATCACGGCCCCGGCCGCGGGCCTGTTCACGTCCACGACCGACGGATACGAATCGCTCACGCCGGACATGCTTGAAAACCTCACGCCCGACGGCGTGGACGCGCTCGAGCGCACGACCCCTGCCACACCCGCCAACGCGATCGGCAAGCTCGTCACGGCGAAAAAGTGGTACTTCGCCTCCGTCATGAACAAGGCCGACGCCGACCGCCTGAACCTGAACGGCAGCGCCACGCTCGACTTTCCGCAGCATTACACCGGCACCGTCTCGGCGACCGTGATGAGCAAGAGCGAGCCGGACGGCAGCGGCAAGGTCGCCGTCGTGTTCGCGTGCAACGCGGCGCTTTCCGACACGCTGGCCATGCGCAAGACGACGGCCGACGTCGTCTACAGCGAGCACACCGGCCTGCGCGTCCCGCTCAAGGCCGTGCATATGGACGATGACGGGCAGGCGTTCGTCTACGTCGTCACGGCGGCGCAGCTGGAGAAAAAACCGATCGAGATCATCTATCAGACCGACGACTACTGTCTCGTCGCCCAGAGCACGGAGAGCAACGCCCTGCGCGCCGGCAACGAGATCGTCGTCACCGGCAAGGGCCTGTCCAACGGGCAGGTCGTGAAATAAGGAGGCGCCACCCACTATGAGCACCATTGCCGAAAACATTGCCGCCATCCGCGCGCGCATCGACGCCGCCGCCCGCACTACGGGCCGCACGGGCGCCGACATCACGCTCGTGGCCGCAACGAAGATGAACGACGCCGCGCGCGTGCGCGAGGCCGTCGCCGCCGGGATCGACGCCTGCGGCGAGAACCGCGTGCAGGAAATGACCGAAAAGCTCGCCCAGGGCGCCTACACCGGCGCGCCGCTGCACTTCATCGGCCACCTGCAAACGAACAAGGTCCGGCAGGTCGTGGGAAAGGTCGATCTCATCCAGTCGGTGGATTCGCCGGAGCTTCTGGCCATGATCGAAAAGCGCGCGGCCGGGCAGGGCATCGTGCAGGACATCCTGCTGGAAGTGAACATCGGCGGCGAGGCCGCCAAGAGCGGCGTGGCCCCCGCCGCCCTGCCGGAATTGCTGGAAACGGCCGCCGGCTGCGCGCATATTCGCGTCCGCGGCCTGATGGCGATCCCGCCCGTGGCAGAAACTTCCGACGGAAATCATGCATATTTTGCGAAAATGCATGAGCTTTTTGTTGACATCGGCAGAAAAAAATACGATAATGTTTTTATGGACTTTCTGTCCATGGGTATGAGCGGAGACTTTGAAGACGCCATTTCCGCCGGCGCGAACATGGTGCGCGTCGGCTCGTCGATTTTTGGCGCGCGGGATTATTCCCGGCACTGAGCGCCGTCTCGGCACACTCCGCAGAGATCAGTGCAGCGGCACGGCAGCCGCCGGCACGTAAAGGGGGGTCCCGAATGGGATTTTTGGATGAACTGAAAAAAATGACCCGTCCGTATGATGACGACGACGAGTTTTTCGATGATGAGGATGAAGCAATCCCGGTCGCGGAAGAGCCCGCGCCGGCACGCCCGGCACAGGCCCGTCCGGCGCAGGCGCGTCCGGCTGCGGCCCGCCGCCCGGCGCCCGCACCGAAAAGGAGCGCCTTCGTGCACGACGAGCCGTCGGAATCGGAGCGTCCCGCGCCGAGCTATGCGCCGAGAGGCGACAGCCGCGCGGCCGACAAGGTCGTCAATCTCAACAACGGCGGCGGCCAGCTCAAGGTCGTGGTCGCTGCGCCGAAGCAGTTTGAGGCCGCGTCCGAGATCGCGGAGCATCTGCGCGATCGCCGCGCCGTGCTCCTCAACCTGGAAAAGACCGATCCGGCGGTCGCCCGCCGGCTGATCGACTTTCTGTCCGGCGTCGCCTACGCGCAGGACGGCAAGATCCGCCGCGTGGCCAGCGCGACGTATATCATCACGCCATTCAATGTCGACCTCATGGGCGACCAGCTCGACGATATGGAGTCGGGCGAGTTTCACCTGTAAATCCGGGCATACTGTCTCTGACAGCGCCTATCGTGTAGTACACCTATAGAAAGAATGGAGGATTATCCAACATGACTCCTCAGGATATTCGGGAAAAAACGTTTGAAAAAGCGATGTTCGGCGGATACGACATGGCCGCCGTGCAGAACTATCAGGAAGAAGTGGCCACCGAGCTTGCCAACGCGCAGAAGGAAGTTGCCGTGCTCAAGGGCAAGATGAAGGTGCTGGTCGATAAGATAGAAGAGTACCGCGCCAGCGAAGACGCCATGCGTCTGGCCATACTGTCGGCCCAGAAGGTCGGCAAGCAGATAGAGGACGATGCCCAGGCCCGCGCCGACAAGATACTCGGCGAGGCCAAGAACACGTCCGACCGAATACTTGGCGGCCTCCAGCACGAAACCGCCAACGAGGAAGCCAAACTCCTCAACGCCAAAACGTCCTGCGCAAAATTTCTGGAAGATGTGCGTAATCTGTGCATGAATCAGCTCGAGTACCTGGATAAGCTCTCCGGGTCGAAAACCGCGGCCGCGCAGCCTGCTGCGCAGCCGGTGAGCGTGAGCGCAGCCCCGGCCGAGCCGGTGTCCGCGCCGGTCGAGCAGCCCGCGCAGCCGGAAGCCCCGGCCGTCGAGCAGCCTGCGCAAGCAGCCCACGTGTCCGCCGCCCCTGTGGAGGCGCAGCCGGTGGAGACCGACGACACCGCGGCCGACAGTGCAGCAGATGACGCCACGCAGCTTTATCACTTCCTGCATAACAGCTGAGTGAACATGCAATCAACCAGGGCGGGACGGCCGGTGCCGTACCGCCCTGCGCAATTTTTATGGAAATACAACTCTGAGAGGAGAAAGATAGAACCATGTCCAAGAACGATTTCAACGCCACAATCAATCTGCCGAAAACAGACTTCCCCATGCGTGCCGGCCTTGCCAAGCGGGAGCCCGAGATGCTCCAGCACTGGTACGACATGGACCTGTACCACGAAATGCTCAAAAAGAACGACGGCAAGCCGCGCTTCAGCCTGCACGACGGCCCTCCGTTCTCCAACGGTGACATCCACATGGGCCACGCGCTCAACAAGGCGCTCAAGGACTTCATCATCCGCTCCTACGCCATGCGCGGCTACTACACGCCCTACATCCCCGGCTGGGACAACCACGGCATGCCCATCGAGAGCGCCATCATCAAGGAGCAGAAGCTCAACCACAAGGCCATGAGCATCGCCGATTTCCGCAGCGCGTGCCACGACTATGCGCAGAAATACATCGACCGCCAGATGGCCGGCTTCAAGCGCATGGGCGTCATGGGCGACTGGGAGCACCCCTACAAGACCATGAACAAGGGCTTTGAGTCCGACGAGGTGCGCGTGTTCGGCAAGATGTATCAAAACGGCCACATCTACAAGGGCCTCAAGCCCGTGTACTGGTGCGCCCACGACGAGACCGCCCTCGCCGAGGCGGAGATCGAGTATCAGGACGATCCGTGCACGACCGTGTTCGTGAAGTTCCCGATGCACGACGATCTCGGCAAGCTGCCGAACGTTGACCACAGCAAGCTCTTCTTCGTCATCTGGACGACGACGATCTGGACGCTGCCCGGCAACCTCGCCATCGCGCTCAACCCGCGCGAGCTGTATAACCTCGTGCAGGCCCCGAACGGCGAGGTGTATATCATGGCCGACGCCCTGACCGAGAAGGTCATGCACATCGGCGGCTTCGACAGCTATGAGGTGCTCGAGCAGCATCCGGGCGACTTCTTCGAGAACATGCTCGCCGACCATCCGTTCCTGCCCAAGACCTCGCGCCTGGTGCTGGCGGATTACGTCACCATGGATTCCGGCACGGGCTGCGTGCACACCGCGCCCGGCTTCGGCGCGGACGACTACCTGACCTGCAAGCGCTACGGCATGGACATGGTCGTGCCCGTGGACGATCAGGGCCGCCACACCGACTACGCCGGCAAGTACGCCGGCATGACCACGGAGGAATCCAACCCCGTCATCCTCGCGGACATGAAGGAAGCCGGCTCTCTGTTCGCATCCGAGGACATCGTGCACAGCTATCCGCACTGCTGGCGCTGCAAGCAGCCGATTATCTTCCGCGCCACGCCGCAGTGGTTCTGCTCCGTCGATTCGTTCAAGGAGGAGGCCGTCGCCGCGTGCGAGAACGTGCGCTGGCTTCCCGCCTGGGGCAAAGAGCGCATGGCCGCCATGATCCGCGAGCGCGCCGACTGGTGCATCTCCCGCCAGCGCCGCTGGGGCCTGCCGATCCCGGTGTTCTACTGCGACGACTGCCACAAGCCCGTGTGCAATGAAGAGAGCATCGACGCCGTGGCCAAGCTCTTTGAAAAGGAAGGCAGCAACGCCTGGTTCGACCGCCCGGCGGCCGACATCCTGCCCGAAGGCTTCACCTGCCCGCACTGCGGCGGCAAGCACTTCACGCAGGAGACCGACACGCTCGACGGCTGGTTCGACTCCGGCTCTACCCACGTTGCCGCCATGCAGCGCGACCAGGGCTTCTGGCCGGCGGATATGTATATCGAGGGCGGCGACCAGTACCGCGGCTGGTTCCAGTCGTCTCTGCTCGTGGCCGTCGGCGCGCTCGGCAAGGGCGCTCCGTACCGCGAGTGCCTGACCCACGGCTGGACGGTCGACGGTGAGGGCAAGGCCATGCACAAGTCCCTCGGCAACGGCATGGATCCGGCCGAGATCATCAACGAGTTCGGCGCCGACATGCTGCGTCTGTGGGCGGGCAGCGCCGACTACCACGCCGATATGCGCTGCTCCAAGGAGATCTTCAAGCAGCTGACGCAAAACTACCTCAAGTTCCGCAACACCGCGCGCTACTGCCTCGGCAACCTCGACGGGTTTGACGCCGAGCATCTCGTCGCGCCGGAGGATATGCTTCCGCTCGACCGCTGGGCCATCACGAAGCTCAACGACCTCATCCGCCGCGTGGCCAAGGCGTATGACAACTATGAATTCCACGTGGTCTCGCACGCGATCAACGACTTCTGCGTCGTGGAGCTCTCGAGCTTCTACCTCGACATCATCAAGGACCGCCTCTACTGCGAGGAACGCAACGGCCTCAAGCGCCGCAGCGCGCAGACGGCGCTGTTCCTCATCCTCGACAGCATGACAAAGATGTTCGCGCCGATCCTCGCCTTCACCTGCGACGAGATTTGGCTGGCCATGCCGCACCGCGCCGAGGACGACGCGCGCAACGTGCTGCTCAACGTCATGAATCAGCCGTTCGACGCCTATGCGCTCAGCGAAGACGAGCTCGCCAAGTGGGATCAGCTGATCCGCGTCCGCACGGACGTCAACGGCGTGCTCGAGGCCGCCCGCGCCGAAAAGCGCATCGGCAAGCCGCTCGAGGCTGCCGTGACGCTGCGCGCCGACGACGATGCCGCCAAGGCCGCGCTCGACGACGTGCAGAGCATGAACCTGCCCGAACTGCTCATCGTGTCGCAGTGCCTCGTCGGCGGCGACGTGCCGGCCGACGCCGTCACCGGCACCGGCACGAACTTCCCCGGCCTGCACATCTCCGTGCACAATGCGCCCGGCACCAAGTGCCCGCGCTGCTGGATGCACTCCGAGCAGGCCGACCCCGAGACCGGTCTGTGCCCGCGCTGCGCCGCCGTCGTCGCCGCGCAGAAGGCGGAGTAAAATCCCGATCCCAAAATCCTGATCCGAAAGCGAGGAACCGCTATGTGGTATGCCATCGTAGCCATCCTGATCCTCATCGCTGACCAAGGCCTGAAGTACTGGGTCACGCTCAATATCCCGCTCGATACAGGGCACGTCACGCTCATCCCCGGCGTGCTGGAGCTGACAAATATCCACAACAACGGCGCTGCCTTCAGCATCCTGCAGCACGCGCCGCACTGGCTCTTCGTCATCTTCACGGTCGTGTTCGCCGCCATCGCGGTGTTCTGCCTGCGGCGCAATATCGTGCACGGCAAGGTCGGCCGCTGGTCGGTCGTGCTCGTGCTCGCCGGCGCGGTCGGCAACTGCATCGACCGCATCCTCAGCGGCTACGTGGTAGACATGTTCAACTTCCTGTTCATGCGCTTCGCCGTGTTCAACCTGGCGGATATCTTCATCGTCGTCGCTGGCATCACGCTGTGCCTGCACGTCATCTTCTACCGGGGCGACGGCAGCGAGGAGGGCGAGCCCGCGCCGAAGAAGGCGCGCAAGTCCCGTCAGCAGCACCCGGGCGCCCCTGCGCGTGCGCACAAGCTGCATCTGCCCGCACGGAAACAGCAGCCCGCTGCGCCAAAAAAGCCCGCCGCGCAGCCCGTGTCCCCCGCCCCGGCGAAGGACGACCCGTTCGCGGCGTGGGATCGCGCGCCCGTGCAGGCGCAGCCGGTGACACCGGCAGCGCCGTCCGCGCCGAAAAAGGCCCCGGCAGCGCCTGCCGCCCCCAAACCGGTGCAGGAAACGCCCAAGGCGGCTGCCCCCGCCGTCAAACCGGCGGACACAGCCCCGGACGACCCCCTGCTCGCCTATCTCAACAGCACGCCCGCCGCGCCGGCCGAACCGGAAGTCGCGGACAGAGACAAGGAAAAAGGCACCGCCCCGGCGGACGGCGAGCACTATTCGCTCGACGACATTTTAGCGGAGTTTTCGGATTTCTAATGGAACAACGAACGATTCAAACACAGGAGAGCGCCGAGCGGATCGACGCTCTCCTTGCGCGCTCTCTGCCCGAGCTCACGCGCAGCGCCGCCCAGCGGCTGCTCGCGCAGGGTGCGGTGACGAAAGACGGCGCACCCGTGAAGAAAAACTATAAGACCGCGCCGGGCGACACGTTTGTCGTCACGCTGCCGGACGCCGCTCCCTCGGAGCTGGTAGCGCAGGACCTGCCGCTGGACGTGGTGTATGAGGACGACGACCTCATCGTCGTCAACAAGCCGCGCGGCATGGTCGTGCACCCCGCGCCCGGCCACGAGGACGGCACGCTCGTCAACGCCCTGCTCGCCCACTGCGGCGACAGTCTCTCCGGCGTCGGCGGAGAGCGGCGGCCCGGCATCGTGCACCGCATCGACAAAGATACGTCCGGTCTGCTCGTCGCGGCGAAAAACGACTTTGCGCACCTCGCCCTCTCGGCGCAGCTGGCCGACCACACCATGGCCCGCACGTATGAGGCCGTCGTCTGCGGCAATCTGCGCGAGGACGCCGGCACGGTCGATGCGCCCATCGGCCGCCACCCGACCGACCGCAAGCGCATGGCCGTGACACAGAAAAATGCCCGCCGCGCCGTCACGCACTGGTCGGTCATCGCACGCTACAACGGCTACACGCACATCCGCTGCGAGCTTGAGACCGGCCGCACGCACCAGATCCGCGTGCACATGGCGCACATCGGTCACCCTCTGCTCGGCGACCTGGTCTACGGCCACAAGCGGCCGGAAAAGGGCCTGAGCGGCCAGTGCCTGCACGCGCGGGCGCTGCGCTTTCTCCACCCGCGCACCGGCGAGCTCGTGACGTTCACCTGCCCCCTGCCGGACTATTTTCAGGACGTGCTGGCGCGCCTCGGCCCGCCGGTCGGCTAATCAGAAAGGAGCATTCCCATGCGCAGATCCGATCGAGAGATCACCGATTTTCAGGAGCTCATCACCGTCATGCGCGGGTGCGACGTCTGCCGCCTCGCCCTGCACGACGAGCCGTATCCCTATATCCTGCCGCTGAACTTCGGCCTGGAGGTGGACGGCGAGACTGTCCGCCTGTACTTCCACGGCGCAAACACCGGCACGAAGTACGACCTCATTGCCAAAAATCCGAATGTCGCGTTCGAGATGGACCGCGGGCACGCGCTCATCCTCGACGATGAGCACGGCAACTGCACCATGACGTACAAGAGCGTCATCGGTCAGGGCCGCATCTCGGTCGTGCCGGACGCGGACAAGGAGCGCGCGCTGCGCGTGCTCATGGCGCAGTATCGTGCGCCGGACTTTCCGTATTCGAAGGCCGTCATTCCCGCAACGACCGTCCTGTGCCTGACTGTCGAGCACATGACCGGCAAGCGCCGCGCGAAAAAGCACGGCTGAATGCACCGCACATAACGAGCAAAAGAGCCCCCGCAGGCAGTGCCTGCGGGGGCTGTTTTTGTGATCCTGCTGCAGATCAGCGGATGAAATTGGTGAACTTGCGCGCTTCCGTCTCCGGGCGCGGGACACCGGCGGCATCGCCGGCTGCAATGCACTGCAGCAGCCAGAGTAAATTGCGCGCAAGCTGGCGCATGGTCTGCAGGCCCTCCTCGTCCTGCGCGACGTCCTCCGGGCGCGCGCCGTGCACCATCGGCCAGTACTGAGAGGACACGACCGGCATATTCGAGATCATCGGGTATTTGACCAGCTGATCGAGCGCGGCCGTCGTGCCCGCGCGGCGCGCCGAGACGACGCAGGCGCACGGCTTATTCGCCCAACTGCCGCCGGCATAGAACAGCCGGTCACAAAAAGCAGACATCGCGCCGGAAATCCCGGCATAGTGTACCGGGGAAGCGAGCACGAGCGCGTCCGCCGTCTCCATCGCGTCGATGGCATCGTTCACCAGCCCGCCGCGCACGCAGCGGCCGGTTGCACGGCAGCCGCCGCAGGCCACGCAACCGCCTATCTGCTCGGCACCGACGGTCAGAATCTGCACCTCGGCACCGGCTGCGCGCAGCACCCGCTCCATTTCGTGCAGGGCGGTGTATGTGCAGCCGCGCGGATGCGGGCTGCCGTTGATCATGAGAATTTTCATCGTATCACCTCACGCGCAGGATAGCACAAATCGCCGCGCAGCGCAAGCGCGCACGCAATGCCCCAAAACGCCTTGCGCGGCAGCAAAACCTGCTGCCGCGCAAAGGAAAAGAAGGGACGTATGCCATGGAGTGGGGGGGGAAAATGAAAGGAAGAAATGCGCATGGTGATACGGGAAACATGACGCGTCGGGCAGCCGGGCATACACAGCCGCCCGACGCGGAGAGGAACGGCTTCGCCGCTATGCGCCGCGGCGAAAGCCGGATCAGGCAGAGATCAGATGGCGCTCCAGCCGCCGTCCACGCACACGATCTGGCCGGTGGTGTAGCTGCAGGCCGGGGAGGCAAAGTAGGTGCACAGGCCGTCCATTTCGCCGGTCTCGCCGTGGCGCTCCATGGGGCAGCACTCGAGGTGCGCCTGATGGAAGAAGGGCGCGTCGATGTAGGCCGCGGTCATTTCCGTCGGGAAGTAGCCCGGGCAGATGCAGTTGACGGTGATGCCGTCGCGCGCCCAGGAGTTGCCGAGCGAGCGCGTCAGGTTGACGATGCCGCCCTTGGCCGCCGCATACGGTGCCGTGTCCACGCCCTTACGGCCGCAGACGCCGTGGATGGACGAGACCATGATGATGCGGCCGTACTGATTGGGCTTCATGGACTGGCGCACGACCTCGCGGCAGGTGAAGAACTGCCCGTTGAGGTCGGTGTTGATGACGTTGAGCCAGTACTCGTCCGTGAGCGTGGCCGGGTCGCCGCCGCCCGGAATACCAGCGGCATTGACCAGAATGTCGATCTTGCCAAAATGCGCGACGACGTCGCTGACGCAGTCCGTGATGCTCTTGGAATCCTGCAGATCCATGTAATGCGGATAGACCTTGACGCCGTATTCCGCCTCGATCTCCCTGGCGTTTTCATCCAGACGATCGGTGCGGCGGGCGACGAGCGCGATGTCTGCGCCCGCGTTGGCCATTGCCTTGGCGAACTGAAGGCCGAGACCGGAGGAACCGCCGCAGCAGAACGCGACCTGGCCGGAAAGATCAAACAGATTGTTTTTCATAATAAAGCCTTCCTTTTATAAAAAATTCAGTATGGTTTAGAAGAACCAGCAGTTTTCGTAGGCGCTGAGCGTGGCATCGGCCATCGTGCCGCCCTTGTTGGCGTCGCCGACAAAGACGACCTTGTCGAACGCATCCTTGAGCTGCTGCTCGTAGCTCTTGTCGGGGCGATTACCGAGCGCCATGATGACGATATCGGCCGGGCGGGTGACGACCTCGCCGGTGTCGGTCTTTTTGAGCTCGACCGCGCCGTCGGTCACGCCGGCAATGGCGTGCTCGGTCAGGACCTCCACGCCGCTCTCGGCGAGCAGGGACAGCAGCTTGTAGCGCGCGGTGCGGTAGATCGTGACACCGACCTCCTTCTGCATCTCGACGACCGTGACCTTGTTGCTGTCGCACAGGAAGTGCGCGACCTCAAGGCCGACATGGCCGCCGCCGATGACGGCAATGTTCTTGCCCTCGAAGGAGACGCGGCCCATGAGCACGTCCTCAATATAGTAGACATTGCTGCGGTCCACACCGGGAATGTTCGGCACGATCTGATCGCCGCCGCAGGCGACGACGACGCCGTAGGGATCGAGCGCGCGCAGCGTCTCGACCGTGGCGGGTGTGTTCAGGCGCACCTCGATGTGGTACTCCTTCATCTCGGCCTTCATGGTCTCGATGAGCTCGGCCACCATACCCTTGCACGGCGCTTTCGAGGCCAGCACGGCGCTGCCGCCGAGATGGTCACGGCTCTCGAAAATGACCGGGTAATAACCGCGCTTTTTCAGCAGGAGCGCAGCCTGCATGCCGCCGGGGCCGCCGCCCACGACCGCGACCGTGCGGCCGGCGCCGGTCTTGACCAGGTTCTCGTCGCCGTAGACCGTGGCGCGGCCGGTGACGGGGTTGATGGCGCAGTGCAGGTTCTTGTCCCGTCTGGATGGGTACGGAATGGTGGCCTTAACGAATCTCGGAAGT
>ENA-USZI01002333-USZI01002333.1-human-gut-metagenome-genome-assembly--contig:-NODE-2333-length-11310-cov-6.127927_pt1 | contig 11310 bp, 10 predicted proteins | sample MGYA00250042_ERZ773532 | MGnify/ENA primary metagenome ERZ773532 (study PRJEB29103, sample SAMN06112036) | human gut metagenome | biome: human gut; feature: ankylosing spondylitis patient; material... | reverse complement strand
TATCTGACTTGTAGAACTTATATTATTATAAATATATAATTATTAATGTACTAATATTATTATACGTTGAAACGGAATAATATTACATCGCCGTCTTTAACAACATAGTCTTTACCTTCCATACGTACAAGACCTTTTTCCTTGGCTTTAGTATAAGAGCCACAGTCAAGTAAATCCTTATAGTTGACAACTTCTGCTTTGATAAAGCCTCTCTCGAAATCGCTGTGGATTTTACCTGCAGCACCAGGAGCTTTAGTTCCGTTAGTTATTGTCCAGGCTCTTGTCTCTGTCTCACCAGCAGTTAAGTAACTTATAAGACCTAATATTCTGTAGCTTGCAGCGATAAGCTTATCAAGACCAGAAGAACTAATTCCAAGGTCCTCTAAGAACATTTTCTTTTCATCATCATCAAGTTCTGAGATTTCCTGTTCAATCTGTGCACATATAACGAATACTTCGCAGTTATCCTTTTTAGAATATTCACGTACACTCTGTACATATTCATTGTTAGCACCATCATCGGCAAGGTCATCTTCTGATACATTAGCAGCGAATATAACGGGCTTGCTTGTAAGAAGATTGTATTCCCTCATAAAGGACTCTTCGTCTTCATCTTCACATTCAAAGTTCTTGGCAAGATTACCAGCCTCAAGGAACTTAAGAAGTCTTTCGATAAGGTCACATTCTTTAGCAATGTCCTTATTATTGTAGGAAGCACGCTTCTGCTTAGCAAGACGTCTTTCAAGAACTTCCATATCAGAAAAGATTAATTCAAGGTTGATTGTCTCAATATCTCTTACAGGGTTGACAGAACCATCAACGTGAACAATATTAGAGTCCTCAAAACATCTGACAACGTGAACGATTGCATCAACTTCTCTTATATTAGCAAGGAACTGGTTACCAAGACCTTCACCTTTAGAAGCACCCTTAACAAGACCAGCTATATCAACGAATTCAATAACGGCAGGTGTAATCTTTGCTGAATTATAAAGTGCTGCAAGCTTATCAAGTCTTTCATCTGGTACGGCAACAATTCCTACATTAGGGTCTATTGTACAGAATGGATAATTGGCTGATTCTGCTCCAGCCTTAGTTAAAGAATTAAAAAGTGTACTCTTTCCAACATTAGGAAGACCAACTATTCCAAGTTTCATATATTCTCCTCATTTCCAACATAAATGTGTATCATATGCAGATTTATGTTTAGTAAATATACGCGGTAACGCAACCTGTATTTTAACATATCTTTTCCTAAAGCTCAACTAATTACATACAATCAGATGGTGTGAGTGTTAAAATTACTATTTTTATGTGGATATACATATGATTGTATATTTTACGGGCATAATATAGTGCAAAAGTTTAAAAAAATTTTATAAATTAGTGGAAAACACTTGTATTTTGCACAAAATCAGTATAGAATTGTTCTCAAAGTGGAGAAAAGTGGTAGCAAGTGGGGGAAAGGAGGAACGATTGCTATGTTTATGGGCGAATATGGACATACAATAGATGCCAAAGGCAGAATAATCGTTCCTGCGAAGTTCCGCGAAAGCCTTGGGGATAATTTTATTATCACTAAGGGACTTGATAACTGTTTATTTGTATACACTAATGAAGAGTGGCAGAGATTCGAGGAGAAGCTTAAGACACTGCCTCTTACTAATAAGAATGCCAGAACATTTACAAGATTCTTTCTTGCAGGAGCAGCAGATGTCGAATTAGACAAGCAGGGAAGAATTCTTATACCATCTGTATTAAGAGAGTTTGCTTCGTTACAGAAGGATGTAGTATTTGTAGGTGTTGGAAGCAGGATAGAGATATGGAGTAAAGAAAGCTGGAATGACAGTATAAGCAATTATGATGACAATATGGACGAGGTCGCAGAGAATATGGACAGTCTGGGATTCACCATATAATTAATTGCTGATATAGCAGGCGGAAAGGAGATTAGTATGGAGTTTAAGCATAAGTCAGTTCTTTTATATGAGACGGTAGATGAATTGAATATTAAACCCGATGGCATATATGTTGACGGAACTCTTGGCGGCGGCGGACATTCATACGAAATCGCAGGAAGACTTTCCGAGGGTGGAAGATTGATAGGAATAGATCAGGACGAAGATGCCATAAAGGCAGCAAGTAAGAGATTAGAACCATATATGGACAGGGTTACAATCGTAAGAAATAATTACTGTAATATGGACAAAGTCCTTGATGAGTTAGGAATAGATAAAGTTGATGGAATTATGCTGGATCTGGGTGTTTCATCATATCAGTTAGATGCGGCTGACAGAGGGTTTACATATAATGTGGACACAGCACTTGATATGAGAATGGATCAAAGACAGGAGATTACAGCTAAAGATATTGTTAATGAATACAGCGAATTTGATCTTTACAGAATAATAAGAGATTATGGTGAGGACAGGTTTGCTAAGAATATAGCTAAGCATATAGTGGCTGCAAGACAGGAAAAGCCAATTGAGACAACATTTGAGCTTAACGATATTATAAAGGCAGCTATACCTATGAAGGTAAGGGCGACAGGTGGACATCCATCTAAGAGAACTTATCAGGCTATAAGAATTGAACTTAATAAAGAATTGGAAGTGCTAGAGAATTCCATAGATATGATGATTGACAGGCTTAAGCCAGAAGGAAGACTTTGTATAATAACATTTCATTCGTTAGAAGACAGAATAGTAAAGACAAGGTTTAGGAATAACGAGAATCCTTGTACCTGTCCACCAAGCTTTCCTGCGTGTGTGTGTGGTAAAGTACCGAAGGGCAGGGTGATTACAAGAAAGCCTGTAGTTCCAACAGATGAAGAGATTAATGAAAATAGCAGATCAAAGAGTTCTAAGTTAAGAGTATTTGAAAGGGTATAATGGGAGGTAGTGTAAAGTGGAAAAGAGAAGTAGAGCAGAGTACAGAAGAAATTCAAGAAATGTAAGCAAAGTGCCGTATGAATATGGTAGTGCGGTAAGACAATTAAATATCGCTGAACCACTTAAAACCCCAGATGAATCCCAGCAGACACAGAAGGAAATCAACAGAGAAATAAGAAGGCAGAGACAGAAGCAGATAAGACGCAATAATAAGATCAATCTTATGTATACAGTTGCAGTTGCAAGTGTTGCTGCAGTTGTCTTCTTTATATGTTATCAGTACCTTAATGTTCAGGCAGCAGCTAAGACTAATTCAGATGTGATAGCTGAGTTAAAGAGCGAGCTTAGCACATTAAAGGAGAATAATGACGTATTAGAGTCAGATATTAATGCAAGCATAGATTATGATGCTATATATGATACAGCAGTTAATGAATTAGGAATGGTGTATCCAGAAAAGAAGCAGGTTATTACATACGATTCTAAAGAGAGCGAATATGTAAAGCAGTATAAAGATGTTCCTGAAAGCAATTAATATTCAGGGAAAATAATATAATAAGAGGTACTTATGGTAAGCGATGAACAGTTAAAAAAGAATAAGTACAGAAGAAAAAAAGTTATGCTTAAACGTGTTCACACCAAAGGAATGGTTGCACTTGTAATGGTAGTAGTAATTCTTATGGCATTAGGTGGACAGGTATTCAGAATTAATTATACACACGGAGAGACATATGCCAAGGCAGTGTTAGACCACCAGACATATACATCAACAGAACTACCTTATAAGAGAGGTCAGATATTAACTGGTGATGGAACTGTGCTTGCATACAGTGAGAGAGTATATAATCTTATATTAGATGTCAAGCTTATGCTTTCAGACGGAGAATATAAAGAACCTACATTATCAGCTCTTTGTAAATATTTTAATTTAAACAGAAGTGAGCTTGAGCAAAAGGTGAGTGAGAATTCACAGAGCAGGTATCAGAAGCTTTTATCAAACCTTACTACAGATCAGATAGCTGATTTTAAAAATCTTATGGCAGACTCAACTGAGGGAAAGAATATTAAAGGTGTATGGTTTGAGGACAGTTATATAAGAAAATATCCTCTTGGAACATTTGCAAGTGATGTTGTTGGATTTGCAAGTGCCACTAATGGTGGTGAGCTTGGAATTGAAAGCCAATATGATGAGGAATTAACTGGTACTAATGGAACAACATACAGCTATGTAGATGAAGGTCTTGAGGTTACAGAGACACAGAAAAATGCTGTTGATGGCAATAATATAGTTACAACACTTGATTATAATGTACAGTCGATTATTGAGAAATGCATATTAGAATATAATGAAGAAAAGCCTTCAAAGAATACAGCAGTAGTAGTGGCAGACCCATCTAATGGTGAGATACTTGGAATGGCTAGTTATCCAACCTTTAATCTTAATGATCCAAGAAAATTAACTGGTATGTATACAGATGAGGAGATTAAAGATATGTCTGATGAAGAATACAGAAATAACCTGTATTCTTTATGGACTAATTATTGTGTATCAGAAAGTTATGAGCCAGGTTCAACATTTAAACCAGTAACGGTAGCCTCAGCTTTGGAGGAAGGTGTTGTAAAGGATGGTGATACATATGTATGCAAGGGATTTGAAACTGTAGCTGATTATAAATTAAAGTGTCATGTGTTCAGTACAATAGGTTCACATGGTTCACTTACAGTTGAGCAGGCACTTATGAATTCCTGCAACCCGTATATGATTCATCTTGCACTTGAGATGGGTAACAGCAGATTTGCATATTACCAGTCATTGTTTGGATTTGGAAAGATAACCGGAATAGATCTTCCAGGTGAGACAACAGGTATCGTATATGGTGACCGTATGACAACTATTGATGCGGCTTGTAATTCATTTGGACAGACTATTAATGTTAATATGATGCAGATGATGGCGGCATATTGTTCAATTATTAATGGTGGTATGCTTTACCAGCCACATATTGTAAAGAGAATTGAATCAGCCAATGGTGAAGTTGTAAAGGAATATAAGGCTAATCTTGTAAGACAGACAATTACAGCTTCAACATCAAAGCTTTTAAGAAGATATCTTAAGAATACAGTAGAAGAAGGAACAGCCAAGAAAGCAGGCGTTACAGGATATTCAGTTGCTGGTAAGACAGGAACAGCCCAGAAGGGTGATAGAAAGGATAACAAGTGGATTATATCATTTATAGGACACGCACCAGCAGAAAATCCTAAGTTTGCAATATATGTAGTTATTGATGAGCCATATGGAACTACAGGAACATCAGGAAGTTCAGCAGATGTGCTTACACTTACACATAATATACTTGAAAAGCTTCTTCCATATATGAATGTATACAAGGATGCCTCAGACGAATATGAGGATACAAGTTCGAGTCCTGATGAATTAACAGTTGATGGGATACCAGCAGGCACAGCTTCATCTAATTAAGCTGTTAAGTAATAATAAGTATAAGAATAACCCTGAATAAACTTTCATAATAATAAGTAAGTTTATTCGGGGTTATTGTATTAGTGACAGAAAGAATTAAGCTTAATGAAGATGAGAGATATGGTTATTTTGTAAGAACAAGACATAGAAAGAAGCTTCTGGTGGTTATAGTAAGCCTTGTGCTTATAATGTCACTGCTCACAGTAAGAGTTGGATATATAATGACCGTCAGGGCTGAATATTACAGCGTGCGTGCAACAGAGCTTCACGAGAGGGAGAGAGCCATAAAGGCTATGCGCGGAAGAATTCTTGATACTAATGGAGTTGTCCTTGCTGACAATACGACTGTGTGTACAATATCCGTTATTCACAGCCAGATAGATAAGCCGGAAGAAGTTATTAAAATGCTTTGTGACAATCTTGATATGGACGAAGCAGCTGTAAGAAAAAAGGTTGAAAAGGTATCGTCAATTGAAACTATAAAGACCAATGTTGATAAAGATACAGGAGATATAATAAGGAAAGCTGGCTTAAATGGAGTTAAGGTAGATGAGGATTATAAAAGATATTATCCTTATGATACGCTTGCTTCCAAGGTGCTTGGCTTTACAGGAAGTGATAATCAGGGAATAGTCGGACTTGAGGCTAAGTATGATGTATATCTTGCTGGCAATAATGGCAGGATACTTACACTTACCGATGCATGGGGTACAGAGATAAAAAATGCAAAAGAGGGAAGGTTAGAGCCGCAGAGAGGTCAGGATTTATATATAAGCATAGATATGAATATACAGTCATATGCCCAGCAGTTAGCATATACAACGCTTGCAAAGAAAAATGCTAAGCGGGTGTCAATAATAGTTATGAATCCTAATAATGGAGAGTTGTATGCAATGGTCAACGTGCCTGAATATAATCTTAATGAGCCGTATGTACTTAATTACGAGGTGGAAGATGACGGCAGTTCAGGCAATAAAATGGATCTTCTTAATAATATGTGGAGAAATTTCTGCATTAATGATACTTATGAGCCAGGTTCAGTGTTTAAAATGGTAACTGCAACAGCAGCACTTGAAACCAAAGTTGTAAGTTTAAGTGACTCCTATACCTGTTCAGGTTCAACGCTTGTTGGTGACAGGCGCATAAGGTGTCATAAGACAACGGGCCATGGAACACAGGATTTTACACATACAGTTATGAATTCCTGCAACCCTGCATTTATTGAATGGGGAAGAAGGGTAGGTGTTGATAATTTCTATAATTACTGCGGCAAGCTTGGACTTTTGTCTAAGACTGGAATAGATATTGCTGGTGAGGCTTCAACGATTATCCACAATAAAGAAAACGTTGGTGAAGTAGAGCTTGCAACAATGTCATTCGGACAGTCATTTCAGATAACACCTATCCAGATGCTTCGTGCGGCGGCAGCAATTGTCAATGGTGGTAACCTTGTTACACCACATTTTGCAGTTAAGACAAGTGATGGTTCGGGGCAGACTTATAATGAGTTCTATTATTCTACAACTGAGAGCACAATTGACAAATCAACAAGTGATACTATGAGGGACATATTAAGGCAGGTAGTTGAGGAAGGCGGTGGAAAGAATGCATATATAGAGGGCTTTTCAATAGGTGGAAAGACAGCAACATCACAGAAGCTTCCGAGAGGCTCTGGAAAGTATATCGCTTCATTTATAGGATTTTCAAGTGTGGAAAATCCACAGGTTATTGCTATGTGTCTTATTGATGAGCCAGAAGGGGTATATTATGGCGGTACAATTGCAGCACCGGTCATAAGAGAGTTATATGAAAATATACTTCCGTACCTTAATAACAAGTAAGAAAATGCGTTAATAAAGCGTTAAAACAGTGTTTATCCGCTTTACAGATGGATAGGTGTAGAGTAAAATAAAGACAGTTGTTTAAAAAACGTATTATATGCGTGGTAATGGAGGAACATTATGGAATTAAATAATAAAAAGGTAATGGTAGTTGGTACTGGAATAAGTGGAATCGGTGCTATAGACCTTCTTAACAAAGCTGGTGCAGACTGTATTATATATGACGGTAACGAAAAGCTTTCAAGGGAAGATATATCAAAGAAACTTAAAGGCAATAAAGCAGAGATTATTATTGGAAAGCTGCCAGAGGATATAACTAATCAGGTCGACCTTCTTGTAATAAGTCCGGGCGTTCCGGTTGACAGTCCTATTGTTGAACAGTTTAAGAAAGCAGAAGTTCCAGTATGGGGCGAGATAGAACTTGCATATAATTATGATAAAGGCAGAATAATTGCCATAACAGGTACTAATGGCAAGACAACAACTACAGCTTTGGTAGGACAGATAGTGAAAGCCTATAATGAGAAGACATTTGTTGTTGGAAATATAGGTAATTCATATACGGGAGAAGTGCTTAATACAAGTAATGACTCTTATACAGTAGCAGAGATAAGCAGCTTCCAGTTAGAAACAATACACAAGTTCCATCCGGTTGTAAGTGCGATACTTAACATTACACCAGACCACCTTAACAGACATCATACAATGGAATGTTATTCCAAGACTAAAGAAAACATTTCTATGAACCAGACAAAGGATGATGTGTGTGTCCTTAATATGGAGGACGAAGAATTATACAGATTTGGAAGTGAGTGTCCAGCTAAGGTTGTATGGTTCTCAAGCAAGAGAAAGCCTGAGATTGGTGCATATGTTCAGGGAGATGATATAAGATATACAGATGGCACCACAGATGAGCTTATGCTTAATGTACACGATATGAACCTTCTTGGAACACATAACTATGAAAATGTATGTGCTGCTATAGCAATGACTAAGGCAGCAGGCATACCTGATGACATAATTGTACAGCAGGTAAAGAAGTTCAAGGCTGTAGAACACAGAATAGAATATGTAGCTACCAAGAATGATGTATGGTATTACAACGATTCCAAGGGAACTAATCCGGAAGCTTCTGTAAAAGCAATTGAGGCTATGGTAAGACCAACTATATTAATAGGTGGTGGTTATGATAAAGGCTCTGAATTTGATATGTATGTAAAAGCCTTCAAGGGCAAGGTAAAGAAGCTTGTTCTTATAGGCCAGACTGCTAATAAAATAGCCCAGACCTGTGATAAATACGGATTTAAGGACTATGTATTTGCTGATAATTTAAAAGAAGTAGTAGATATATGTGCAGCCAGCGCAGACAAAGGTGATGCGGTATTATTATCACCAGCGTGTGCAAGCTGGGGAATGTTTGATAATTATGAACAGAGAGGTGACATGTTCAAGCAATATGTCAATGAACTTTAATTATGGCAAAGAAAAGAAGAAAAAGAAAGAATGGATTCTATTTTGATTACAGTCTTTTGTTTGTGCTTATATTCATTGTAGGTTTCGGACTTACAATGATATACAGTACAAGTTCTTACACAGCGCAGATTAATTATGGCAATCCGGAATACTATTTTAAAAGACAGCTTATATTTGACCTGTTAGGTTTTGCGTGTATGTTTTTTATAGCAAGATTTGTAGATTATCATATTTTAAAAAAGGCCGCTCCGTGGATATTTGTTATATCACTTTTAATGGTGTTAGCAGTTATTCCATTTGGACGTGAAAGCCACGGTGCTAAAAGATGGATATATATTGGTCCGATAAGCTTTCAGCCAGCAGAGCTTGTTAAGATAAGTGTTATTATTATGGCGGCGGCTAAGATGTGTGCGTCAGGAACAAAGATAAAAAAACTGTCACAGATAGCGAAAATATTTTTGGGCTGTGCAGTAATTCCGGCGGCTATGCTTTTTGGAATTACATCTAACTTAAGTAGTGCAATCATAGTATGTGGAATTGTGTTTGTTATGACATTTGTTGTATATCCTAATTACTGGGTTCACGGCGGAATTATCGGAATTATAATGGCAGGCTATATAGCAGGCAGGCAGTGGCTTAAGCAGGCTGTTGAAAATGGAGTACAGTTTAAGAAGTTCCGTTTTACAAGACTTTTAGTATGGGTAGACCCTGAAAAGTACATAGACGGAAAAGGCTATCAGACTATGCAGGGGCTTTATGCCATAGGTTCTGGCGGACTTTTTGGTAAGGGACTTGGAAAGAGTATGCAGAAGTTAGGCTTCATACCAGAGTCGCAGAATGATATGATATTTTCAATAATATGTGAGGAGTTAGGACTGTTTGGTGCTGCGTGCGTTATTATGCTTTTTATAATAATGCTCTGGAGAATTATATATATATCACAGAACTCACCAGATTTGTTCGGTTCACTTCTTGCAGTTGGAATATTCGCCCATATAGCAATTCAGGTAATAGTTAATATTGCCGTTGTAACCAATGTATTTCCTAATACAGGCGTAACACTTCCATTTATAAGCTATGGAGGCACGGCGAGTCTGTTCCTGCTGGCAGAGTTAGGAATTGTGTTTAATATAAGTAGTCAGATTAGGTTAGAGAGATAGTTATGGCAAAGGCGAGAAAGAAAAAAAGGCTGTTCATAATATCTACTATTGTGGCAGCCCTGATAGCTGCGTGTGCGGCTGTCTATTTTGGATTTAGAACTGATAAGATAACATATGTGGGTAATTCCCATTATTCTAATGAAGAAATGACAAACAGAATATTTGGAAATGACACACCAAACACTGTATTGTATACACTGTTTGGCAATAAGAAAAAGACAATACCTTTCATTCAGAAATATGATGTTGAAATACAGTGGCCAAGAGGTATGTACATAACAGTCTATGAAAAGGCAGTTATTGGTTATATACGTTATATGGGCTGTAATATGTATTTTGACAAAGACGGTATTGTTGTTGAAAGTTCAACAGAAACTTTTGAAAAAGTTCCTGAGATAATAGGTCTTAAGTTTAATTCAATAGTGCTTGATTCCAAGCTTGAAGTCGGAGATGATGAAGAATCGCAGAAAATGAAACCGCGCCAATATGATGGCACTCATCCACAATGATTTGCCCATAATTCCTGACCAGAGGTTCAACTTCTCCGTGTCTGGATATGGACTGCACCACCGCAATATCAATATTGCCACAGGGTTTATGTTTACCTCCCCCGATAATACCAATATTGTCACCAACCTGCAGAAACACCGCGAGACGCTCCTGCCACTGCTTCAGCAATTCAGTCCTGTGTACCAGTATCAGTGTATTCACTTTCCGTCTGGCAATCACTGCCGCTGCGGTAACTGTCTTACCAAAAGCCGTTGGCGCACAAAGCACACCAGTGTCATAACGGAGTAATGCCGAAACGGCCTCTTCCTGCTCCGCTCTGAGGTTTCCCATAAAAACGGCATTACATTCCGTCCCGGCAAATCGTTTATCGATTTGCCGGGGATGCCTCTACCGACACAAACCTGGAACAGGGAGTCCATTTTTTCCGCCGGAGGCAGAATGCCGTTTCCTTTCCGCTGAAAATGTGGTATATAATGAGGGGTGAAAATCTGGGAGGGAACATACAATGACGCTTTCAACCGCACTGTTTATCTTTGCCGCGCAGCTGCTGGCCTATCTGGTCAAAGGGCTGATCGGCTTCGGCAACCCCCTGATCTCCGCGCCGATTTTGTCCATGGGCCTGGACAATGTGGTCATCACCCCGGGTACGCTGCTGCTGGACTGCCCGGTGAACGCCTGGATCACCTGGAAAAACCGGCACAGCTTCCAGTGGCGGAAGATCCTGCCGTTGCTGGCGGCCAACTTCTGCGGCGTGATCCCCGGCACGCTGCTGCTGCGCTTTTCCATGCCCTGGGTCATCAAAACCGTGCTGGGCGTCGTCGTGGTGCTTTTAGGGCTGGAGATGGCCACCCGCTCCCTGCGGCCGGTGAAGCCGGACCGGAAGGACCGGCCCTGGCTGCGGCTGGCGGTGTCCGCGTTCTCCGGCGTGTGCGCGGGCCTCTTCGGCATCAACATGT
>ENA-USZI01002329-USZI01002329.1-human-gut-metagenome-genome-assembly--contig:-NODE-2329-length-11317-cov-3.529715_pt1 | contig 11317 bp, 7 predicted proteins | sample MGYA00250042_ERZ773532 | MGnify/ENA primary metagenome ERZ773532 (study PRJEB29103, sample SAMN06112036) | human gut metagenome | biome: human gut; feature: ankylosing spondylitis patient; material... | reverse complement strand
GTGTCCGCCAATCCGACCGGTCCGATCCATATCGGCGGCAACCGTTGGGCCGCGGTCGGCGACTTCATGGCCCGCGTGCTTGAGGCGAACGGCGCCAAGGTGGTGCGCGAATACTATTTCAACGATCACGGCGAGCAGATCAACCGTTTCGCCAAGTCGCTGGTCGCGGCAGCCCACGGTGAGGAAACCCCGATCGACGGTTACAAGGGCGCTTATATCGATGAGATCGCACGTCGCGTCATCGATGAGGCAAAAGCCGACGGTATTGCGATTCTCGACCTGCCGCGCGTCGACGGTGGCGTTGACAACGATGGCAATCCGCTGGGTGAGGGCGATTCCGAACAGCGTGAGGAATTCCGCAAGCGTGCAGTGCCGATGATGTTCGACGAAATCCGCAAATCCATGAAGGATTTCCGTGTGAATTTCGACGTGTGGTTCCATGAGAACAGCTTGTATTCCGATGGCGAAGTCGACAAGGCGATCGCCGATCTGCGTGAACGCGGCGACATTTACGAAAAGGATGGCGCAACCTGGTTCGAATCCACCAAGCATGGTGACGACAAGGATCGTGTGATTATCAAGTCCGACGGCAACTACGCGTATTTCGCAGCTGATATTGCTTACTATCGCAACAAGCGTCATCGTGACAACGATCCGGCAGACATCGCCATTTACATGCTGGGTGCCGACCATCACGGCTATATCGGCCGCATGATGGCCATGTGCGCCGCATTCGGCGACGAACCTGGCGAAAACATGCAGATTCTTATCGGCCAGCTCGTCAACGTGCTGAAGGACGGCAAGGCAGTGCGCATGTCGAAGCGCGCCGGCAATGTGGTGACCATCGACGATCTGACCGACGCTATCGGCGTGGATGCCTCCCGTTATTCGTTGGCACGCACCGACTACAATTCCCCGGTCGACATCGACCTGAACCTGCTCGCTTCGCATTCCAACGAGAATCCGGTGTACTACGTGCAGTATGCGCACGCCCGCTCCTGCAATGTGGATCGCAATGCGGCTGCTGCCGGCATCACCTACGAGGGTGCCGACGTGAGCCTGCTCGACACCGCCGCCGATGGCGAAGTGCTTGCCGCGCTCGCCCAGTGGCCGGCCCTGCTGCGCGAAGCCGGAGACCTGCGCGCCCCGCATCGCGTAGCCCATTACTTGGAAGACCTCGCCGCCACCTACCACAAGTGGTACAACGTGGAACGCGTGGTGCCTATGGAGCTCACCGATCCGGAAGCTCGCGGCGAACAGGCTGAAGCCCTGCGCATCGCCAAGGCTCCGGAACCGGCTCGTGCAGCCGCACGTTTGAAGCTCAATGACGCCGTTAAGACGGTTATCGCCGAAGGCCTTGACCTGCTTGGCGTTGCAGCCCCAGACAGGATGTGATCGCCATGGCAGTCACCCCCATCTGGCCGGCCGGCTCCAACGTGAACGAGCAAGGTGAAATCACGTTCCATGGCCGCACTGCCGAAAGCCTGCTGAACGAATTTGGTTCGCCGCTCTACGTCATCGACACCGATGACGTGCGAGCCCGCGCCGCCAAATTCGTCAAATCCGCGGCAAATGCGTTCAACAACACCGTAACCCACGTCAGCTTCGCCGGAAAAGCACTGCTTTCCAAGGAAATCTGCCGTATCGTCACCGAATCCGGCATGCTGATCGACACCTGCACCATGGGCGAGATGCGCATCGCGCTCGCCGCGGGCGTTCCCGGACGGCGACTCGTGCTGCACGGCAACAACAAGTCCGACGCGGAAATCGAACTCGCCATTACCGAAGGCTTCGCCAAAATCGTGGTGGACGAGCCGAACGAGCCGGCCCGCATCGCCGAAATCGCCAAGCGTCTCGGCAAGCGCGCTCGCGTGATGTTGCGTGTTACGTCCGGCATTCATGCGGGCGGCCACGAATTCGTGTCTACCGCGCATGAGGACCAGAAGTTCGGTGTCGCCTTGCTGCCGGTTGGTGCCGATGCAAGCAAGCTGAACGTGCTCGACGATTTGGCTGACGTGACCCCCGCAGGGTCGAACGCACGCCTAGGCGAAAGCGAAGCCACTCCGGGCGAAAGCGCAGAACGCCAACTGCAGTACGACATCAAATACCCGTATGACATGAGCCACGAGAAGGTTTCCGAAGGCGACCGCAAACTCGCCGAAGCCATGACCATGGTGGCTGATGGCCCCGCGCTCGCCGTATTGAAGGAGATCTACCGCCATCAGGACGTGCTCGAACTGGTCGGTGTGCATTCGCATATCGGGTCGAACATTCACGATGCGGACGCCTTTATCCAGGCCGCGAAGCGCATGATGCTGCTGCGCAAGACCTTCTACGCCACCGACGCATACACCCTGCCGGAGGTCGACTTGGGCGGCGGCTATTCCGTGGCCTACACCGATGGCGAGGATTCCATGGATCTCGATACGGAACTTGCCCGCCTTGCCGATGCGGTCACCACCGTGAACCGTGCGCTCGGCATGCCCGCTCCGGTCATCTCGTTCGAGCCGGGCCGTTGGACGGTCGCCCCGACCGGCGTCACCCTGTATCGTGTGGGCACGGTCAAGCCGGTGCAGCTTGCCGGAACCGCGAAAGACAAGGCTGGCAATCCGGTTACGGAACGCGTGTACGTGTCTGTCGACGGCGGCATGAGCGACAATATTCGTCCGGCATTGTATGGATCGGATTACACTGCGAGAATCGCCAATCGTGAGGGTTCCAGCGAAACCAAGCTGTGCCGTGTGGTCGGCATGCACTGCGAATCGGGCGATATCATCGTCAACGAGGTGCGTCTTCCTGCCGATATTCAGCGTGGTGACGTGCTGGCGGTGCCTGTTACGGGTGCATACGGTCGCACGATGGCCAGCAACTACAATCAGGCGCTGATTCCTGCGGTTGTTGCCGTATCCGAGCAAGACGCGCATGTGATGATTCGCCGTCAGACGGTCGATGATCTGCTGGATTGGGATGTGAGCGAATAGCGATTCGTGGCGTTTCGCTCGTGTTTCGTATTGTTCATGGCGATTCGTCTCAAATTACGGATGCAGCGTGGATGCAGTATGGGCGGTTTTCGGGGCAAAGCTCGGAAACCGTCCATTTTCGTATGATTTCGCGGTCTTACGTCATATCGGGACCGTACAATAGGCAGGGTTACACCAATACTTCACATTCAAGGGAGGATGCCTTGGTACAGGAAGATGTTGCGCCGATTCGCGTTGGATTGTTGGGCGCGGGCACGGTCGGCTCTCAGACCGCACGCCTGCTGGTGGAGCAGAAGGATGAGCTCGCCGCACGCATCGGACGACCGATCGAACTGACCGGCGTCGCCTGCCTTGATCCGTCGGAAACCGACCCGTTCCCGTGGATCGACAAGTCCGTGGTGACCACCGACACCATGAGCGTGGCCACCAATGCTGACATTGTGGTCGAACTGATCGGTGGAACCGGCGTGGCCCGCAAGTTCGTGCTTGCGGCCATCGAATCCGGCGCTTCCGTGGTTACCGCCAACAAGGCGCTGTTGGCCAAGTATGGTCCAGAAATCTATGCCGCCGCCGAAGCCAAGGGCGTCGATATCTACTTCGAGGCTTCCGTGGGCGGTGCTATTCCGTTCCTCAAGCCACTGCGTGAATCCCTCGTCGGAGACAAGGTGACGAGCATGCTCGGCATCGTCAACGGCACCACGAACTACATTCTCGACGAAATGACCACCAAGGGTCTTGATTTCGACGACGTGCTGAAGGACGCTCAGGCCAAGGGATACGCCGAAGCGGATCCGACCGGGGACATCGAAGGCTACGATGCGGCCAACAAGGCGGCCATCATGGCCACGCTCGGCTTCCACACCAACGTGACCATCGATGATGTGTCCGTTGAGGGCATCACCAAGATCACCGCCGACGATATTGCTGCCGCAACCGCCGAAAACAAGGTCATCAAGCTGCTGGCCGTGGTGGAGAATGGCGAGGCCGGTGTGTCTGCCCGCGTGTATCCGGCGCTGATTTCCAACGAGCATCCGCTGGCTTCCGTGCATGGTTCCTTTAACGCGGTGTTTGTGAAGGCCGAAGCGGCTGACGATCTGATGTTCTACGGTCGTGGCGCTGGCGGCGCTCCGACCGCTTCCGCAGTGGTCGGCGATGTGGTGACCGAGGCGCGTCACATCGCACAGGGCTGCACTGGCCCGACCATTCCGTTGTATAAGGATTTGAAGAAGGCTCCGATCGAGGCTTCCAAGGCCGAGTTCGCGGTGCGTTTCGTGATTCACGACAATCCGGGCGTACTTGCGGCCATTGCGGCCAGGTTCGCCGAGCATGGCGTGTCCATCAATGGTGTGAACCAGGATCTCAAGCCCACGCTGAAGGATCCGGGCTACGACGGCGAACTGCAGCAGCTGCGCCTTGTCACGCACATGACCGACGAGCTTACCCTGCGTGAAACCGTGAAAGACGTGTGCGCACTCGACTGCGTGGTTGGCGAGCCTTCCATCCTCCGCGTGCTCAACTAACAGTTATGAGACGGCTGCTCAAATCGTTGCGATTGGGCGGCCGTCTCTTTATTCATATTCCGGCTGCTGTGTTGGGCAATTGCTTGCCGATTGTTTACTCAATCGCCCGCTGATTATGGGCTTGAATTTGACTCTTGTACCCTTTCGGGTATACGGTGCTACATTTGTAAAGAAGATGTGACGAAGGACGACGAGATATGACTCCAGTTACTCGTAAAGTGCGTGTGCGTGTTCCGGCTACCAGCGCCAATCTTGGTTCTGGCTTTGATACGGTCGGACTTGCTCTGGACTACCACGACGAACTTGAATTCACGCTGAGCGCCGATCCGGTGAACACTGCGGCTCAGGTGATGATCGAAGGCGAAGGCGCCGATACTCTCCCGCGTGACGAAACCCACTTGGTGGTTTCCACGTTCCGCCGCGCATGCCAGACCTTTGGTCTGGGCCGTGTGGGCTTCATTCTTCAGGCTCACAACAACATTCCTCAGGCACGAGGCATGGGCTCTTCCGCAGAGGCCATTGTGGCGGGCATCGCAGCCGCGGCCGCCTTCGCGCAGGACGACGAACTCAACCGTGATGCCGTGTTTGAGCTTGCTGCGGCCATCGAAGGCCATCCGGACAACGTGGCTCCGGCCGTGTACGGCGGGCTCACCATGTCTTGGGACATGGAAACCCCCGAAGGTGTCGGTTCCGTGCCGATTCCGGGCGGCGAACCGCTGCATAAGGGCTTCCATACCATCAACTATCGCGTTGCCGACGATCTGACCGCCGCCGTGTTCGTGCCGGATTATGAGCTGTCCACCGAAAAGGCACGCCAGGCGCTGCCGGGCCAGCTGGCGTTCAAGGATGCCGTGCACAATGTGTCTCGCGTGAGCCTGCTGCCGGCCGCCATGAATCCTGCGATGCTGGCGACTGGTCAGCGTCAGGACGTCAACGCGTTGCTGTTCGCCGCCACGCAGGATCGTCTGCATCAGCCGTATCGCGCTCCTTTGATGGAACCGTCGTGGACGTTGATCGAAAAGCTGCGTTCCCATGGTTTTGCTTCCATGGTTTCCGGCGCCGGCCCATGCGTGCTCGTGCTGCATCATGGCGACGCTCGCGAACAGCTGGGACAGCTTGCTTCCGAAGAGCTCGCTTCCGGTCATTGGCGTGTGCTGCATTTGGGCGTCGACACCAAGGGTGTGCAGGTGGAACGCGCATGAACAACTCCATTCCGCTGATTCTCGCTTCCAAATCCAAGCCTCGCCGTGACGTGCTTTTCTCGGCGGGCATTTGCCCCACGATTCGCGTATCGAACGTGGACGAGCCGGCGGCGCTCGAACGTGAGGCGGCCGCCATGGGCGTTGCCGTAAGCGATCTGAGCGTGGAACAGCGGGTGATGATTCTCGCTACGGCCAAAGCCGAAGCCGTACATCAGGCGTATCGGAACGTTGCCGCCACCGCTGCGGCGGCGCACGGCGATCGTGTGGTCGGATTTCCGCTGAAAGCCGTTGCCGAATCTTCCGAACATTCGGATAATGCTGAAAATACTGGGGATTCCGCATCTTTAGAACATCATCGTGTTACGTTGCGTGCGGACGAAGTGCAGTCCGCCTCCGATGTGAAGACCCGCGATTTTTCGGGAGTCACCATTCCTACGATCACCGAATCGATTGCTGATTTCGTTGATGGCAAGCCGAGCCTGACCCGTGCGAAAGTCGGTCCGCTGATTCTTGGCTGCGATTCCATGTTCCTGCTTGACGGCGAATGTTACGGCAAGCCGCATAGCGCTGAGGTGGCTCGGGAACGACTGCGTGCCATGCGTGGCGCCACCGGTGAATTGTGGACGGGCCATTGCCTGATCGACTTCGCCACCGGGCGTATCGCGCGAGGCGCGAGCAGGGCAACGCTGCACTTCTGCGAATATTCCGACACCGATATCGAACGGTACATCGCCACCGGAGAACCGTTGGAAGTGGCTGGTTCCTTCACGCTTGAGGGCTTCGGCGGAGCATTCATCGACTCCATCGAAGGCGATCCGCACGGCATTATCGGCCTGAGCCTTCCGCTGGCGCGCCGTTTGGCCGCCGAGCTCGGCGTGGAATGGACTGATCTGTGGAATGTGACGCGAGCCGATCAAGAACCGAACGTCGAACACGATTCGCGAACCGGTGCCGCGAAGCCGCTTCCTCCCAAGGAAAACGTGCATCAGCCGGGTGATGGTTGGATTGATTGCGATTGCGGCCGCAAGCATTGGGGCACGAACGGCGCGTCCGGCGTGCTCTTGGCCCGCCGAAGCGAACAGACCGGCGAAGTGACGCACGTTGTCATGCAACATCGCGCGGTGTGGAGCGCGGAAGGCGGCACATGGGGCATTCCAGGAGGTGCCACCGCCGACGGTGAAAGCCCGATCGAGGGCGCGCTGCGCGAATCGTACGAGGAAGCCAACATCACGCCGGAAGATATCGACGTGGTCGGATCATACTGCGAAGACCACGGACCGTGGGCCTACACCACCGTGTTCGCTTTCGAAAAGCCGGGGCACCGCGTGGAGCCGAAGGCCAACGACGACGAAAGCATGGAAATCGAATGGGTGCCGATTGAGGAAGTCCCCAATCGTAAACTGTTGACCGCCATGCGTACCGACTGGCCGAATTTCGCTGCGCGACTCGCTCAAATGGCTGAAAAATAGCGTCTGTTAGCGCTAACCGAAGTTGCGTGTAGAATAGTCGAAAGTACCAACGGTAGTGTGCGGAAGGCGACGGAGCATGGCAGGCAAGCGCAATGCGGCAAACAAACGCCCCTCGATGTTCGAAGTGGCGAAAATGGCTGGTGTCAGTCATCAAACGGTGTCGCGCGTCATCAATCATTCCCCCGACGTGTCTGATGCCACCCGCGAAAAAGTACAGAAAGCCATCGACGCGCTTGGATACCGTCCCAGCAATTCCGCGCGTGCCCTCGCTTCGCATCGCTCCCGCACCATCGGCTTGGTTGCGGGCGGGCAACGCTTTTATGGTCCGATTTCCGCGATTTCCTCGATTGAGGCGATGGCGAGGCAGCATGGCCTGTTCATGTCGGTGAGCATGGTGCACGAGGCGCTCTGCTCGCAGACGGAATTCGACGAATTGTGCTCAACGTTCGATGAGATGAACGTGGACGCGTTCATTTTCCTCACGCCGACGGATGTTATGTTTTCCGCCGCCTGCCGTGCGCAGATCACGCAGCCGCGCGTCATCGTCACCTCCACGCACGGCAGCATCAGCGTGCAGGATGGTTTGCGTTTGATGAAACCGGCCGACCGTCGCCGAGTATCCGTAGTGGGAGTGGACCAATGGTCGGCCATGGCCGACGTGATGCATTTGGTGGCCGAGCATGGGCATCGTTCCGTGCTTTATTTCGCAGGTCCGAAGGAATGGCGTGACGCCGCCACGCGTTTGATGGCGTGGAATAAGCTGTGCGCGGCCAATGCGGTGAGTTCCGTCACCGTGCAATGCGAAACCTGGGAATCGACCGAAGCGTATGGCAAGATGAACCATATTCTCGAAAACATCGGTCGAACCGGCGGAAATCTGCCGACATGCATGGTGTGTGCGAACGACAGCCAAGCTGTTGGCGTGGCTCGTGCGCTGCATGAACATGGCATGCGTATTCCGCAGGATGTGAGCTTGGTCGGTTTCGACGACATGCCCGCCATGGACAACATGTACCCGCCGCTGACCACGGTTCGCCCGGATTTTGAACAGCTTGGCATTGCCGCCATGCGTGAGACGCTGTTTTTGCTGGGGGAGGGCGATGAGAATTCGTTCGCCTCGTCGCAGCATGGCGTCGGCCTGATTCCCGCGAAGGTGATCGGCCGCACTTCTTTGGGCACCGCCAGCCGTCGCTGAATATTTCCTGCGATTTTTGTATTTCTTGTGATTCTCGTATCTCTTTTTGCCGCATGTGCTGCGATTGCCGGATTTCGCAATGCCGGTATATCAAGAAAATCGGCTGACGATCTGCCGGTAGTACGTTGACGATTGCGTGACACGTCGAACTTGTATAGTCGTCACTTTCTGTTTAGAATAGTGAGCGTTAACAGTGAGCGCTAACATTCCGTCGACAATGTGGTTGTGAGGCGCTCGGATGCAAGGAGTTTGAAACTATGGCGCAAGAGCAGGGACTTGACGATCGCATCGCGCTGACCGCCGAGAAAATCCGCGCTGGCAAGACGAGCCTGGGCATCGAATTCGGCTCCACCCGAATCAAGGCCGTGCTCATCGACGACACGTACACCACCATCGCAGCCGGCGACTACGGCTGGGCCAGCCACTTGGAAGACGGCCTGTGGAGCTATTCGCAGAAAGAAATCTGGACCGGGCTGCAGACCGCATACGCGGCGCTCGCCGAAGATGTCGAAAACGCCTACGGCGAAAAGCTCACCCGCGTGGGACGCATCGGCTTCTCCGCCATGATGCATGGCTATCTCGCCTTCGATAAGAACGGCGAACTGCTGGTGCCGTTCCGCACCTGGCAGAACACCAACACTTCCGAAGCGCACGAGAAGCTTTCCGAACTGTTCCAGTACAACATTCCGGAACGCTGGTCCATCGCACACCTGTACCAGGCCGTGCTCAACGACGAAGAGCACATCGGCAAGGTCGATTTCTTCACCACCCTCGCCGGCTACGTGCACTGGAAGCTCACCGGCAAGAAGGTGCTCGGCGTTGGCGACGCATCCGGCATGTTCCCGATCGACCCGACCACGCACACCTACGAAACCGAATTCATCGAGAAGTTCAACGCGATTCCGGAAGTCGCAGCCCAGCCGTGGAAACTCGCCGACCTGCTGCCGGAGCCGCTGGTCGCCGGCACTCCTGCTGGAACGCTGACCGAGGAGGGCGCCAAGCTGCTCGACCCGACCGGCACGCTGCAGCCGGGCATTACCTTCGCCCCGCCGGAGGGTGACGCGGGCACCGGCATGGTGGCCACCAACTCCGTGCGTGTGCGCACCGGTAACGTTTCCGCCGGCACCTCCATCTTCGCCATGGTCGTGCTCGAACACAAGCTGGAACGCCTGCATCCGGAAGTCGACCTCGTCACCACTCCGGCAGGCGATCTTGCAGGCATGAGCCACGCCAACAACTTCACGTCCGACCTCAACGCATGGGTTGGCCTGTTCGGCCAATTCGCAGCCGCGATCGGCACTCCGGTCGACGCCGGCACCCTGTATGGCACGCTGTTCCGCGCCGCCATCGCAGACGACGTCGATTCCAGCTGCGGCGGACTCATCAACTACCCGTTCCGCTCCGGCGAATTCCTTGCAGGACTGCCCGAAGGTCGCCCGCTGTTCGCACGCGGTCCGGAAGCCCGCATGAGTCTCGGCAACTTCATGCGCGCCCAGCTGTTCAGCGCCTTCTCCCCGGTGAAGATCGGCATGGACGTGATGACCAAAGACGAAGGTGTTGCCGTTGACTCCCTCGTCGGCCACGGTGGCATCTTCACCACCCCGAAGGTTGCCCAGAAGATCCTCGCAGCCGCATTCGATACGCCGATCAAGGTGATGTCCACCGCTGCCGAAGGCGGCGCATGGGGCATGGCCGTGCTCGCCGACTACCTGTGGCACGCCGATCAGCCGCTCGACGAATTCCTTGACGCTCGCGTATTCGCAGATGCAGCTTCCACCACGGAAAATCCGGACGAAAACGACGTTGCAGGATTCGAGGAATTCTTCGATCGCTTCCGCAAGGGACTGCCGATTGAGCATGTTGCAATCGAAAGCATTCCGCTGGAAACCAAGTAAATAAATATTTTAAAAACTTATTTCAATTTGAAAGGAAATGATTATGGCTACTTTGGCTGATTATGGTCCCGAGGTGCGTGCGGAGGTCAAGCAGGTGCGTGAGGTCGTGGCGACCTTGCACGAGCAGCTGGTCAAGTGGAACCTGGTGGTGTGGACGGCTGGCAACGTGTCGCAGCGTCTGCATACCGCGGATCTGATGGTGATCAAGCCGTCGGGCCTGCGTTACGAGTACCTGACCCCGTCGAGCATGGTGGTGTGCGACTTGGACGGCAACGTGGTGGACGGCTCGGAGTCGCCCAGCTCGGATACTGCTTCGCATGCGTACATCTACCGTCACATGCCGGACGTGTACGGCGTGGTGCACACGCATTCGACGTACGCAACGGCGTGGGCGGCCACGGGCCAGAACATTCCGTGCGGTCTGACGATGATGGGCGACGAGTTCGGCGGTCCTGTTCCGGTGGGGCCGTTCCGTCTGATCGGTTCCGAGGCGATCGGCGAGGGCGTGGTCGAGACGCTCAAGGAGTATCCGAAGTCCCCGGCTGTGCTGATGCAGAACCATGGTCCGTTCACGGTCGGCAAGGACGCGGAGGCCGCGGTGAAGGCCGCCGCCATGACGGAGGAGGTGGCCCATACGATGTGGGCGGCTCGTCAGTTGGGTGAGATCATTCCGATTTCTGATGAGGATATCGCGAAGTTGAACGATCGTTACACCAACGTCTACGGACAGCACTGAGCTGGAAATCAGCGATCGCAATCGCAATAAATAATTAAAAACTCCATAAACAACGAAGTAAAGGAACAATCAAATGGCAATGGAAAACCCGTTTGAAGGCAAGGAAGTCTGGTTCGGCGTCGGATCCCAGGATCTGTACGGCGAGGAAGCGCTGCGTCAGGTGGCCGAGCAGTCCGGCGAAATCGTCGACGCGCTCAACGCAACCGGCAAGATCCCGGTCAAGGTGGTGCTTAAGCCGACTCTGAAGTCCTCCGACGGCGTCAAGGCCTTCATGGTCGAAGCCTCCGCCAACCCGAACGTCATCGGCGTGATCACCTGG
>ENA-USZI01002327-USZI01002327.1-human-gut-metagenome-genome-assembly--contig:-NODE-2327-length-11321-cov-4.274013_pt1 | contig 11321 bp, 9 predicted proteins | sample MGYA00250042_ERZ773532 | MGnify/ENA primary metagenome ERZ773532 (study PRJEB29103, sample SAMN06112036) | human gut metagenome | biome: human gut; feature: ankylosing spondylitis patient; material... | reverse complement strand
TCTGGCGGGAGAACAAGGATTATAAAAAAAATCTTGTTTTATCTGTCGAAATAAAGTATTGTAGTAATATACTATATTTACGACAGATAAGGAGAAAATGCGTTATGTACAGAAAGAAAAATTTTATAAGTCTGGGAATGAGCCTGGTTCTGGCAGCAGGAATTACGGTAACACCTGTAACAGCAGCAGATTTCACAGATGGTACAGTTTCTGAATTTAATTCAGATGATGCAACAGAATTTGATGTACAACAGGAAACTGCGGATAATGCGGAGTTTGCATCAGATACAGAGGATAGCATTTCGGACAAAGCAGGTTCAAATGAAGCAGATTCAGACGAAGAAGTCTTTGCAGAGGCTGTAATTCCGGACGAAAACGGTGCTGTGGATAACAGACAGCTTCTGGAGAAATATCTGAATGACATTCTGTACGGACAGGATCCGGACACACAGCCAGCAGCTTCTCTGGGTGAGGATGTACTGAATGGACAGCAGCAGACCTTATATGAGGAACTTAAGAGTAAAATCAGCGCAGTGGCATCGAAAGGTGGTTCTACCAGGTTTAAAGTCAGTTCAGATCTGGGACTGACCTGGCAGACAACAGCAAGCGGTAATGCGCTCAAAAGAGAAGTAGCCGCACACCTTAATGAACTGGATATTTCAAAGATTATCGATTGCCTGGCTGTAGATTGTCCATATGAATTGTACTGGTACGAAAAGACTGCAGCTACTACCTGGCAGTATGGTTACAGCACAAAGGCAACAGGAAACAAAACAACTGTAAAAATTGAAAATCTTTCCATATCTATGCCGGTGATCAGCAGTTATGCTTCCGGTAAATATAAAGTAAATGCAGGGATTGTACAGCTTGCAAAAAGTGCAGCAGAAAATGCCAGAATGATCGTAAAAGAATTTCAGGGTTATACAGAGACAGAAAAGCTGTACGGATATAAAGAAATGATCTGCTACCTGACTTCCTACAACGATGATGTGACGGAGGATGATGAATACGGAGATCCATGGCAGTTAATCTATGTTTTTGACGGAGATGACAGTACTAATGTGGTCTGTGAAGGTTATTCCAAGGCATTTCAGTATCTGTGCGATCTCAGTGACATTACCTGCTATACAGTGACCGGTATAATGAATGGCGGTACAGGTGAAGGTCCTCATATGTGGAATATTGTGGCAAATAACGGTAAATATTATATGGCAGATATCACAAACAGCGATGAAGGAACAGTTGGAGAAGACGGAGGTCTGTTTCTGGATACTCCGATCTCAGGAAGTATTTCCCGGGGTTATACATATGCGACAGACAGTGCGAATATATATTTTGCATATGACAAAGAAGCAAAGAGCTTATATGGAACCGGAAAAAATTCCATTCTTTATATGACACAGGAAACATATTCTGCTGATGATCTGACTGCAAAACCGGCAAAAACTTCAATTACAGGTATATCAAACAGGACTGCCGGAAAACTTGTGATTACATGGAAAAAGGCAAAGAGTGCAGACGGATATGAGATCTATCGCCGAGCAGGAACCACTAATCCATACGTAAGAGCAGCGGTAATTAAATCCGGTTCAACTACAAAATACACAAATGCAAAACTGAAAAAAGGACATACATATTATTACAGAATCCGTTCATACAGATATGATGAGAATGGAAGAAAGATATACAGCGGCTGGTCAACAGTAAAGAAGCAGAAAGTAAAATGAAATCGGTAATCAGAAAAAGACACAAAGGATAACGTGGATAAAACAATGATGAAAGTACTTTCGTAAAAACAGAGTACACAGTTTCAGGGGATTTTCTTGCCATATATGGAACATCATGATACAATGAGACACGATATGACAGAGAGAACCCCTGAAATTTTATTATATTATAAGAATATTATAAGAAATTACTCCATAATGCTCTTATAATATAATAAAGCAGTATTTTTATAATGCTGTAAATATCTGGAAAATATGGGAGGAATAAATATAAATGTGTGGAATTGTTGGATTTACAGGTAATCATCAGGCAGCACCTATATTATTATATGGTCTGTCCAGACTTGAATACAGAGGTTATGATTCAGCGGGACTTGCAGTTCGCGACGGCGAAGGTGATACAGAGGTTATTAAAGCGAAAGGCAGACTGAAAGTTCTTGCAGATAAAACTAATAATGGAGAATCTGTACCTGGAACATGTGGTATCGGACATACCCGTTGGGCGACACATGGAGAACCATCTGAGACAAATGCGCATCCCCATATGAGTGATGACGGTAACGTAGTAGCAGTTCATAATGGAATCATTGAAAATTATCAGGAACTGAAAGACAAACTGATCCGCAATGGCTATGAGTTTTATTCATCTACAGACACTGAAGTAGCAGTTAAACTTGTGGATTATTATTATAAGAAATATCTCGGAACACCGGTAGATGCCATTAACCATGCAATGGTCCGTATCCGCGGTTCCTATGCTCTTGCGATCATGTTTAAAGACTACCCGGGAGAGATTTATGTGGCAAGAAAAGACAGCCCGATGATCCTTGGGGTGGAGAACGGTGAATCTTACATTGCATCCGATGTTCCTGCAATTTTAAAATACACCAGAAATGTATATTATATTGGAAATCTGGAGATGGCTCGTATCAGAAAAGGGGAGATCACGTTCTACAATCTGGATGGTGATGAGATCCAGAAAGAGCCGAAAACAATTGAATGGGATGCAGAAGCGGCGGAGAAAGCGGGATTTGAACATTTCATGATAAAAGAAATTCATGAACAGCCGAAAGCAGTTCGGGATACTTTGAATTCTGTACTCAAAGATGATCGTATTGATCTCTCAGAAGTAGGTCTTACAGATGAGGAGATCAAAAAGATTAGCCAGATTTATATTGTAGCCTGTGGCTCTGCTTACCATGTGGGAATGGCAGCCCAGTATGTGATCGAAGATCTGACAAGGATTCCGGTACGTGTGGAACTGGCATCGGAATTCCGATACAGAAATCCGATTTTAGATCCGGAAGGTCTTGTGGTCATTGTCAGCCAGTCAGGGGAAACAGCAGACAGCCTTGCGGCACTTCGTGAGGCGAAACAGAGAGGTATCCGTACACTGGGAATTGTCAATGTGGTAGGTTCTTCCATTGCCAGAGAAGCGGATAATGTTTTTTACACTCTGGCGGGACCGGAAATTTCTGTAGCAACTACCAAGGCATACAGTACTCAGTTGATTGCCTCCTATGCACTGGCAGTGCAGTTTGGAAAAGTCAGAGAACAGATTACAGAAGAAAAATATCAGGAGCTGATTGCAGAGCTGAAAACACTTCCGGATAAGATTGCCAAGATCATTGAAGATGACAAAGAGCGTATCCAGTGGTTTGCGGCTAAGCAGGCAAATGCCAGGAATGCTTTCTTTATCGGGCGTGGTATTGACTATGCCATCAGTATGGAAGGCAGCCTTAAGATGAAAGAAGTCAGTTATGTACACACAGAAGCTTATGCGGCCGGAGAACTGAAACATGGCACAATCTCTCTGATTGAGGACGGAACTCTTGTGATCGGTATTCTCACGCAGAATCATCTCTATGAGAAAACAGTCTCCAATATGGTAGAATGTAAGAGCCGCGGTGCATACCTGATGGGACTCACCACATATGGACATTATAATATAGAAGATACTGCAGATTTCACAGTTTATATTCCGAAAACAGATCCACACTTTGCAACTTCACTGGCAGTTATTCCCTTGCAGCTGCTTGGCTACTATGTCAGCGTAGCCAAAGGCCTGGATGTAGATAAGCCGAGAAATCTGGCTAAGAGTGTAACTGTAGAATAGTGCCGGTTCACCAGTAACGAAAACAATATAATATGTAGCGTAATGCCACAGACTGTAAAGGATTAATACGGTCTGTGGCATTTTTTCAAAATCCCAGAATCTCATGAAAATAGATCTGATTTTGAATAACAGAAGGATGTTCCGGTTTCAGTGTTCTGGCTTTCCGGTGAAATTCAAAAGCTTCTTTGTGCATTCCGGATTTGTCCAGACATACACATAATTGCAGAAATGGTATGAAATTATGGCAGTCCGGAATATAGAATCCTCCGTTTTGGCTGTTGTCCGGTGCAAGAAGTGCCTGATGATACCAGTGAGCTGCCATGGAAAAGTTCTGTTTCATAAAAAATATTTTCCCAATCTCACAGCATATTTCGGCTCTTGGAATATCTGATATGAAACTGTGAAACAGTATTTCAAGAGCATGCTGGTCATTGCCTGATGCCTGATAACAATAGGAGAGAACCAGACAACTGTCCAGTCTGTTTTCAATCCAGCCGTCTGGCTCTTTCAGAAATTTTTTCAAAACACAGATGGCATACTGGTATTGCTTATGGTAAAAAAGTTCCCGGCCATAATAAAATAAGTCTCTGGGTTCCAGAGGCTCTCCTTCTTCGATCATCTGTTGATAGATGTGCAGATTTCGAAAGGAAGAGCAGGGTTTTATTTTGCGATGTTCAATCTGTATGGGAGAATAAAGGATGTTCCCGGTGGGAATGATGGATTCATGAACTCTTCCCCGCCATCTGAAATTTCGGGAAGTTTTTAAGATGCGTTCTCTGTAACAGGAGAATGCAGCATGATTCCATTCATCGAAATCTGTGACATAATCCATCATAACCATATCTGTGTTCGGACTCAGTGTTTCTTTTAATTGTTTTAGTCTGTACAGATTTTCCTGAGTGATCATGTCGTCTGCATCCAGCCACATCCAGTAATCAGTACTGACTTTTTCCGAAATAAAATTCCGGGCAGCAGAAAAATCATTTTTCCATGGAAAATCATAAACTTCTGCTGTAAATTCTCTGATAATTTCTTTGGTCCTGTCTGTAGAACCGGTATCACAGATAAGAATTTTGTCTACAATTTCTTTCATGGGTTTCAGGATACGCGGCAATACTTTTTCTTCATTTTTTACAATCATACAAAGGCTGAGAGAAATCATGGAAGATAATTTAAAGCACCTTTTGAGAAAATCAGGAGGAGCATTTGCCCCTCCTGAGGTTTAAGTTGCAAGAAGTCCGGCTGCGCGGAGATTTGCGAGAAGCTGATTAAACTGGGTTACAATATCTGTCTGACCTGTGGCATCTGCTACGGCCGCTGCCGGAGCTACAGTACCGGCAGGTCCGGTAGCACCAGTGGCACCAGTAGGTCCGGCAGGTCCGGCAGCACCAGTAGGTCCGATAGCTCCGGCAGGTCCGGCAGGGCCAGTGGCTCCGGTAGCTCCGACAGGTCCGGTAGCGCCAGTGGCTCCAACAGGTCCGACAGGACCTGGGTAGCCTTGAAGTCCGGGTTCACCCTGGGGGCCCTGAGGTCCCATTGGACCAACGGGACCGGGACAGCCTCTGGGTCCGGTAGGACCAGGACAACCGCGCGGCCCCTGAGGTCCCTGACAGTCACAGCTGCAGCGATTGTTATTGTTACAACAGGATGTACCGGATAATTCCGGATCATCTGAGGTATGACGACTAAACAGCATAGAAAAGTATCACCTCTGGAAAATCCTATATCGTCAGACTAGACAGTCTGCCCGGCAGACTGTAATTTTACAGGACATTCCGGCAGTTGTCGTGGAATCTGACAATAATAGATTGCAGTTCTCGATATTAGTATATGTTTCATATGTGAGTTTGTGACTTACTATTGTATAACTGTCAACTACCCATTACCTAAAGGCAATGGGCTTGTAACTGCCCAGTCGTAGTAACGGTTTACGCCTTCGACCTTTTATCCCCAATAGGTATTGCTACCTAAAGTGGCGTTACATCATAGGGTGGTTGACAGCATCCTTTACAGACAAGATATACTCATCTGTAACTGTATCAGGTACTAAACTTCCCATGCTATACAGCAAACATTCTTTTACGGGTAAGATTTTACGCAATACGCGAGTTTTTTACTTTATAGGAAAGAAATATAAAAACTGCTGTGGAAGATAAGTTTATTTTCCTGACAGGATAATTATCAAAAATGAAAAGAGTCTGATGCATAAAACATATAGGTTTATGCGTTGGATTCTTTTTTGTCTCTTGCCCAATAAGTTCCGGTATGCTATGATAAACAAAAGCATATTTTCTAATTATCTAAATCTATGTAACTGTCCGGTATTTTCAACAGTTACAGCCAAATCTCAATTCATATACAGATCATGAATCTGTTCTTTCAGAAAAGTCATGCTTTAATTTTCACTATTTATTTCTAGCAGGAGTTTTCTAAAAGACAGGAACTCCTGAACATATTTATTAAGGAGGTTATAAGATGCTGTATAAGAAGACAGAAAAGCTATCAATAATAAAGAGGGAGGGTGAGATAATGGGTATGTTTGTAAATCCGAATGCTGCAGCATTTCAGTGTGCAGTCAATTCAGAAGTATATATAGACAAAACGGGATTATTGGAATATACAAATAAAGTATTGGGCACAAATGCCAGGTTTATATGTAACAGTCGTCCGCGCAGATTCGGGAAATCTGTTACTGTAGATATGCTGACTGCATATTACAGTAAAGGATGCGACACTGAAAAAATGTTTTCAGGACTGGAAATCAGCAAATGTCCGGATTTTTACGAACATTTAAATAAATATGATGTCATTCGTTTTGATGTACAATGGTGCTGTATATCAGCAGGTTCCAGTGAGAATTTAATTTCATATATCACGAATATCGTTGTTTCCGAATTAAGAGAGACTTATCCTGAAGTCAATCTGGTGGAAAACAGCACTATATATGGAGCAATGGCACGCATTAATACTGTATTAGGAAAACAGTTTATTGTAATCATTGATGAATGGGATGTTCTGATTCGTGATGAAGCCCATAATCAGGCAGCACAGGAAATGTATATTGACTTTCTCAGAAACATGTTTAAAGGAATTGAGGCATCAAAATATATCGCACTTGCATATCTGACCGGAATTTTACCGATAAAGAAATTAAAAACCCAGTCTGCCTTAAATAATTTCACCCAGTTTACAATGCTTAATGCCGGCCCATTGACACCATATATCGGCTTTAATGAAGATGAAGTAATCGATTTGTGTGAAAAATATGAGATAGATTTTGCAGAAGTGAGGCGGTGGTACGATGGTTACCGTCTTGGAGATTACCATGTATATAATCCAAATGCGTTAGTAAATCTGACAATTATGCGGACATTCCAGAGCTACTGGTCACAGACAGGAACCTATCTGTCAATCCTGCCACTGATCAACATGGATTTTGATGGTCTGCGGACATCCATTATAGAGATGCTGTCCGGTTCCTCTGTAGAAGTAAATGTGAATGAATTTCAGAATGATATGGTCAGCTTCGCAGACAAAGATGATGTATTGACTCTGTTGATCCACCTGGGTTACCTTGCCTACGACCAGAGAACCCAGAGAGCTTATATTCCCAATGAAGAAATCCGTCAGGAATTTCGTGCCGCAACCAAACGAAATAAATGGAACGAACTGATTGAATTCCAGCAGGAATCTGAGAAACTACTGGAAGCCACCTGGGAAATGGATGCAGAAACAGTTGCTGAACAGATAGAGAAAATCCATGCAGAATACACATCAGTGATTCAGTACAATAACGAGAATTCCCTGAGCAGTGTACTCAGCATTGCCTACTTAAGTGCAATAAAATACTATTTTAAGCCAATCCGGGAACTCCCGACAGGAAGAGGCTTCGCAGATTTCGTCTTCATCCCCAAACCACTGTACAGAGACTATTATCCTGCATTACTCGTCGAACTGAAATGGAACAAAGACGCAGAAACTGCTCTGAATCAGATAAAAGAACGAAAATATCCAGAGTCATTACAGCAGTATACAGGAGATATTTTGCTGGTGGGGATCAACTACGATAAAAAAGAAAAAGTTCATCAGTGTGTAATCGAAAAATGGTTTCCACTGTGTATATAGAACGTAACTTCAAAAGAATCATATAAGTTATGAGAAAAGACATTCTACCTCAGTGGATGGAATGTCTTTTTTATATAATTTTTAGCTTGCATCTATGTAAAATTGATATCAGAAAATTCCCTCTTTTTATGTTGACATTACTAAAAGCAAGACTATAATGAAAACCGAAAAAAGAATCTGAAACGATTGGAAAGGGGAAGTTAATTATGAGTACAGTTTTGCCAAGAGAAGAAGCAGTAGAAACAATTTTTTCTAAAATTTTGGCTTCGCCGGAAGCATCCGGACGATTAAGCGGAGTTTTTTATGACCATATAGATGACGACCATCGTCTGACAGATAATGACAGAGATCATTTCCTGCAGGTATTGTTTCATGCGTACCAGAACGGTGATACCAGTGCACTGCTGTTGGAATTATGCGGCAGAAGTATGTTTGACCTGTTAAGGGAGGATTATCTGATCCCGAAGAAATTCCACGGAAAAGCAGGAGAGAACCCGGTGCTCCTTACAGATGCAGCCGGAGAACTTCTTCCCGGGGAAAAGGTTTCAGCCAGAGAATATGCAAAATTCAAGGAAACATATGAACATCATGAATGTGCCCCCAGATCTGCGCTGTATCTTGCAGATGGTTATGATCTTGTCCGTACCTATACAGAAGGTCTGAACATTACAGAAGAAAAAGATAACCGTAAACGTGGTGTCCTGGCTCTTTATGCACTTCCCGACACCTGTAAACTGGGTCTGACAGAAGCACAGGCATATGCTGTTGTATGGGATGCTTTCCAGAAGATTCAGGAAGAAGCCCCAAGAGCCATGGTATACTACGGACAGGAAACAGGTCTGAAGAAAGAGAATCCGGATAAACCCTATGATGAAATTGGAATTCTTCTTCCTATCCATGAATTTGAGAAAAAAATGCTGCAGCATTTAGACGAGATTGATGGAATCGTACTGGCATGCAGAGAGAAAATGATGGAGAAAGCAGGAAATGACAGTCTGCAGCTTTAACAAATCAAGCAAGTAGCAAAGCGGATGATTTTATCCGATTGACAATATAGAATGAGGAAGTGAGAAAAATGCCGCAGGAAGTGATTAAAAAGAACCATATGGATGTTGCCTGGCATGAGTATACAGATGAAAATGGGGAAAATGTACCAGTTGTAGATTCCAGCATCGCAGAGAAAGCATCTGTTATCGGACGTGTGGGGATTATGTTTCTCTCATGCGGTACCGGAGCATGGAGAGTGAGAAGTTCCATGAATACACTGGCAGAAGCACTTGGCATTACGTGTACGGCGGATATTGGTCTGATGTCCATTGAATATACATGTTATGACGGAGAAAATGGTTTTACCCAGTCGTTGTGCCTGACTAATACAGGCGTAAATACTTTGAAGTTAAATCGTCTGGAACACTTTATCCGAAACTTTGAAAAAGAAGGAAAACATATGTCAGGAGAACAGCTGCATACATTTCTTGACAATATTGAAAAAACACATGGTCTATATTCCCCGCCTGCACTGGGACTTGCTGCAGCGATCGCATGCTGCGGATTTACATTCCTTCTTGGGGGCGGTCCGATCGAGATGTTCTGTGCATTTGTCGGGGCAGGAATTGGAAATTATCTCCGTTGCAAACTGACCAAACACCATTTTACATTGTTCTTATGTATTGTGTCTTCTGTATCTCTGGCATGTTTTGCATATGCAGGTCTGCTCAAACTTGGAGAAATATTATTTGGTATTTCTGTTCAGCACGAAGCGGGATATATCTGTGCAATGCTCTTTATCATACCGGGATTTCCGTTTATTACCAGTGGTATTGACCTTGCAAAACTGGATATGCGTTCAGGAATAGAACGTCTGACTTATGCTTTGATCGTTATTCTGGTAGCTACTATGTCAGCATGGATCATGGCACTGATCCTGCATTTGAAACCTGTAGATTTTATAAAACTTTCACTGTCAACAGAGCAGTGGATCTTATTCAGGCTTCTTGCAAGTTTCTGCGGAGTGTTTGGATTCTCTATCATGTTTAACAGCCCGGTTCGTCTGGCAGTCGCAGCAGCCGAGATAGGAGCAGTTGCCAATACTCTGAGACTGGAACTGGTAGACCTTGCAAATATTCCTCCTGCTGCAGCCGCATTTATTGGTGCACTTACTGCGGGACTTCTGGCGTCCCTGCTGAAGAATAAAGTCGGATATCCAAGGATATCTGTAACAGTTCCCTCAATCGTTATCATGGTTCCGGGATTATATTTATACAGAGGATTTTATAATCTTGGTATTATGTCATTATCAGTAGCTGCATCCTGGTTTGCGTCTGCGATCCTTATCATTGCAGCGTTGCCATTAGGGCTAATCTTTGCACGTATTCTGACAGATAAAGCTTTCAGATACTGTACTTAACCGAATCAAAAATCAGGGAAATCCCCAACCACTGCTTAAATTGCAAGTATCTACTCCAATAGGAAAATGTGAAAATTATATCAAACTAGCAAACAATTTTATGCTTCCAAACAAATATTTAAACGAAAAAATTGTTCAGGTTTCTGTACAAAAGCTCTTGTCAAATTTTTTTCGGAGGAGAGATGCAGAATGAGTCATTTGGTTCTCGGTTTTCACGAAATGGAAAAAACACAGCTTCAGGACTTGCTGCGAGCGCAAACTATTCAGCTTTTATTGTTGGATTATGATGAAAATCATATATTTTTTCTTTTCATAAACCGTAACATAATATTACCTATGTATTGTTGCAAAAATACTCCGGAAAATCAATAGTCTTTTGTGACACAACATTAGCACTAAACTGTCCTCGCATGGCACGGCTTTGCAATTTTCACTGTCGCTTTACTATGCTACAATCCCATCTTTGGCTCTATAAAGTGTCAAAGATGGGAGAAGGAGATCTTGTCTTGATGAGTATTGATGCCTTTGAAAAAAGGGAACAGACACTGCAGCTACATGCAAATGTCTTACAAGCCGAGCAGGAACGCATAGACGGTGCTCCTACCCTCAGTGTATCCGAAGCCAGAAAACAACTCAGGGAGCGCATGAAAAATGTATAATGTTAAGTGGCGTACATATAGCAATATAAATTACGAGACAATTGTGATTTTGTGTAATTGGGTGGATGGATTGAAAAATGTTTCCCCCTCTCATAAGTTCTACCTTCTACCTTTTTATTGTATCAACAATATGAATCAGTTTCTCTAAGCATTGTTCAAAAAAGAAACGATAGCTTTCGCAATAATAATTTGCATATTCTCCTTTAGCAAACCACCGAATCGCGCGTACCATCGGATGCCAACGTCAGCACCAACTGCCCGAAAGCATCTTTCCCGAAGTCGACAAG
>ENA-USZI01002324-USZI01002324.1-human-gut-metagenome-genome-assembly--contig:-NODE-2324-length-11329-cov-3.027284_pt1 | contig 11329 bp, 10 predicted proteins | sample MGYA00250042_ERZ773532 | MGnify/ENA primary metagenome ERZ773532 (study PRJEB29103, sample SAMN06112036) | human gut metagenome | biome: human gut; feature: ankylosing spondylitis patient; material... | reverse complement strand
TACAAAGATTAGCCAGATAACCAAGGCTACCTGTTCGCTGAAAGCAACAGGGGTTGGTTATGACGAACTGGCTATGGCATATCAGCAATGAAAATAAATGGAGGTCAATATGAAGAAAGGAAAAAGCAGAAACAAGCGAAAAAAAACAAGAAGCAGGCTCCTATGGATTGCGATTGCTGTTATAGGAATAGCTGCGGTAATTTCTGCGGTATGTGTGGCAGGAATGTTGGAAACAAAAGAAAATGCCTGGAGGACACCGGAAGAACTTCTGGTGGAGTACATGTATCATATCCCCAAAAAGGAATATGAAGAAATGTATGCGATGTTGCACGTTGAGGCATCGGGAAGTATCAGTCAGGAGGATTTCATAAAACGCAACTCAGCTATTTATGAAGTCATAGAAGTTCAGAATATGGCTGTTCGGATTATTGCATATGACGAGGAGCAAATGACGGTAACCTACCAGACTTCTTTCGATACAGTTGCAGGAACTATCAGCTTTGAGAATGAAGCACTTTTCCTAAAAGACGAAGAAGGATATAAGTTGGTTTGGGATGACTCCATGATTTTTCGGAATCTAACTTCTACAGATAAAGTAAGAGTTTCCACTACACAGGCAGAACGAGGAGAAATTCTGGATAGGAACGGACGTGTCCTTGCAGGGAAAGGTACAGCATCTTCGGTTGGAATCGTTCCGGGAAAGTTGGAAAACAGAGAGGAAGCAATCGCACAGATTGCAGAACTATTGGAAATCACACCGGAAGCGATAGAAAAGAAACTGTCTGCAAAGTGGGTAAAGGATGATCCTTTTGTTCCTATTAAAACGATTCCAAGAGTGGAAGAAATTGAGTTAATGTCTATCAGTCCAGATGAAGAAGTCCTAAAGGAGAATGAAAGGCATGAAAAGTTGCTGGAGATTCCCGGAGTGATGATATCTGATGTTGAAGTGCGTGAATACCCATTAGGGGAAGCAGCTGCACATTTGGTCGGATATGTTCAAAGTGTTACTGCGGAAGATTTAGATGAACATGCAGGAGAAGGCTATACAGCCAATAGTGTAATCGGCAGAAGTGGAATGGAGGGATTGTTCGAAAGTGAACTCAAAGGCCAGAACGGTTGCAGGATTTATATTGTAAACTCGGAAGGCAAAGAGAAGGAGGAACTTGCTTGCATCATGGTACAGCATGGACAGGACATCCAGCTTACGATAGATACTGATTTACAGGTTTCCTTGTATGAGCAGTTTAAGGAAGATAAAAGCTGCTCGGTAGCCATGAATCCTTATACTGGAGAGGTATTGGCTTTGGTCAGCACACCAGCCTATGACAATAACGATTTTATTATGGGATTATCGAGTGAGCAGTGGACTGCACTTAACGAGGATGAGAATAAGCCAATGTATAATTGGTTTCGGCAAGTATGGTGTCCGGGGTCTACATTTAAGCCAATTACCGCTGCGGTCGGCTTGGAATCAGGAGCAATCGATCCAATGGAAGATTACGGGAACGTAGGCTTAAGCTGGCAAAAGGATGCATCGTGGGGGTCCTATTATGTAACAACACTCCATGCATATGAACCAGTCATTTTAGAGAATGCCCTGATATATTCCGACAATATTTATTTCGCAAAGGCAGCATTAAAGATTGGCTCAGAAGAGATGGAGAGTTCTTTGACTGGACTTGGTTTTAATGAGGAACTGCCATTTGAGATTAAGATGGCAGAGTCGCAGTATTCTAATTCAGAGGGAATTGAAACAGAAATACAGTTAGCCGATAGTGGTTACGGTCAAGGGCAGGTTTTAGTGAATCCATTACATATGGCATGTATCTATTCTGCTTTCTGTAATGAGGAAAATGTCATAAAGCCTTATTTGGTATACAAGAATGAAATCGCAGCTGAGTATTGGATTCCGGGTGCCTTTTCTAATGAGACAGCAAGTCGTGTATTGGAAGGAACAAAGAAGGTTGTGAATGATTTTAATGGAACTGGATATGCAGCCCATCGGGATGACATTCTTTTAGCAGGAAAAACAGGTACGGCAGAAATCAAGGCATCGAAGGATGATACTTCGGGTACGGAATTAGGATGGTTTGCAATTTTTACGGCAGAAGATACTGTAGAACGTCCTATATTGATTATCAGTATGGTAGAAGATGTGAAAGGAAGAGGAGGAAGCGGATATGTTGTTAAGAAAGACAACCTGGTTCTGGAAGAGTGGTTTGGCAGCAATTAGTTTTGTACTGATGCTTAGTGTTTCGGGGTGCAGCGATGCACCCTCGGAAGAAGATACAGTTTCGGAAACAGTAATCGATATTCAGGCTATTCCAGAAGAATCTCAGGAGAACGCAGAAGAAATTAAAAACATCTGTATAGATCTTTATAAGAAGGCAGCAGATGAAAACAAGATAGCTGATTTGGAAACGATTCGCAGTATTGTAAATTGTCTTGGAGAAAATGGATATCCGGCTGTTGACAGCAGAAATCAAATTAACATGACGGAACCAGAGAAGGTAGTGGAATTCTGCGAAAAGGTGGATGCACAGGAGGAAGCAGAAATAACGATTCTTGAAGTCAGCTATTTGGGCGGATTTGTAAAATACGATTTGCACACAAAAGACGGAAATGTAGATGTGGTCAGAAGCTATTACAAGTACGAAAATGGCGATATACAAAGAGAGGTTACTGGAAGCTATCAGGCGGAGTATTGGAATTATACAGAAGAAGGTTACCTGATGTTTTCCGGTGTCTGGTTTTCAGAAGAATTATATGTTCTTACATTGAGTGGAGCGGAGGAGCATACCGCATTACGAGTACAGCCATTGGATGAAACATATAGGGAACTGAGTCGGAAATATCTTCTTCCAATCAGCTTTGAACAGAATAATATGTTCATTGTAGATTGGAGCGAGGATGATTTTGGGGATTTGAATTTCTATGATATGTATGACATTCTTTATCCAAAAGTGAATGGTCAATATGCTCCCTATGTTGCTGATGACAACTTATCAGTCAGTGCAGTTTATCAGATTCCAAAAGAAGAATTTGAAAGTGTTATTATGAAATATTTCAACATTGATAGTGAAATGCTACAATCAAAAACCATCTATGATTCGGAGAATTTGACTTATGAATATAAGCCGAGAGGCTTTGAAGAAGTAGAGTACCCCGAATATCCATATTCAGAGGTAGTAGGTTTTACAGAAAACAATGATGGGACAATTACACTTACAGCCAATGTAGTATTCCCTTATGCGGGTGATTCCAAGGTATATGCTCACGAGGTTGTGGTTCGCCCTTTAGAGAATGGACGGGTACAATATGTATCTAATCGAATTATACCATCCGAAGACAACTACAGAGAAACTTGGCATACGCCACGGTTGACGTTAGAAGAATGGGAAGAATTGTACGGAGGAGAATAATGGAGGATGTGAAATGGCTGCTTAGAAAATGTGGACTTCTAATTTTACTGCTGTTGATTTTCGTGATAGTTGGGGTAATCTGTTGGGGGAAAATGCATGAAGAAGAACAAAAGGTGGCAGAAGAAGTATGGGAGCCACCTGTAGAAATCGAAAATAGCGAAGCAGAAACAGAAGAAGCCGAGAATGCGGAAACTTCCACAGAGTCAGCATATTGGTTTATTCCGCAAGCCAGTGATTGTCTTATCTCAGATGAGGAAAAGGAACAATTGCAGAGTATGGTTTTGTCAGCGGCAGATTCGGTAGCAGAAATCTATAAGGATATTGTAATTGCAGATGCACCAAGTTATTCTTCCGGCATTAGCGAATTTACCAACGAGCAGAGGAAAACTGTGGTGGAGCAATTGGGCAGAAGCGGTCTGGTAAGTGTTGAAGAAGATACTGCCATGCAAAACCATGAAGCAGTCGAAACATTTTATGCAGATTACTTGGATGGACGGGACTCAATGGTTACGGTATTCGAAGTACATAGAGATGGACTGATTGGAGCAGTTACTTTTATTTACCGGAAAGGTGAGTTGCAGACTTATTATATAGGTGTTCGTTGGAAGGAAGGTGGAGTGCCTGAAATACAGGGAACTTCGGTAAGTAATGTGGCTGAAATCAAACTTACGGAAAAAGGGTATTTTATCTACGCATATGAATATGTGATTGCACATGCAAGTTTGAGACAGTATTGGAGAATAGAACCGCTTCCGGAAGACTGCCAGGAACTGACGGAGAAATACATATCAGGACTAAGTTATGTGAATTACAATGTGCTTGTCACAAACTGGAACAGTAGCAATGTAAAGGATATTTTGATGCCTTGCATGTATGAAGATATTTACCGAATTTCCACGGGTGAAAATCTGAAAACTGAGGATTGGAAGATTCCGGCAGAGGAATATGAAAGGATAATGACCACCTATTTTCCAGTATCGATAGAACAGTTAAGAGAGTATTGTGGGTATGATGAAGGGAGTAACAGCTATGAATATGAGATGATTTATGCCAGCCCATACCCACCTTTTGGAGAAGTAGTTGACTATACAAAAAATGCGGATGGAACGATTACACTTATCGTGGATGGAGTATGGCCGGATTATAATTCTGATCTCGCTTTTCGGAATACGGTTGTGGTCCAGCCATTTGAAGACGGAACTTTCAGGTATCTTTCCAATTCTATAGAACAAATTGAATTGGAACTGCCGCCAATAGCAAGAACGAAAGGATGATTTTATGGTATTAAGGAAAAAGAGCATTCTACTGATTATGGTATTTCTGATTGGGGGTTTCGTGTGTGCCTGTGGAAAAGAAGATAGTGTTGCGGGAGAATCTCTTGTGGAAGATACGGAAGAAGTATCTTCCACGGAGGAAACAAAAAATACTGAGGAAGAGGCTGCAGTACAATGGGAAAAGGGCTACGATCTTCCGGTAGATGAACAGGAAAGGGAAGAAGCTGAGACTGACTGTAAAAAGCTGATGGAACTTTATCTTGACATTTATGAAACAGCAGATAAAGGGATAGCATCTAATGTTGTTTTGGATGATCAAACGGTTCTTGAAATTCAGAAGAAGGTAAAGGACGCAGGATATCCAATTGCTACGATGGTAACGTATTCTAACATGGAGAATTATGAAAGTGTTGACAGTTTTCTGAAAGAATGTATGGAAGGGAAAAGAGGCTCTGTGGTGATTTATGAAATCCACAATGATGGTGGACTGGGCAGAATGAAATTCATTTTTGATGGAACGGATATGTATGTTGTGAGTACAAGAGGAATCTGGAATGCTGACAACAAGCCGGGAATTTCGTACATTTCTTATACGAGACTCAAAGAATGGAAATACACGGAAAAAGGATGGTTCTGCTATGAGCTGTGTGTGTCAGAGCCGCCAGAGGTTAGTGAAATTATGGATGGAAGCTGCCTGATCAGAATAAAACCTATGACAGAGGAACAGTGTGAAATGTCTGAACGTTGTGTTCGGGGGCTTGGATATCAGGGACAGAACCTTTTGTGTTCCAACTGGAATGTAGAAAATATGAGTGAGTTGGATTATAACGGAATGTTTGAATATCTGTATGGAATGAAATATGGAGAAAAGTTCAATTCTGAAGATTATCCAAATGGCATTCCTAAAGAAGAGTTCGAAAGTCTGATTATGGAGTATCTTCCCATAACAGCGGAGCAGATACGAGAGTACGCAGTATTTGATGAGGAAAACCAGACCTATCTTTGGGCGAGACTTGGGTGCTTCAATTATGCGCCTACCTTCTTTGGAACTTCTCTGCCGGAGGTTGTCGACATCAAAGAAAATCAAGATGGAACAGTCACATTAACAGTTGAGGCGGTCTGTGACATGGTCATTTGCGATGATGCAGTCATAACCCATGAACTTATGGTAAGGTTTGCAGAGGATGGCAGTTTTCAGTATTTGGGGAATGAAATCCTAAATGACGGAATTATGCATATACCAGACTACCAATACCGTATTAAAGAATGATTTGATAATACTGGTGTTTTATGGTATTTTTACAGATATGAAGAAAGGAGACTTACATGAAATATATTTATAAAATCACGGGAAAAGTAAGTTTAATACTATATATATTTATGTTGTATCAATTCTGGCATCTATGTCAATATGGTGGCTTGAGAAGGCATATACCGATGTTGGCGTTAGGTATAATAGGATTGGTTGGCACAGTGGTTCTCTGGCTGATTTCGAAAAGGCATAATCAAGAAGTTAATTCAGGAGATAATGGAAATAAGAAACTTTTCTATACGGAAATGATACTCCTTATAGCAGCAACTTTATTCTTTGGTGGACGTATCGTTTATTCTGCAGTTCCGTATCACGGGGCACTGTCTTGGAAACTTGATGAGTGGATGCGTAAAAAAGAAGTAGAACTGGAGCATAATAATCTTTTTGAGGATGGTGTAGAAGGGATTCTGATGGATTTGGATGAAGCATTGCAACTGCCGGAAGAACTCTATATTGCAAATAAATATCAGGTGTCATTTGATGAAAACGGAACGATTCAAAGGATTTATGCATTCATATATGGAAAAAATGAGGCTGGAGAGAAAAAAACGTATCTTATTGATTATGACGCAGACAGCAGTAATGATATGACTGTTTGGATAGATGGTAATGTGAATGGAGAATATAGTGACGATATGCGTTTGTCTCCAATGATTGAAATTTTGAACAATTCAGACTGGACGAGTCAGGTAGAGGCGTGGGCTGAAACATTTGAAGAGCAGCAGATTTATGAAATACTCTATATGGGGCGAAGATCTTTTAGTTCAGAGGAAGGCTTACAATATATTTCGGGAGATGCAGATGGTGATGGAACTGAAACAGGAACCGGCAATTTTACTCAGCTTAGAAGCGGTGGAGAAATCGTTGGGTTTGAGGTATCTTTGCATATTCCTGATTTAAATAGTGTCACACCTGTTCGATATATTATGGAGCCTGAGTACGTCAGTCAACAAGAATTGAAGCAGGAGAATACGATGCAGCAGGTGGAGGATGCTAAAGATACAGAAAGTTGGACTGTGGATCAAAGTGATGGAACTATGTATTTCTTTTTAGATGAAAATAATGGATGGCGTTTGGTGATAACGGATGCAGCTGCCGGAAGCAGATTTTATGTAATGGAAAAGACAATGGATGGTGGTTCTACTTGGGAATGCATAAATGATGATCCGTTCAGTGGACAATTGGGAGTTGCAGAAGGTTTAATATTTTATGATGAGAACTTTGGGGTTGCAGGAATTACAGGCGCATCCCAGTCCTATTCCCGCTTATATGTCACTCGCGATGGCGGAAGGACCTTTGAAGAAATGAAACTTCCAATGGATCTTGTTTCAGAATTACCACAAATCGCTATCGATTGCGGATTTACGGTGGAGGATTTTGATTACCTGAATATGCCTGAAAAAGAGGACGACACATTGACGATAACGGTTACCACAGATGCAGCGGAGAAAGATGGGATTGTATTTCAGTCAACTGATTATGGAGCGACATGGGAATACAAAGGGCTTGTTCAGATAGCGAATTAAGAAAAATCGGGTAAAAGTCAGAGATTGACCTTTACCCGATTCTTTATTTCCAGATATTCATGTCAGACAAGATAGACATGGTTATTTCAGTTGCGTTGCTTCCGGTAGCACCGCTATCGGCTCCGATGTTGGTAGCAAAAAAGTATGTATTATCTACAGTTTCGATATAGCCGATAAACCATCCGTTCACATCTTGGCCATCCACACGTCCGGTTCCGGTCTTTCCGTAGAATGTTCCGGCATCGGAAGAGGAAAGGCAGATGGCATCTTTTACTGCATTGATATTTTCAGGGGCGAAGCCAAGGCTGTTATTCTGCAGCCTGGTTAGAAGTTCGACCTGCTCTATTGGGGAAATCTTCAATGAAGATTCCATCCAATAAGTGGAGAAATCACCGCTCATGTTTTCGTTACCATATCCGATTTCTTGAATATAGCTGTAAACGTCAGAGGCTCCAAGCTGTTCATCCAATGTCTGGAAATACCAGTTCACGGAGGAGTTCATTGCAGACTGTAAGGTCTGATCCGCATTCCATGCTTCAAAAGGATAGCTTTCTCCATTCCACGCAATAAAGGAGTTTTCTGGTGTAATGACACCTTCTTCCAAACCGAACAAGGCATCATATATTTTGTAAGTGGAGTTTGGTGCAACCCGCAGGGTGGCATGCTCCTTGTCGTGTATGCTCCATTCATCATTTTTCAAATCGTATAAAACAAAGCTACCTTCGTATTCTCCGAAGTATGTGGAGAGGTCTACATAGGAAATATTCTCAGAAGAGGAATCCCATTGGTACTGGCTTCCGTCTGCTGCGTATGTAGAAATAAAAGGTGCGAATCCAAGGAGAAGAACAGCAGTCAGCACAAATGCAGTCATACCTTTTATTCTTTTCATAAATGTTGGCTTCTCATAAGAGGCAATGTTGATAATTCTCCGTTTCATCTGATCCATGTTTCCACCAAGACCGGCAGCAAACGGAAAAGGAGTAAGTGAAACTTTCTTTGCAAAGTTAATCAGTGTATTGCCATAATCTTCGTAAGCATCCTCTTCAAGCATTTTCAAAACGGAAGTGTCACAGGCAACCTCTCTGTCATTACGCATTTCTTTCAGAGAGTACCAGACAAGAGGATTGAACCAATATACTACCCCAGCAAGATTCATCAGATAACTGGCAACAGCATCTTTGTGCTTATAGTGCTGCAGTTCGTGCAACAGCATATATCGCATATCGGATTCGTTGTAATCAGAGATCAGATGAATCGGCAGATAAATACATGGTTTCAAAAGTCCCACAATAATCGGGGATTTCAAAAATGCAGTACTGTAAACAGGGATATTTCTGTGAATTTCCATTTCCTCCAAACATCGATGATATAGTCTGCGTACTTCCGGGTTCTGAAGGGGAAGTCCAGATTTCTCCAAATTGCGTAGGCGGAGTGAGGATTTGATTACTAATATGATCATTGCAAAAATGCCTATAATCCATATCCCCAATAATATGTATCCGGCAATGGATGGTGTTTCGCTATTTACAGAAAGTGCGAAATCATTCATCCAGTCTGTATTTCCGACCGGATGAATTCCCACAGCTTCTCCCATAGCGGGTGCAGTGCCGGAAGCAGGGGAGCTTCTTAAGCTACCAAGCCACGAGAAGATTTGTGGAAATCCGATGAGACGGAACGGTATAAAGGGAACTGCCAGCAACCCAAGGAGCAGGAACCACAGATTATACTGCATCCGGCTGGACAGGTTGTTTTTGAATATCCGCTTGGCTATCAAAAGAATTCCGATGATACCGCTGATAAATACATTGCATATTAAAAAGCGTATCATAAAATTAGCCACGTTAATTTCCTCCTTTTTTTGACCTCTTGGAAAGAAGGGAACGTAGGGTGTCTATTTCTGTTTCAGACAGTCTGTCATTTTCTATATAGGCAGACAGCATGGCAGTGATATCCCCGTCATAGTATCGTTCCAGAAAAGAGTTGCTTTTCTGGTCGATGTATTCGCTTTCTTTCACGACTGGGGTATAAACAAACACTCGGCTTTGTTTTTCATAAGTCAGAACGCCTTTTGTTACGAGACGTTTGATTAAAGTCTGTATCGTCTTAGGACTCCAGCTTGTGGTCTGTAATAATTTATCTGTTATTTCATTGGTACTGATCGGCGCATGTTTCCATACGATTTTCATAACTTCAAATTCAGCTTCAGAAATCTGTGGTAAAGCGCTCATTTCAAATTACTCCTTAAATCTTACGGCTGTAATAAATATATTATAGACGTTATTTATGTGGTTGTCAATTTCAGAAAAAACATATCAACTTGAAATCTTACTTGTGTAATAATTGGAATATTACAAGAGTAAGATTTGGAGATGGCAACAAAAAGAAAAGAACCAGAATCACAACGGATTAGCTGGTTCCTTTACTCGTTTGAATTACCTCTTTTATGTATGAGTGCTAAGAGGTATTCAATTGCTGGAAGAATCTCGGCTGCCTCTTGCTCATCACATTCCTGTAGCATCAATAACGGTTTTTGTTTTTTCACCCCATCCGTAGCAGTGTCAGGGTGGAAAATACGGTCTGCAGGAATGTGTAAATAAGCGATGATCTGGCACAATACTTCGAACTTGGGATTACCACGGCCGTTTTCAATATTTAGTATTGTACGCTCATCACAACCTATTTGTTCAGCTAATGCTGCTTGAGATAGATGGGCTTCTTCTCTGGCAGCCCGGACTATCTTCGCAAGATTTTTTACATAGTCATGCATTACAATTCATCTCAGTGCTAGTTTACACTACAGGGTAAATATTATGAATTACAATAGAGTACAGGTGTAAGATGAAACGAACTACACAATAAAAGGAGAAATTACATGGAAGCAAGGAAACAGCACAGAATACGATGTTTGTTGAAGTTACTGAAATTTGTTCATGGATAAAATCGCATTGATAGGTGTATCGCAATTCACAGAACGATAGAATTGCGATACACCTATTTTATATTTCAAGAGAAAACAGTATCGGCCATGTGCTTGATACGCAGGTCATCCAGAACGGAAGTGTACTCCGCACCGCAGTCATTTTCTTTTACTTATCCAATGAGGGAATTTCCATTATTGAGAATGTTGCCCTTATCGGACTTCCGGTTCCAAAGAAGCTGAAAGAAGTATTGGAACAGCTGCATGAAGAAGCAGATGAGAAAAAGGAGGATGAATAACATGGCAGTAAAGGTATGTCTGGACGCAGGGCATTACGGTAAATACAACCGCAGCCCTACGGTTTCGTCTTATTATGAGTCGGACATGACTTGGAAACTACATAATTATCTTAAGAAGGAGTTGAAGGCATTTGGTATCGGTGTGGTAACCACAAGGACAAATCAGAATACGGACAGAGCATTGTATGAAAGAGGTGCGGCTTCCAAGGGTTGTAAGGGTACTGCTAATGAAATTATTGTGCAGGGAAATGTAAAAGAGAGGTAATCAGTTATAGAATTGCCTCTTGATTAAGAAAAAAACTGTTATAAGAATAATACGATAAAATGTTTTTCTACATCGTCTGTTAAAGACGTGTCAGATAAAGGCGGAAGAAAGAGAATGATTTATTAATATGTTGGTCTGATCAAATAAGAAGAGCGTATCTTAGTTATTTAACGAATCATTAAAGTAAAAAGAATACTATGTTTGAAGTCGATAATAATAAATCTGAATATGCATAAATAAAATCAAAATATACCTTATGAAAAGAAAGTGAATTATCATTAATAATTTTAGTGATAGATTTTTCAGACCATTCC
>ENA-USZI01002320-USZI01002320.1-human-gut-metagenome-genome-assembly--contig:-NODE-2320-length-11341-cov-4.828391_pt1 | contig 11341 bp, 9 predicted proteins | sample MGYA00250042_ERZ773532 | MGnify/ENA primary metagenome ERZ773532 (study PRJEB29103, sample SAMN06112036) | human gut metagenome | biome: human gut; feature: ankylosing spondylitis patient; material... | reverse complement strand
GGCTCTGACCGACGCCGGCAAGGAAGTCGAGTGCCTGTACGAGTACCTGGACAACTGGGATCAGACCACCGCACAGCTGTTCCGGTCGAAACCATCGAAGCGGTAGCGAAAGAATTTACTTCTCACGGAACCAAGGTCGTGGCCGTCTCCAATACCGGCAACAACGGCTGGGATTCTGTGATGAGTTCTTGGCTGATCTGTATTTTGAATACTCTGGCCGGTTCTCATGACCGAAAGGGCGGGGCGGTTTACGGCAACGGCGCCTTCATGGGATTCAGCGGAAACTACGACCTGGAAAATCTTCAGGGCGGCGTGAGCCAGGACGGCGTGGTGAGTGTTTGCAGGAACTATCCCTATGAAAGCTCCACCGAATACGCCGAGCACGTTAAGAACAAGGAAAATCCGTATCCGGCCAAGCACGTCTACCATCCTTTAGCTTCCGACTACACGGGGCTTAATGCCGCAGAAGCACTGCTAGCCATTGCCAATGAAGAGCCTTATCAAGCTAAAGCGCTGATTAATTGGCGCAGCAACCCCGTTTACAGTGCCAGTTCATTGCCTTGTGAAGCAGAAAAAGCTCTCCGTGATACTAAAAAGCTTCCTCTGTTTGTAGCGATTGACGCTTTTGTCAATGAGACGAACAGGAATGCCGATTACATTATTCCGGATCGCGTCATGTTTGAAGAATACGGCTGCGACAGAACATGGGGTAACTTTGACCAATGTGTGGTTGCCGGAGTCCCTGTTGTCACGCCGAGAACCGCTTTGACTGCAGACGGCCGCCATATCTGCATGGAAGAATTTATGTGTTATGATGCGAAAAAATTGAATCTTCCGGGCTTCGGAGAACAGGCAGTCACTAAGAAAGACGGAACGAAAGCCTCTCTGAAACGATTTGACGATTGGTATGCCTACTATCTGAGCAACGTTGCTTCACAGTGCGAACATTTGCCTGAAGTAGCGGATTCCGACCGAGAATTAGCGGCTTTGCCTCGTGCGATGAAACCTCTGGAAACCGTGCTGACACCGGAGGAGTGCGCTCAGGTAGAAGCTCTGCTTTCTCGCGGGGGCTACTATGAAAAATCGGATAAATACAACGGCGATTTCCTGGCAAACGGCGGCGGCAAATTCCTTCAAATCTTTAATCCGGCCATCGCAACTCAGAAACATTGCTTCAGCGGAGAAGCCTATCCCGGTATTCCGGTCTACGAGAAGCCGAAGTTCTTTAACGGCGACCAGTGGGAGAAGCATTGGACGCGCCGAGGAGAAAAAACAGCGCTGCCGTGGCGGCACGGCCGCCATACAGCCGCGGCAATATCACGCCGGACGCGGGCAGAACAACGCTGGCGAGCAGAGTAGCCAGACACAGGCCGAACAGTGCCCGGACGAGCGGCCGCACCCAGCAGGGCGCGCCGCGCCGCGGCCGCAGGCGCGTGACCATGCACAGCGCCTGCAGCAGCGTCCACGCCAGCGCGCACAGCAGCAGCGGTTCGGTTATGAGCATGGCCGCCAACGGCGTCATGTCCCCGTGCTGGTACTGCCGGAGGCAGACCGCGTGCAGGTACGCCCACAGCCCGGCCAGCACGAGCGTGACGGCCCCCATGATGCACAGCCTGCGCAGCGCCGCCCGGCGGGCATCGGCGGACGGCGCCCCGTCCAGCAGCTCCGTGAGCTCGACGCCGAGCGCGTCCGCGAGCCGCTGCAGCGTCTCTACGTCCGGGCGAGAGCGGCCGGTTTCGTAATTCGATATGGTCTGCCGCGTCGTGTGCACGGTCTGCGCCAGATCGTCCTGCGTCAGACGCCGGCGCGTGCGGGCGCGGCGGATGTTGGCTCCAATGTCGCGCATGGCGTTCACCTCGCCCAAAGCATACCATGCGCGGCGGCGATTTGTCACGCAAAGGTTCTTTGCGCAATGAAAAAACCGGCGGGTTTGTGTCCCGCCGGTTGCCTTTGTGCAGTTTTACTGTCCGCGGTTTTGCAGCGCGGTCAGGTAGGGGTTGAAGCGGCGCTCGGTCTCGAGCGTGGAGCAATCCATGTGGCCGGGGTAGACCTCGTAATCGCCGGGCAGAGCCGCGATCTTGGCCAGCGACTGCAGCTCGACCTCCATGCTGCCGCCGGCGAAATCCGTGCGGCCGCACGAACCGGCGAAGAGCGTGTCGCCGGTGAAGAGCGCGTCGCCGCAGATGAGCGTCACGCCGCCGGGCGTGTGGCCGGGCGTCTCCATGACGCGGAAGGTCAGATTGCCGACCTTGACCTCGTCGCCCTCCTTATAAAAGATCGTGCCCTCGGGCGGGGTGAACGTGTAGCTGTCGAAGGCGACGGCCGTGCCTGCGTCGAGCGCATTCATGTACACGGGCGCGCCGGTCTCTTCGTGCACGGCGTAGACGGCGCCGGTGTGGTCGTAGTGGCCGTGCGTGAGCAGAATGGCGCGGCAGGTGAGGTGGTTGTCCTCGAGGTAGTAGAGGATGGTGTTGGACTCGTCGCCGGGGTCGATGACGGCGCACTCGAGCGTGGTCTCGTCCGTGACGATGTAGCAGTTGGTCATGAGGTGCCCGACGGGCAGACATTTGATGAGCATGGGGTGGCCTCCTTTATAAATGATCGGTATCGAGCAGGATGGTGACAGGGCCGTCGTTGACGGACGCAACTTTCATGTCCGCGCCGAACACGCCCGTGCGCACCGGGAAGCCGCGGGCCTCGCAGCCCGCGATCACGCGCTCGTAGAGCGGCACGGCGGTCTCCGGCCGGGCGGCGGCCGTGAAGCCGGGGCGGCGGGAGCGGCAGTCGGCAAAGAGGGTGAACTGGCTCACGATGAGCAGCTCTGCCCCGGCGTCGGCGGGATTGACGTTCATTTTGCCATTGGCGTCCTCAAACACGCGCAGGCCGCAGATGCGGTCGACGATGCGGTCGGCCTCCGCCGCCGTATCGGACACGTGCACGCCCAGCAGGACAAGGAAGCCCCGGCCGATGCGGCTGTATTCGGCGCCGTCGATCGTGACGGACGCCTCGGTAACGCGGGTGACGACGGCTCTCATACTTTGCCCTCCTGTTTGGCTTTCTTTTCCTGTTCCGCCTGCAGCTCAGCGGTGTGCGCGGCGGCTTTTGCGGGGTCGGACGCGCCGCTGCGCGAGATGCGGATGACGCCGCGGATGGCGCTCAGGCGGCTGATGATCGTGCGCAGCTCAGCCAGGTCGTGCACCTCGACGGTGATCGTGATGGTCGAGCGGCCGCTGTCCACGTCGCGCGCGGTGAGCGTGCGCACCTTGGCGTTGAGCGTGTTGAGCGCCGTGGCTACGTCCATGACGAGGCCCGAGCGCTGCGCACTGAGCATCATGAGTGTCGTGCTGTAGGCATCGGTGGTGCGCTCGGCCCAGCTCACGCGGATCCAGCGGCCGGCGGTCTCCGGATTGTCGCGGCTGGCGAGATAGTTTTCGCAGTCCGTGCGGTGGATGGACACGCCCGCGCCGCGCGTGATGAAGCCGATGATGCTGTCGCCGGGCACCGGCGTGCAGCAGCGGGAGAATTTGATGAGGCAGTTGTCCAGCCCCTCGACGAGGATGCCGTGCACGGCGTGGCGCGGACGCTTGTTGCGGCGCTCGGCCGCCTCGTTGATGCGGTCGATGGCGTTTTTCTGGTTGGCCTTCTGGTTGCGCAGGATCTCGTCGCGGATGCGGTTGACGGTGCGCGTGGCGGTCACGCCGCCGTAGCCGATGGCGGCGTACAGATCGTCGAGCGAGGTGAAGGCCAGCCGCTTGAGGATCAGCGGCAGGATCTCGTCGCCCATGATGTCGGCCGGGGCGATGCCGTTGGCGCGCAGCTCGCGCTCAAACTGCTCCTTGCCGTGGACGATGTTCTCCTCGCGACGCTCTTTTTTGAACCACTGTTTGATCTTCGTGCGCGCGGCGCCGCTCTTGGCGAGGTTCAGCCAGTCGCGGCTCGGGCCGGGCGCGTTTTTCGACGTGCGGATGTCGACAATGTCGCCGTTTTGCAGCACGTAGTCGAAGTTCACGATGCGGCCGTTGACCGTCGCACCGACCATGCTGTTGCCGATCGCGGAGTGGATGCTGTAGGCAAAGTCGATCGGCGTCGCGCCGGCGGGCAGATTGATGACATCGCCCTTCGGCGAGAACACGAACACCTCATCGGCGAACATATCCACCTTCAGGTTGTGGAAAAAGTCCTGCGCGTCGGACTCCTGCTGTGTCTCGAGCAGGCGGCGGATCCAGGCGAACTTCTCCTCGTCGCCGGGCTTCGTGCCCTCGCCGCTGCCGGTCTTGTATTTCCAGTGTGCCGCAACGCCGTACTCCGCCGTCATGTGCATCTCCCAGGTGCGGATCTGCACCTCGAACGGGATGCCCTCCGAGCCGATGACCGTCGTGTGCACACTCTGGTACATGTTCGGTTTCGGCGTGCTGATGTAGTCCTTGAAGCGGCCGGGCAGCGGCTTATACATATCGTGGATGATGCCGAGCACGTTGTAGCAGTCGGGGATCGTGTCCACGATGACGCGAAACGCGCACAGGTCGAAAATGCCGTTGATGTCGAGCTTTTGCGCGTACATTTTGCGGTAGATGCTGTAGATGTGCTTGATGCGGCTCGAGATCGTCGCGTGCACGCCGTCTGCCTCCAGACGCTCGCGGATCTGTGTGCGCATCTCGCCCATGAATTTTTCGAGCGTCGGCATGCGCTGATCGAGCGCGTCCGTGATGGCCTTGTAGCCCGTGGGGTCGAGATACAGCAGCGAGAGGTCTTCGAGCTCCCACTTGATCTTCTGCATGCCGAGGCGGTGCGCGATGGGGGCGTAGATCTCCATCGTCTCGAGGGACTTGATGCGCTGCTTTTCCTCGCTCTGGTAGGCCATCGTGCGCATGTTGTGCAGGCGGTCGGCGATCTTGATGAGGATGACGCGGATGTCCTTGGCCATGGCCAGGAGCATCTTGCGCATGTTCTCCATCTGCTGTTCTTCGACGCTCGTGTACTGCACGCGCGTGAGCTTCGTGACGCCCTCGACGATGTCGGCCACCGAGGTGCCGAAGCTGCGCGCAATGTCCTCGTGCGTGAGCGAGGTGTCCTCAATCGTGTCGTGCAGCAGCGCGGCGATGATCGAGTCCTCGTCGAGCCCCATCTCCGCCGTGATGATGGCGGCGGCGATGCAGTGCGACACGTAGGGCGAGCCGTCGCGGCGCTTCTGGCCGGAGTGGGCCCGGTCGGCGCACTCGAAGGCCGCGCGCACGCGGCCAAGATCGGCCGGGATGCCGGCGGCGGTGATCTTCTGTTCCAGCTCCTGATAGTGGGCCTCAAGGTCGTAGGGCTTCGGGGCCACGTTTTCGGCGCGGGTCGCTTCAGACATAGGGACAGCTCCTTTCCCGAACGGAATGGGGATTTCTTGCAAGTGTTTCATAGCAGGCTCTGGCGGCGCTCGCGCAGGGTCTGCAGCAGCTTCGACGCGCCAAGGTCCACCTTGCCGCTCGTCGGCAGGGGGCGCAGGCGCAGCGTTTCGCCGTCAAAGTCCACGGCGGCGAGACCCATCTCGGCCATGACGCGCAGGCACACGCAGAACTTCTCCGGCCGCATGGGCGCGCGCGCGGGCAGCTCCTCGAGCGGGAAGGCCACCGGCGCGTTCAGCCACCGCCACGCCACGGCGAAGTCCGCGCGCAGGGGATAGAGATCCACCGTGTCCCACGCGGGGATGCACTGATTTTTCAGCAGCGCGCGGCACAGGGGCAGCGGGTCACTCGGGCGCACGTCGGTCACGAGCAGCTGCACGCTGCGGCGGCCGCGGAATTCGTTGATCTGCGGCGTGAAGGCCACGTCCACCCACTGGCCGATGCGCACGCCCAGCTGCGCCGGGGTGCACGAGAAGAAGATGCCGGCATAATTATACCCGCCCTTGGCAAAATGCAGCCGCAGGTGGCGGCCGCCGCCGATGGGCACGGCGTTGACGAGCCGTGCGCCCGTGATGCACAGCAGGGGCTTGGGGTTGCCGTTGCCGCACGGCTCGAGCGCGTCGAGCGACTCGATGCACGGCATGGTCAGCAGGTGCGGATCGTTCACGCGCAGGTCGCACGTGAGCTCCGGCAGGTCGTCGGCCGGGTTCTGGCGGTAATACTCGCCGAGCGCGCGGCGGAAGCGGTCGATGTTCTCGCGCCGGATCGTCAGCCCGGCTGCCAGCGCGTGGCCGCCGAAGCCCTCGAGATACTCCGAACAGGCGCTCAGGGCATTGTACAGGTTGAAGCCGCCGAAGCTGCGGCACGAGCCCTTGCCGCGCTCGCCGTCGCAGCAGATCATGATCGTCGGCAGGTGGAACTCCTCGCTCAGGCGCGAGGCGGCGATGCCGATCACGCCCTGGTGCCACGAGTCGCTCGCAAGCACGAGCGGCATCCGCGGCGGGTAGCGGCACGCGATGGCCGAGGCCTCCTCCCAGATCTGCTGTTCGAGCGCCTGCCGCTCGCGGTTGAGCTGGCAGAGCCCGGCGGCGTAGCGGTCGGCCTCGCCGTCGTCATTCGTCAGCAGCAGCAGCGCTGCAACGGCCGTCTTGCCCAGTCGGCCGGCCGCGTTGATGCGCGGCGCGAGCGTGAAGCCGATGGTCGTGGCCGTGACGGGGCGGCCCTCCGCGCCGCACTCGTGCAGCAGCGCGCGGATGCCCGGCCGGGGGCGGGCGTTGATCTGCGCCAGCCCCTGCGCCACGAGATAGCGGTTCTCGCCCGTGAGGGGCATCACGTCCGCCACCGTGCCGATGGCGACGAGGTCGCCGTATTCGCGCAGCACCCGGTCGCTGCCGCCCTCGAGCGCGCACAAAAGCTTATATGCCACGCCCACGCCCGCGAGCCCGCTGTTCGGGTACTGCGAGCCGGGGCGCTTCGGGTCGACGACGGCCACGGCGTTCGGGATCGCCTGCCCGCTGCACTCGTGGTGGTCGGTGATGACCATGTCGATGCCGCGCTGCAGGGCGTAGTTCGTCTCGTCGATGGCGGTGATGCCGCAGTCGACGGTGATGATGAGCGTGATGTCGCTCGTGCGCTGGAGATTTGTGATCGCGTCCATGTTCAGGCCGTAGCCCTCTTCGATGCGGTCGGGGATGTACGGATGCACGGGCACGCCCTGCCGGCGCAGATAGTCCGTGAGCACGCACGTGGATGTGATGCCGTCGACGTCATAGTCGCCGAACACGGCCACGTTTTCCCTGCGCTCGATGGCAGTGCGGATGCGTGCGACTGCCTTGTCCATGTCCTGCAGGAGCATGGGGTCGAACGCGCTTTGGTCGCCGCCGCTGAGAAAGGCGCGCGCCTGCATGGGGTCAGCATACCCGCGCAGGGCCAGCAGCACCGCCAGCAGCGGCGAGTAGCCCGCGCGCAGCAATGCCTCCGGCGGCTGCGGCACCGTGTATGGAATTTGCCAGTTGCGGTATTTCATAAGTGCAATGTGCCTCGAATCCAAAAACGATACCTATAGAAATAATTTATTATTTTATCAAATTTTATGGCCGGATGCAAGAGGCGTGTGTCGGGTATCGGCGGCTGCCGCGCAGATTTGTCGAACAGATCGGGCGATGTGCGCGCGGCGGCCGTCCGGGTTTCCTGTGCTTGACAGGTGTTGGCTGCGGTGGTACGATGTGACGGAGCGTGCCGGCGTGGCGAAACAGGCAGACGCAAGGGACTTAAAATCCCTCGGTGGCAGCACCGTGCGGGTTCGAGCCCCGCCGCCGGCACCACGTCGGAGCGGACTGCATATCGTTCGCTCCGACCTTTCAGCAAGGCCGGAGCTCATTCATTTCGTCGCTCCTCCTTTTCAGCTGTGACCCGCTTGCGCTGGGCTCACATCTGAGATGCGCCGGGTTGTACGAGGCGCGTGGAGAGCGATGTGTGCGGACTGCATATCGTTCGCTCCGACCTTTACCATGACGGAAAACCTTTTTTTCGTACACAACGCAAGCCGCGCTTTCCGCGCGGCCGGGAGGGAACTGTTTTGAACGAACGACCGCACGTGGATTACTTTGACGGCCTGCGCATTTTCGCCGCGCTGTGCGTCATTTTCATGCATACGGCGGCGGGCCCGCTGCGCGCCGGCGTCAACACGGACTGGCACCTGCTCAACGTATGCACGTCGCTCGCTTTTACGGCGGTGCCGCTGTTTTTCATGATGTCGGGCTATCTGCTCATGACGAGCCGGAAAACGGCCGACATTTCCGTCCTGCTGCGCCACCGGCTGCCGCGGCTGGTCGTGCCGCTCGCGGGCTGGACGGTCGTGGGCTGGACGGTCGTGGCCGTGCTGTGGCAGATGTTTCTGGCGCACACGCTCACGCCCGGCGCCATCTGGGCGCAGCTCGTCACGGCGCTGCACGGTCCGGTCATGGTGCACTTCTGGTATCTGTATACGCTCATTGCACTCTATGCGCTCTCGCCGATCCTCTACGGCGGGATCCAGGTGCTCGGCAAGTCCGGGCGGGTGTATCTGTTCGTGCTGGCGGCGGCCGTGTCGGCGCATACGATCCTGATGACGGTGCTGCCGGATGGTGCGGCGCAGTATGTCGATCTGGACATTTTCGACAAGCTCAAGATCTTCGGTGGGCACATGGCCACGTTCGTGCTCGGCTGCCTGCTCGGCAGCTACGAAAAAGAGACCCCAAACTGGCTGCTTGCGCTCGGCGCGGTCGTGCTGCTCGCGGTGATCTCGGTCGGTACGTGGGTGCGCACGGTGCGCACGGGGGAGTTCAACCAGAGCTTCCAGAACCAGAGCGCCGGGTTCGAGATCGTGCTGGCATCGTGTATTTTCCTGCTGTGCAAGCAGACGTGCAATCGCCCGCCGCGCGCATGGGTCAAGGCCGTCACCGGCCCGGTCGTCGCGCTGTCGATGGCGATCTACCTCATGCACAACATCTTCCTGAGTATGCTGTTTTCCGTTGGTGTGTCGGTGCACTCGTTCGGCAGCACGGTGGGCGTGACGCTGCTGGCGTTCGCCGCCTGCTTTGTCGTGACCAAGACGGTCGCAACCATCCGGCCGCTGTGTTATCTCGCCACGGGCAAGACCTATGCCGAGGCGTGCCGCAGCTGCAACTGGGTGTATACGTTCCGCAGACTGCGCGGGCACAGCGCGGCGGAAAAGTGAAAACACAGCCGGCCGGAGGAAATCCTCCGGCCGGGCGCTTTTCATGTACATATATATCACGTTTCCGCGCGGCGCAGCGTCACGCGCTCGGCCACGACGGCGATGTAGCCCAGCACGATCGTGAGATAGTACGACGCCAGACGCCAGATGAGCATGGCGGTGGTCAGATAGTCGCCGAACAGCGGCGAGAAGGCGAGGTAGAACGTGCCCTCGCTCGCGCCGGATGCGCCCGGCATGGGAAAGCAGCTTGCCCCGATGTACAGCAGCACCTGCGTGCCCGTGACCTGCCAGAACGGCACGCCGCGCAGACCGAAGCCGCGGTACGTGCAGTAGGCCACCGACATGTACGCTGCGCACTGCCCCAGCGCGAGCGCGAGCGCCCCGGCGAGCTTGCCGCGGTGGCGGATGCCGGCGGCGAACGCATCGTGATACTCCGCCACGAAGGCGCACCATTTTTCGGCGGCCGCCTCGGGGTCTGCGCCCCGGCGGACGAACAGCTTACGCCGGTACAGCCAGCGGATGCACGCCGTGCCGAACGCGGACATCGGCTTCGGGAAGATGGCCGAGAGCAGCACGAGCGACAGCAGCCCCGCGTGCACGAACAGGCCCAGCGCCAGCACGGGGATCCACGCCGCGCTCTGCGCTGCGAGCCTGCCGCCGCACAGGCATGCGCCCACGATGCCGAGCGTCACGAGCGCGATGTTCCACAGGCTGTAGACCGTGCAGATGACGGACGTGGCTGTGCCGGTCGGGATGCCGCGGCGGTGCATGTGCAGCACCTGAAACGGCTGGCCGCCCGCGGCCGCGGGCGTCACGGCCGAGTAGAAGAAGCCGATCATCGACACGTCGATGCTGTCGCCCAGCGGCTGCGCGCAGCCGAACGCGCGCGTGATGAGCCGGTACTTGAGCGCGTCGCACAGATAGTACAGCAGCATGCAGCCCACGATCGCAGCCGTCCAGCCCGGCAGCAGCGCCGCGAGCGAGGCGCGCACGTCGCCCGCGTCGAGGGTCGCGGCGGCGAACACCGCCAGCGCCGCCGCGCCGAGCGTCAGCAGGCCGATCGAGAGCCATTGTTTTTTCTTGTCGTGTTTCATGGGCAGACCTCGCTGCAGGAGAAATTTCTTTTTAGGCCCTATATTATAACGGATATGCAGGAAAAGTGCAACCAGAAACCGGGCGCCCCAGTCGGGACGCCCGGTTTGGCATCAAAAGACGAGCTGCACGAGCAGCATATAGCACACGGTGCCGGCGGCGATGCTCAGCAGTGTGTTGCGCCGCCACCAGTGCAGACCCGCCGTCACGCCGACGGCGATGACCTGCGGCACCCACGCCCCGGCCGATGTGAACTGCATCCCGCGCAGGCAGTAGACCAGCAGCGAGACCATGACGGCCATGGGCAGGATCTTGCCGAGGTACTCCACGACCTTCGGCACGGCGCGGTGGCCGAACAGCAGCCACGGCAGCCAGCGCTCCAAAAACGTGCACGCGGCGCAGACCGCGATGATGGCGATGCTCTGTCCGACGGAGAGGGTCATGCCTGCGCACCTCCTTCGGCATACTTCGGCGCGAGCACCGGGCGCAGCAGCGTGAGCGCCGCGACCGTCACGAGCAGCGACGGCAGCAGGAACCTGTCCGGCCCGAGCAGCAGCAGCGCGCCGATGCTCGACACGGCCGCGACCGCGGCGGGGATGCGCGTGCGCGCGCCGCGCAGCTGATCGACCACGATGACTGTGAACAGCGCCGTGAGCGCAAAGTCGATGCCCGTGGTGTCAAATGGGATGAGCGAGCCGACGAGCCCGCCGAGCATGGACAGCGTCACCCAGTAAAACGTCACGAGCGCGGCCGTGAGCACGTAGGCCCACTTCTCGTTGACGTCGGGCCCGAAATCGTGCGAGCAGTGCAGCGAATAGTTCTCGTCGCACAGCGAGTAGATCAGAAACCAGCGCCACGGGCCGAAGGAGCGGAACTTGTCGATGAACGACAGGCCGTAGAAAATATGCCGGCTGTTGAGCAGCAGCGCCAGCACGGCCACCGTGGCGAGCGACACACCGCCGGCAAAGAACGTGACCATCAGAAACTGCAGCGAGCCTGCCAGCACGAACAGGCTGCACGCGCCCGACCACAGGAAGTTATAGCCCGCCTGCTGCATGAGCAGCCCGTAGGCGAGGCCGACGGGGAAGAAGCCGATCAGGATCGGGATCGAGTGATGGAAGGCGTAGGCAGCCGTTTTGCGCAT
>ENA-USZI01002314-USZI01002314.1-human-gut-metagenome-genome-assembly--contig:-NODE-2314-length-11361-cov-43.278181_pt1 | contig 11361 bp, 7 predicted proteins | sample MGYA00250042_ERZ773532 | MGnify/ENA primary metagenome ERZ773532 (study PRJEB29103, sample SAMN06112036) | human gut metagenome | biome: human gut; feature: ankylosing spondylitis patient; material... | reverse complement strand
CTGTTCAGGTGCGTGATGCCGTTCCTGCAACATCAACTCAGATCCTGCAGGGTATCACACGTGCTGCTCTCCAGACTAAGAGCTTCATGTCTGCCGCATCATTCCAGGAGACAACCAAGGTGCTCAACGAGGCTGCTATCCGCGGAAAGGTAGACTATCTGGAAGGCATGAAAGAGAACGTTATCTGCGGACACCTTATCCCGGCCGGTACAGGTCTGCGTGAATTCGAAAAGATTATTGTAGGTTCACGTGAGGATTATGACCGTATACAGGCAAACCGCAAGAATGTGATTGACTATAGCGAAAAGCAGACAGCTGAGAAAGAATAATTTTAAGGCTAAAACTATATAAGCAAAACGGCGATGCAATGTTAACATGCATCGCCGTTTTGCTTATATGTTATATCCAAATTAAAGAAATTTATTTATTTTCTTTTAAAAAATTTGTTTGCATTATAAAATTTCATATATTTGTGGAATTAAAAATATTATTGAAATCCTTGTTAATCTCTGAATGAGATGGTCTTGCGTTTATTGCAAACCAAAATCTTTGGATGTTTAAATTATAAAGGCTTATGAAAAATAACACAGCAGATATATACTTTATTCTAGATGGATAGCAGTATGGCTATTCCCAATATTATAATGTAAAGCTGTTGGATGTTTTGAGTAATGTCAGCCTTATATCAATTTTGATTTATATAATTATTGAATTATTGATGTTTAATTTAAAATAATTGCGTTATGATTAAAAGATTACTTTCTTTGGTAACCGCTTTTGTTGCGTTTTGCTGTATAGCAAATGCACAGGCATTTCAGCGGAATGAGGCCGGTTTAGGACTCAAGTATAATAAGATTGAGAAAATGGCACCGACTCGTGCTGCTGCCGAGGGGGCGCTTTTTACTTATGCTCAGGGTGATGGTTATACTGGCGTAGGAGCGAATGCAAAACATTATGATTGTGCAATCTTTATACCAGGAAAGTTCGCTGGTAATAAAATCGACCAGATGGGTTTTTACCTTATTGACCATAAAGTAGTAAATAATGTAAAGTGCTGGATTGCAAAAGAACTGCCAAGTAGCATCACTTCTTCAGAATGTGAGTTTTTTAAAGATATCACTCCAACGACTTCAATTAGTGTTGACGGAAATCCTGAAATCGTAACAGTTGAAAACTATACAATTCCTGCAGAGGGCTGTTATATCGGTTATTCGTTTGATGTTACATCACTCACTTCACAGGCTGGTCTATATCCTATAGCCTTTGATGGTTCTAGCTATTGTGATGAATATGGAGGATATATTTGCCTGCAGGGCAAATGGGAAAACATGGCAAGCTATGGTTTTGGAAACTTGTTGACATTTGTTTCAATGTCAGGTGACAATTTCCTTGGTAATGCCGCTTCATTTGCTTCAGACAATATAGGGCGAGTATTTACAATGAAAAATGGTAATGTTAATATTTCTGCAATGATCAAAAATGATGGTGTAACACCAATGACTTCTGTGGCTTATACAGTTAAGGATGTTGCAACAGGAGAAACTTCTGCAGAAAACACAGTAAACATTGGTAATCTTCAGATTAATAATGTTTGTGTGATTGATATTCCATTGACAGCCGGTAATGATGCTAAAGAGGCAGAAAAGGAATTTGTCATAACTAAGGTAAACGGACAGCCCAACGAAACAGCCAATGCTACATGCAAAGGTTCTTTAATTGCTCTTACAAATGCTATTAAGCGCAGATCTGTTGTAGAGGAATTTACAGCTACAGGTTGTGGATATTGTACTCGCGGATATGCAGGTATGGCTGCATTGGCAGACACATATCCTGAGTCGTTCATCGGTATTGCCGTACACGGAAAGATGAACTATGACGACCCGATGAGAATTACTGACTATAATTCTGTCATGGCAATGGTTCAGGGTTACCCATCTGCATTTATCAATAGAGGTCCTTCTATTGACCCATATTTCGGCACATCACAAAGTAAACTGCTTGGCGTACTTGACGATTTCGAGGCAAGTCTTACTATGACTGAAGCTGAAATGTCTGTATGGCCGGAGTGGAACGAAAGCCAGACTGAAATAAATGTAATCACCGACGTGCAGTTCTTCTACAGCAGCAATAATGCTCCTTATGCATTGGCTTATGTTCTGCTTGCTGACGGTTTGCAGGGCAGCGAGAGCAACTGGTGGCAGACTAACTATTATTCTGGAGCTACTGGTGCTGAGAATGAACCTTATATTTATGAGTATACACAAAAAGGTGAGCAGATAAAGGATATGGTTTATGATCATGTTGCCATTATGGCCAAGGATGTAGCTGAAGGTATCAAGGGTTCAATAGCTGCTCCCCTTGTAGCAGATGCAGTTCAGCGCCATGAAACAACTTTCGACCTCTCTAATGGCGTTACTTCTGCCAGCAAGTTCAACCTCTTGCAGGATAAGTCAAAGCTGAAGGTTGTTGCTATGCTTATCAACACAGAGACTGGTGAGATTGTAAATGCTGCAGAGAGAGCCGTTGGTACATTTGGTACAGGTATCAGCGTTGTTGATCCTTCAGAGAAGGAAGTTAAGGAAGTTGCCCGCTATACTATTGACGGCGTGCAGCTCAGCGCTCCTGCAAAGGGCATCAATATCGTTAAGATGTCTGACGGAACAACAAGAAAGGTTGTTGTAAAGCAGTAATTGAATAATTCTGAATTTTAAGAATTCAGAGTAGAATAAGATCTTGGCCATTAGAAAATATTAGGGCTGTGTATGAGGCTTCTGATAATTTTCTGATGGCCATTATTGTTTCTATAATATTTGGTCTGTTCTTGAGTGCATTGCCGTATGTTTGATGGTTTAGCCCAAATCTGCCATTATACAGCACTTGGCTTTATCTATTTTGGGCATTCATGCCTTCGGCCCGTCTTTTTGTTTCTATTGAGCGAATCTTAATAACCGATTTTGATTTAACTCCAATTTGCCATTATGTTTCCGCCTTTTTGCTTTTTGTTATTTGCTGCCATGGCCGGATTGCCTAAGGAATATGTTGACTGCACGGTAGCAACAGAAAAAAGAATGACGGATAAGACTGAAATGAACCAGGCGGAATAAGTCTTATATGCTTAATGATTTGGGGTTGATCGTAACGTATCTGCGATGTGCCTTAATATGCATTTTGCCGGTTTGGGATAGCTAATATAAGATAATCCCTAACCGGCAAAATGTTGATGAAAGAATAGGCTGGTTAAAGTCTATAAAGGTGTGTTACTGATATTTCTTAGGTTTTATCCGGATGCAGCCGGCCGTCACTTGTTTTCATTCTTGCTCTCTTCCAGCTTTCTGTGCTGATAAAGCTGATAAGAGTTTATCACGTTGTGCCATATGCTGTAGAAGCCGCCTGCTACTGCCGTTATCGGTGTGAAGAAGGTGTATCCCATCCATATTGCCAGCACGGTGTTCTTTTGTCCAAGCGACTGTCCTGCCGTAATCTTGTCGTTGTATAACGCACCGACCTTGCGTCCGAGCCAGAACTGGAGCAGACAGCTGATAAGCGATGCTGCCACTAGGCCGAGTTCGGTGGCAATGGCCACGTCGGCATGAACAATGGTGCGTGTCGTGACGGTCATGGCCAGCGTAAGCGCAACTGCCCAAAGATAGAAACTCAGGTCGCTGTAATGAGATATCGTGAAGTGGAGTCTTGGCGAAAGATATCTCAGCAGGATGGCAGCCAGCAGGGGCAGAAGCAGCAACGGGAACACCTTGCCGAGTATCAGCATTGCCGAGTTAAGTATGCCGAGCTCCGGATTGGGGTGTACATACGGCACAAGTGCCGGTATGAATGCCGCCGTAATGATGTTTATCAGTATGGTGTATGTGGTTATGTGGTTAACATTTCCGCCAAGCTTTTTTGTTATCACCGCACCGGCCGTGGCCGTAGGACATATCAGACATATCATGGCGCCCTCGAGTACAATGCGCAGTCCGCTGTGCGGCATGAGCATAAGCGCCACGGCTATGGCTGTGAACGTGCCGGCCTGGAAGAGCAGCAGCCACGGATGCCACTTGCACAGGCGGAGCTTCTTGGGGTTCACCTTGCAGAAAGTGATAAACAGCATGGCAAATATCAGCATGGGCTGCAGCAGCTCGATGGCTTTGAGGGCAAAGTGGTGAGTAGGTTGCAGTGCGGGTATTGCCGTGTAGACAAAATAGGCAGCAATGCCGGTAATGATGGCGATGATAAGCGTCCAGTCTTTTAAGAATTTGATGATTTTCATTTTGTATTTTCTTTCAGTCAGGCAAACTTACTACTTTTTCCGCAATCTTGTCAATATTTTTTGCTTTTTGTTTATATCTTAGGTGCCATATTCCTTTATATATGTTCCGGCAGCATAATCTAGGCATACTTTTGTTCGTTTATTTCAGCGTTATTTCTTAAATTTGTGCCAAATTGAAGATAAACTGAAAAGTCAGATGGATAGATTAGATGATTATATATTAAGTTTTCTCCGCCACACAGCCGGTGTGTCCGAGAGCGTTTTGTCGTGGGTATATCCGCTCACGGCTCTGTTTGCCATAGGGCTTGTTTCGTATCTCTGCACGGCGCTGTTCCGCTATGTTGTCATGCCGGCTGTGCAGAAGCTTACCGAGCGCACCAAGGCCACATGGGACGACTATCTGTTCAACGACCGTGTGATGAAAGCCTTCCGCCGCATCATACCTCCCGTGTTGTGGTATGTCCTGCTGCCGTTTGCCTTTGCTGCCGACAGCAGTGTGCTGCCCGTGCTGCTCAAGGCCTGCAACATCTACCTCGTGGTGGTGTCGCTGTTCTTTATAAGCGAGTTTCTTCATTCGCTCTACGAGATATCCAGCGAGCACCAGAAGCTGCGCAACCGTCCGCTGAAGGGCATCTATCAGATGTTCAACCTCATGGCCGTTGTGGTGGGCTTCATCCTCGTGGTGAGCATCATCGTCAACAAGAGTGCCGGCACCGTTCTTGCCGGTCTTGGCGCTTCTGCCGCCATCATCATGCTGATTTTCAAGGACACCATCCTCGGTCTTGTGGCCGGCGTGCAGCTTACGGCCAACGACATGCTGCGTCCGGGCGACTGGATAACCATGAACAAGTATGGCGCCAACGGATATGTAAGGGAAGTGTCGCTCACCACTGTCAAGGTGCAGAACTTCGACAAGACCATCACCACCATACCGCCTTATCTGCTCGTGAGCGACTCGTTTCAGAATTGGCGCGGCATGCGCGAGGCGGGCGGACGCCGACTGAAGCTGTCGGTCAACATCGACGCCAACACCGTACACTTCTGTTCGCCTGACGAACTGCGCAGCTACGAAGAGAAAGGATATATAGCCAAAGGCCAGTATGACTCTGCTGACAGGCCCGTTGCCAACACGCAGGTGTACCGCAACTTTATGATGGACTTCATGTCGCGCCACCCCAACGTCAACAAAGACCTTATGATAATGGCACGCATGCTTCAGCCCACGCCCGAGGGCCTGCCTCTCGAGCTTTACTGCTTCTCGGTGTTCCCCGACTGGAAACCCTTCGAGCTGTTTCAGGGTGAGGTGCTCGACTATGCCGTCGTTATGGCGTCAGAGTTCGGCCTGCGCATCTTCCAGCGTCCTGCCGGCAGCGATCTTGGCTCGCCTGTACCCTGATGCCGGCCTGATGTGCCGTGGCTTGTGCCTGATGCAGGTGCCGGTGTCGTGTTGTTATGTCATCTCATTGCGCCGCAACCCTTTCATAGTGTCATCTGCATTATGTTCAGAAAAATAGCTGAAACAGCCGCAATGCATCTTCTGATCATAGCTGATGTTGTGCCGAATGGGGCGTGTGGTGCGGCGCTTATAGCATATTCGCATCAAAACCCTGCCTTTTCCCGTGTGTAAAAGGTAGGGTTTTGTATGCTCAAAGGCCGTCTTCTGTTTGCTAAAAGACTACGTTTTGCATTGCCGTTTGCCGTGTTTTACATTGTAGCCTGCCGCCCGGCATTGCACACATTTTCCACTTTGCCCCGTAAAACGCTGTGATAATGTGCTTTCTCTTTGCACACATTTTCAGACCATATTTGCGCATAAAGTATTTTATTTTCTGAAAACCGCAGAATGAGAGCCTCACGCCAAATCAATGTGTAAGCCTTGGCCTTGTTTTATGTTGCATTTGTCAAGACAGCAGCTCAATCGCTCCGGCCGTGCATCCCAATCGCACATATTGCAGCCGTGCTTGCCAAGTTTTTCGTGTTAAATAGCTGATTTTCAGAAAAAATGTGTAAGTTTGCACTTTATAAATAGCAATAAAAAAGAAAAAAAGACAATGGGAAAGATAATACTTACCGGCGACCGCCCTACCGGAAAGCTTCATTTGGGCCACTATGTTGGCTCGTTGCGCCGCAGGGTGGAGCTGCAGAATGAAGGCGACTTCGACCGCATGTTTGTGTTCATTGCCGATGTTCAGGCGCTTACCGACAATGCCGACAACCCCGAAAAGGTCAGACAGAACATCATCGAGGTGGCTCTCGACTATCTTTCGGCAGGACTCGACCCCGAAAAGGTTACGCTCTTTGTGCAGTCGATGATACCCGAGCTGGCCGAGCTGACGGTGTATTACATGAACCTTGTCACCGTGTCGCGCCTTCAGCGCAACCCTACGGTGAAGACCGAGATACAGATGCGCAACTTCGAGACGAGCATCCCCGTGGGCTTCTTCACATATCCCATAAGCCAGGCTGCCGACATTACGGCCTTCAAGGCCACAACGGTGCCTGCCGGCGAAGACCAGGAGCCTATGCTCGAGCAGACGCGCGAGATAGTGAAGCGCTTCAACAATATATACGGCGACGTGCTTGTTGAGCCTAAGATAATGCTGCCCACCAACTCGGTGTGTTGCCGCCTGCCGGGAACCGACGGCAAGGCCAAGATGAGCAAGAGCCTCGGCAACTGCATCTATCTGTCTGACACGCCAAAGGATATGCAGCAGAAAGTGAAGAGCATGTACACCGACCCGGGACACCTGCGCGTGGAAGACCCCGGAAAGGTTGAGGGCAACACGGTGTTTACATACCTCGAGGCGTTCAGCACGCCCGACGACTTTGCCGAATACTGGCCTGAGTATAAGAGCCTCAACGAGCTGAAAGACCACTACCGCCGCGGCGGACTGGGCGACATGAAGTGCAAGAAGTTCCTCATAAAGGTGCTCGACCGCCAGCTTGAGCCTATCCGTCAGCGCCGCCATGAGTTTGAACAGGACATCCCGGAGGTTTACAACATCCTGAAGAAAGGCTCAGAGGCTGCCCGCGAGGTGGCAGCGCAGACTCTGCACGACGTGCGCGAGGCCATGCGCATCAACTATTTTGACGACCTCGACCTTATCAAGGAGCAGGCTGCCAAGTATAAGGCAGGCGAGTAAGAGGCCGGTGTAGCATATAATACATACGTTAGTATAAATGACGGGCCGCATATCCTGACAATGGGGATATGCGGCCCTGCGTGATATATAAGGACTTTTATTGTAGGTGTCAGCGGTTGATTACCTTCTTGGCTGTTCCGTCGCTCATGCGTATTATGTTTATTCCGCGTGCTGGTTTTGCCAGTTTCCTTCCGTCAATGCCGTAGCGTGCCGTCTCTGTTGCGCCGGCTGCTGTCTCGCTTTCTATACCCGACGTCTCGCTCTCCTTTATCATAAACTCCTTCCATACGTCGGCCTTTTCATATTCGGCCTTGGCTCCTTGCGGCACATACAGCAGGCAGTCCTGCGGCACGTCGCTGTCCCATCCGGCAAATGACGTGTTGTCGCATGCCGGCGGTGTGACGGCCTTGCAGTCTACTTCTGTCAGCATGTTGTAGGCAAATGCCGCATAGCCTATCGACTCGAGCGTAGACGGCAGCGTCAGCTTCGTCAGGCTTTCGCAGTTGATGAATGCCATTTGGTCGATAGTCTTCGTTCCTTCGCCTATTGTCAGCTCCTCAAGATACACCATGTAAGAGAACGCGTTGCGCGGTATCGTGGTGATAGAGCCGGGCAGAGACATCACTACCACGCCCTCGCATCCGTCGAATGCCCCTTCGCCTATGGTCTTTACGGTTTTGGGCAGGTTGATGTTCTCCATTGTGTAGCAGCTCGAAAAGGCATTTTCGCCTATGCTCTCAAGACCTTCCGGGAACACTACGTCGAGCAGTCTCATGTTGTTCTGGAATGCGTTGTCGCCTATTGTCTTCACTCCTACAGGTATGTTCACGCTTTCAAGGTTAGAGCATCTGTCGAACATATAGTCGGGTATGGCTGTCAGACCTTCGGGCAGAACTGCAGATTTTAGTGCCGTGCAGTTGGAGAAGCATCCCTCCAACTCGGTAACAGAGTTAGGTATCTCTATGGTTTCGAGCTTATCGCAGTAAGAGAATGCCGAACCCTCTATGCTCTGCAGGCCGTCGTTCAGACTGACGGATGCAAGACTGCTGCACATAAAGAACGCCGACTCGTCTATCTCTTTCAGCGTTGCCGGACATTCGAGGCTGGTCAGCATGCAGCTGCTGAATGCCTCTTTGCCTATTTTTACGAGATTTTTCGGCAGCGTTATTTCTGTTATTGCCGTGCCCGAGAAGGTGTTTGCCGGTATCTCTTCGCATTCTTCAGGAAGAGTTACCGAAGTTAGCTTGCCGCAGTTTCTGAACATGCCTTTGGCCGGCATGATGCCGTTGACAAAGCTGAACGATGCAATCTGCGTCTCTGAAAAGGCGTAGCTGCGTATCTCCTTCAGACCGTCGGGCAGTGTTATCTCGCTCAGGGCGGTGCATCTCATGAATGCGCTGTCGCCCACAACCGTTGTTCCTGCCGGAAGGCTAAGGCTTTCCAGCTTGTCGCAGCTGTAGAATATGCAGTTGCCCATCTCGTTGTCGCTGGTATAAAATTCCTTGTTGTTCACATAGTCGGTGTAGTAGGCTTCGCCTCCTGCCACAACCTTAGCCTCGCTCAGGTCGAGCGTTGCCAGCTTGCCTTCAGTGGGCACGTTGTCGAGGTCGATGCCTGCCATGTCGCGCAGCAATATGAAGTCGGTGCCGTTCAGGTTTCCGGTTATCTTAAGCGATGTAATTGTGTATTTGTCGCTGCCTATCTGTTCCGACAGAGTGCCTGCCGTCTCAACATTCACTGTGGTCTGTTGCGCCTGTGATATGGCCGCGATTGCTGCCATGCAGACTGTAAGTAGTAAAGCTCTTTTCATGGTTAAATCGTTTTTAGGGTCATACAATTTTATTCTTGCTCTCGTTTATCTCACGACAACCTTTCTGGTGGTTGTCTTTCCGTTGCTTAGTGTGGTGCGTATTATGTTTACGCCTCTGCCGGCCTTGCTCACCTTGCTTCCCGTTATGCTGAATATCTCTTCGCTGACAGGGCTGCCGTCTTCGTCGGTTGTGGCTGCGTCTATGCCGGTGCCAGTTTCGGGTGTAACCTTCTGCATGAATATTGAGGTGGTGCCGTTGCGCTCCTCGTCCCAGCTTGTCAGGAAGTATTCTCCGTCTATCATGGCCGATGATTTCAGGTTGACTTTCTTTGTCGGAGTCTCTGTAAACTGAATTGTTCCGCAGGTCTTCTTGCCGCCGGCATCATATATGTCGAGCAGTGAGCTCACCGCCTTTGTTGCGCCGTCGAGTTTCTGATAGAACAGGGCAGCGTTGCCGTTGCCGGCGTCCTGCACGCTGTAGAACGAGTACATGTCGCCGTTCTGCATGGCGGCCACCTCTATGTTGCCTTCCGGCAGTGCCTGTCCGTCGGTGGTGTATCTTTTCATGTAGAGTCCCTGAGTGTTTGAGTTGTTCTTGTCAAACTGCTGGTATGCGCAAGCGAAGGTGTTGTCGCTGCTGATGTATGCCACGGCTGGCTGTGCTCCGCCATAGTTGCCGTCGTTGAGGATTATGCCTCCGGGCTTGCCGTCGAAAGCCGTTTTTCCGTTACTACTGACATAGACAAACGCACTGTTGAAGTTTGCGTCCATGCATGTTATCAGTGCTCCGTTGTCGGGTCCGGGCACAATCTTTAGCACTTCCCATGGCTTAGGCGATGCCAGTCCGCCGTTGAACACCGTCTCGTCCTCTTCCGTAAGGCTTTCCCCGTTGCCGTCAATGAGCTTGGTCTTCAGCGAACTGCTCTCATATATATAGGTAAGAAGGGCGTTGTCGCCGTCGCTTTTTGTCACAAAGGGGTAGGGGGTGCTCTTGTAGGTAGTCTCCACGGCTGTTTTCTGCCATATAGAGTTGCCGTCCTTGTCGAGTCTTTCAATGGCTATGCAGTCTTTTTGTGCGTTGTCGTCGCGATACATGTAGGCGCATATGCATCCGCCGTCGTCGAGCGCACACATGCTTAGTCCGACCTGTGTGGCAAAACCCTTGCCGCTGTTGAGCACGGTTCCGTCCCATAGCTGCCTGCCGTCTGGCGCATATTTATATATGGTGTATGTATTCAGCTTGCTGTCAGGAGCAGTTCTGAAGTCCTGCACGCCGACAAACGCCTGTCCGTCTTTGTCGAGAGCCAGATGCTAGTTGTAGGCCGACCACACTTTGTTGGCTTCCTGTGAGATGATTTTTCCGCCCCTCTCCATAACCTTGTTGCCGTCTTTATCTATTATTTGCAGGCGCATGCCCAGGGTTCCGTTCATGTTTGTGATGAAGAAGACATAGGTTACTCCGTCCTTGTTCGTGGCCACTTCGTTTTCGTCAAAGGCCAGTCCTGTCGGTGTAATCTGAGTGTTCTTGCCTAAGTCGGTTGTCCATTGGGCGCGTGTCATGCCCGCTATGAATATTATTACTGCAGTAAGGAGTATTATTCTTTTTTTCATGACAGATGGTTTTAAGGGTTATACATAATAAAGTTATCTAAAAACAAAAGTAATACTTGTTTCATATATAGTGGCTGACGTAGAGGTCTTTCGCAAATATACGCCTAATAATGTTTTTGTGCAATAGCCGGATGCTCCAAATGTTTGCTATTTCATGAAATAACAAAAGAAATGCTTTAAATTTGCCTGCGTATGCCCGGATTTTGATTATAATTCTTATATTTGCCGATACAAAAAGTCTCAGTTATGAATATTATCGCCGTCATTGTAGCTGCCTTGCTGCTGATTATTCCTTGTTCCGGTAGCCTTGCTGCCGGAAACAGCCGTGCTGCAGAGATTGCAGAGACGGCGCAGAAGGATTATTATTCAGGCGAATATTTTGATGCTCTCGAAGGATTCATAACCGGCCTGAAGGTTGCACGCGACGAGAAGGACAGTCTGTCGCTCATGATATGCACCGGATATATAAGCAACATATACAATTGCTTCAACGACTACAGCAGCAGTCTTGCCTATCTGCTTGAGGGATA
>ENA-USZI01002300-USZI01002300.1-human-gut-metagenome-genome-assembly--contig:-NODE-2300-length-11409-cov-8.114896_pt1 | contig 11409 bp, 10 predicted proteins | sample MGYA00250042_ERZ773532 | MGnify/ENA primary metagenome ERZ773532 (study PRJEB29103, sample SAMN06112036) | human gut metagenome | biome: human gut; feature: ankylosing spondylitis patient; material... | reverse complement strand
GCCCCTTTTTCGTGGCTCCAGCGCGTCGAAATCGCTGGCACTTTTCTGGTTCTCTTTTGGTGTCAAAAGAGAACATCCCCGGGCAGCAGTGTTTTAGTTTTCCACCCTTTTTCAGCCATTCGCGCAGTTTTAACCACCATTCGTGCAGAATTTCTTTTGTTTTTGCCCAGTTTATGGTATATTTATAGTAACGAGACCCCCGTATAAAAACCACACGAAAGGAGCGAACCCCTATGAAAGCCAAACGCATTATAAGCATCCTGCTGACCGGCAGTATGCTGCTGTCCCTGCTGCCGGTGTCTGCACTGGCAGCCGCCCCGGTGTTCGATGCACCCGCCCAGACCACGGCCAAAAAGGCTGCACCCCTTGTACAGGAGGCCGACGTCTCCCGCAGCACCGAGGAGGAAGCCGCCACCCGCAGCAGCCGTGATCTGGACGCAGAGAACAACACCGCCGAAAGCATTACCATCGATCTGGACGCCAAAGGCAATCCCACAAGCCAAGGTGACGTTGCCCATTGGTACTACAACGCAACCGCCTTGTTCTTGAACTCCGGCACCTTCACCCTGCAGCCCTCCTCGGAGCCCGGGGCAGCAAGCGCATTGCAGCCGGGTCTCTTTATTAAGAGATCTGCCGAATTTAAGGGCGGCACCGCCGGCAATTGGACCACCAACCGGGGCACCATCTCCGGCGGCACCTTCCAAGGAGAAGCGTCCAACCAGGGCACCATCTCCGGCGGCACCTTCCAAGGGGATGTGAACAACAACTACCGGGGCACCATCTCCGGCGGCACCTTCCAAGGAGAAGCGTCCAACCGGGGCACCATCTCCGGCGGGACCTTTGAAAAGAAAGTGCTGCTCATGAATGGTGACGCTTCCATCACCATCAGCGACGGCCTGTTTGACGGCGTGGTTGTCAACAAAGGACGTTACGGCTCGCTTTCCATCACCGGCGGCCTGTTTACCAAAGATGTGGATGTATACACCATCAGCACGGGCAATCTTTCTATCACCGGCGGTTATTTTGTGGCAAAGCCTATCATGCCGCAAGGCAGCAACACCGGCTTTGCCACTGTGCGCGATCAGAATGGCAGAACCTTCCAAGTGCCTGTAAATGAAGACTTTTCTGAAAACGGCTACGGAACCCTTTATGTGCCTCACGGTACATCTGAGCAGGCAAACCCCATTACCGTAAAGACCGATACCGTATTGACCGACTGCCTTGCAGACGGCGAATCCATTATGGATAGCGTACAACAAAACGCGGACGGCAGTTACACCATCGAGGTATCCCAGCCGAAGTCCATCGTGCTGGTGACCGCGGAGCCTACACCGCCTACACTGGATGACTCCGAGATCGACTCGGCGTTCTCCTCCGGTGCAGCCGCACTTGGCATCGTGCTGGGCGCTGCGGGTCTGGGTTACCTTACCTATGCCTACGGTTCTTCCCTGTATCTGCACTATGCGCTGCCGGGCGGCTTTATCCCCTCTACCCGTCAGGAGCTGGCAACCGTCCTGTGGACGACTGCCGGCAAGCCCGACCCCGTAAGCACCGCATTGTATACCGATATCCCCGCTGACGCTATCGAGCAGCAGAAAGCCGCCCGCTGGTGCGCAGAGCAGGGTCTGCTCTCCGACCACGGCGCAACCTTCGGCCCGGACACCAAGGTGACCAATGCCCGCATCATCCGCGCATGGAACCGCCTGAAAAAAGTGCCCGTGACCATTAAATAATCATTTTCTCATTCATCCTTTCATGTACACCGCCGCCCGGCTTGTCTCCACAGGCCGGGCGGCGGTGTTTTCACTCCTCCATCTGCTTTGCCAGAAAGGCCGCTGCCACTGCAACCGCCTTGCACTGGGCGTCCTCCGGGCAGGCGGTGCGGTCCTCGGTCAACAGACCCACCGCGCCGGTCACGTCCCCGCCCGCCAGCACCGGTGCGGCGCATAGCAGCACCCGGGGTGCGCCCTCGCAGGGCAGCAGGGTCTTTTCCGGGTTGCCGGGGCTCTGGTAGGGCTTGCGGGCATCCATCAGCTTTTCCAGCGGCTGGCTGATGCTGCGGTCGGTCAGCTCCCGCCGTCCGCTGCCGCTGACCGCCAGAATGCGGTCCCTGTCGCACACAAAGGCGGTCAGCGCAAACTGGCGGCTGAGCACCTCTGCCAGCTGGGCGGCAAGGGTGTTCACCTCGCCCATGGGTGAGTACTTTTTAAAGATCACTTCCCCGTCGCCGGTGGTAAAGATCTCCAGCGGGTCGCCCCGCCGGATGCGCTGGGTGCGGCGGATCTCCTTGGGGATCACCACCCTGCCAAGCTCGTCGATGCGGCGCACGATACCGGTTGCTTTCATTATTTTACCCTCCTTGCGGTTTCCTTTGTATGTAGTATCTGTCAGCGGCGGCAAATTATACCGGCAGCGCATTTTTTGCTTTGCCCGCCGCATTGCGTTCCGGGCGGGGTTCTGCTACAATAAATAGGAATAAACCCGAAGAAAGCAGGTGTCCGCATGGCACACATCCTTATTCTGGGCGGCGGTGCCGCCGGACTGGCCGCTGCGCTGGCGGCTGCACAGGCCGCACCCGCTGCCCGCGTCACGGTGCTGGAGCGCAACCCCAAGGTGGGCAAAAAGCTGCTGGCTACCGGCAACGGCCGCTGCAATCTGGACAACACCGCCATTGCGCCGGAAAAATACTTCACCGCCGACCCCGCCGCGCTGCGGCCTTTGCTGGCGGCGGTGGATGCCGCCGCGCCGCTGGCGTGGTTTGAGCAGCTGGGGCTGTATACCCGCACCGATGAGGCCGGGCGGGTGTACCCCTATTCCAATCAGGCGGCAGACGTGCTGGCGCTGCTGGAGCTGCATTTGCAGCGGCACACCGTACAGCTGCGCACCGGCTGCACGGTAAGCACCCTGCGGCAGAGCAAGGGCGGCTACGCCGTGCAGTTTACCACCGCCGAGGGCGGCACCGAAAGCCTGCGGGCAGATGCCGTTATCTGCGCCATGGGCGGCGCCGCCGGGCCGCAGTTCGGCACGGACGGCTTCGGCACCCGCTTTGCCGCCGACTGCGGCGGGCAGATGCGCCCCCTTTACCCCTGCCTGACCGCCCTGCAATGCGCAAAGCCGAATAAGAGCCTTGCGGGCATCCGCGCCAAAGCCGCCGCCCGCCTGCTGGACGGCGACCGGGTATTGGCTGAAGAAATGGGCGAAGTACAGTTTACCGACTACGGGCTTTCCGGCATCTGCATCATGCAGCTGTCCGGCCTGCTTGCCCCCGGGCGCAGGCTGAGAGACCCTGTCGTGGAACTTGACCTGTTCCCGGAACTGAGCGAGATAGACCTGACCCGTCTGCTTGCCCGGCACGCTATCCAAACCGCATCCGACACCCTTGCCGGGTTCTGGACAGGGCTGTTGAACGTCAAACTGGGCTACGCCCTCTGGGAAGCTGCCAATATGCCCAACAACCGCTCGGTCAAGCAGATGCAGCCCCTTGCCCACACCGCCAAGCACTGGCGGTTCGAGGGGCTTACCCCCTGCGGCTGGCGGCAGGCGCAGACCACCGGCGGCGGGCTTGCCCTGACCGAGGTGGAACCGACCTTCCAGTTCAAGGGCTGTCCGGGGCTGTACTTTGTGGGGGAAACGTTGGACTGCGCCGGCAGCTGCGGCGGCTTCAACCTGCACTGGGCGTTCGGCAGCGGCCTTGCCGCCGGGCGGGACGCCGCAAAGCACCTTTGCAGCCGAAAACGATAAATAAAAAGGGATCCTGAAGCGCCGGTTGGCGCTTCAGGATCCCTTTTTTATTTACTCGCCCTTGGAAAGCAGCTTTGCACGCTCCAGCGCGGGGCGCAGTGCCAGATACAGCACCACGGCGCAGGCAGTGGAAGCCACACTGTTCACAAAGGTGACGCCGCCGGCGATCTTGGTCAGTGCCTGTGCCACGGTGTACTCCTGTCCAAAGATGTACACGTTGCGGAAGTAGCCAAGGAAGGGGTCGGTGAACACGTTCAGCAGCAGACCGGAACCCGCAGAGACGATCACCTTGACCAGATACCCGGCGCTGTGACGGTCCTGATCCCGCAGCTTGAACACCTTATGTGCCACGGCACCGCAGGTGATGCCGATGATGAACTTGAGCACGAAGGTGGTAATAGCGTAGCCCGGGTCACCGGCAAGGATATCCGCCAGCGCCAGACCGATGGCACCCGCCAGACCGCCGGATACACCGTCCAGCAGCAGCGCCGTCAGGGCGGTAAAGGTGTTGCCCAGATGGAACGAGGAGCCGCCGTAGAAGGGGATGCGGAAGAACAGGTAGGCCACCAGACTCAGCGCAGCCATCACGCCGGTAAGCGCCAGCTCGTGCACCGTAAAGCGGCGCTTGTACAGCACACTGAAAAACAGGATCAGGATAACGACGACTGCCAGCAGCAGCCACATTGCAGTAGTAGACATGATACTTTCCCTCCAATCGCGCCGATAACCCCACAAAACTACTTGACATTTGGGTGTCCGGCGGGTATGCTCCTATTATACGCAGAACTGACCCCATGAAAATACCCAGAATAAAGTTTTTTTATGGGGTCAGTTTGACGCAATGCCCAGACAGGAGGGACATTCTATGGTACATCTGACCACGGCACTGGACCCGGCTTCGGCGGTGCCGCTGTACGAGCAGCTCTACCGCAGCCTTGCCGCCGAGATGCGGGCGGGCACCCTGACGGCGGGCACCCGGATGCCCGGCAAGCGGCGGCTGGCGGCAGAGCTGTCGGTCTCGGTGAACACGGTGGACACCGCCTACCAGATGCTGGCAGCCGAGGGCTACCTGACCGCCCGGGAGCGCAGCGGCTTCACGGTGCAGGAGTATCTTGCCCTGCCGCAGGGGGTGCAGCCGCCCGCCGCCCATCCCACGCCGCCGGCAGAGCACCCCGCCGACACCGCCCCGCCGGTACAGTTCGATTTATCCACCCGGGGCGTGGACCCGGGGCTGTTCCCCTTCCGCACATGGGCGCGGCTGCAAAAGGAACTGCTCTACTCCGCGCCGGAACTGCTTACTCCCGGGGATGCCCGGGGCGATGCCGCGCTGCGGCAGGCACTGGCAGGGTATCTGGCCGAGTACCGGGGCGTGCAGTGCGACCCGGAACAGCTGGTGGTGGGCGCAGGGCTGGAATATCTTCTGGGGCTGCTGGCCCCGCTTCTGCCCGGCCCCGCTGCCGTGGAGACCCCCGGCTACCCCCGCGCCCGGCAGGTGCTGGAAAACAACGGCGTGCCCTGCCGCTGCCTGCCGGTGGATGCGGACGGGCTGTCGCTGACGGCTCTTTCCGCCAGCGATGCGGCGGTGTGCTACGTCACCCCCAGCCACCAGTTCCCCACCGGGGTCACCATGCCCGCCGGACGCCGGGCGGAGCTGCTGCACTGGGCGGCCCGCGCCCCGGGACGGCGGTACATCATTGAGGACGACTACGACTCCGAGTTCCGCTTTGACACCCGCCCGCTGCCCAGTTTGCAGGGCATGGCGGGCGCAGACGGCCCGGTGGTGTATCTGTCCACCTGCTCCCGCAGCCTTGCCCCGGGCATCCGCATTGCCTACATGGTGCTGCCTCGGCAGCTGCTGGGCGCGTGGCAGGCCAAGTACCGGCTGTACTCCGGCACGGTGGGGCGGTTTGAGCAGCAGACCTTGGCGCGCTTCATCACTGGGGGGTATTTCACCCGGCACTTAGCGCGGGAGCGTACCGCCTACAAAGCCCGCCGGGATGCGCTGGTAGCTGCACTGCGCACCTCCTTTGCACCGGAGGAGCTGACCCTTGCGGGGCTGCACACCGGTCTGCACCTGCTGGCGCAGCTGAAAGACCCGCCGCCGGACGCCGCCCTGCGGGCTGCTGCCCGGCAGTACGGGGTGCGCTGTTCCCTGCTGAGCGACTACGACCTGACCGGCACGGCGCATTCTGCCGCCGGGACGCTGGTGCTGGGTTATGGCTCACTGCCGGACGCGGACTGCGCCGCCGCCGGGGAGAGGTTGAAAAAGCTCTGCACCGCCGCCCGGGAGGCATCGGACACCGTATAGTGTCCGCCTGCCCAGTCCCCGGGCAGGGCGTCGGCGGTGATATCCACCGGCTCGGCGCTGGTGGCTAAAAATTCCAGCGTGCGTTCCAGTGCAGCAAGGTCTACGGCGGTCAGGCTGGTCAGCAGACTGCTGCTCACCTCTCGTAGACCCTGCGGCAGGGTGGTGGGCAGCAGCTCCAGCGCCTGCCGGAAAAACGCATCCCATACCACCGCCCGGGCGGCGGCGCTGCGCCGGGGCGAAAGAGCAGTATCGGCATCCAGCGCCGCTAAAAAGCTGTGGGCATCGGCGGCAGAGATGCCCTGCACCCCGGTGCCCTTGCCGTACCGCGCCAGCTGCTCCGGGGTGAGCGCCCCGGTAAAACCCACCCGCACTGCGCCGTACCGCGCCGCAAGCTTTGTCAGCACCGCCGGGGCGATGGCAAGATAATCGGTATCCTCCGGCAGGGCAAACACCTCGCCCAGCGCCTCCCGGCAGCGGGCGGGGCCTGCGGCGGCGTAACAATCCGCAAGGGGGACATTTTTGCCCCCGAAGGGCACTTCCAGCGCGGCGGGCACCGCCAGCAGATGGATGCAGTTCTGTCCGGCGTTCAGGTAAGCCAGCACAAAGCCCGGGGTCTCGTCTGCCACGCACAGCAGCACGGTGCACCGGTCGGCGGCTTTGGGCAGACGGATGGGCACCCCGCTCTGGCTTTTTGCGGCCTGCCGCAGACTGCTGCGCAGCTGGGCGCGGCTGAGCAGCACCGTGCCGCCCACCAGCGGCAGCAGCACCAGCAGGGCGGCGCACAGCGCCGCCCAGAAGGGACGCCAGCCGCTGCGTTTTGCGTGTTTCATGGCTCTGCCTCCTTTTTGTGCATAAAGCATAGCCCACCGGGCGACCCTTTATGCAGAAAGGCAGGGATGCTGTATGGATAAAACAAATACCCCCAACGAAAAAGACCGCGAGGAACAGGAGGACTTCTGGCTAACACTGGAACCCCTTCCCGCACCCGACCCCGAAAAACCCTCCGCACCGCATGAGGACTAAGGCTGTTGCATAGGATGCAGTAAAAAGGGGGGGATGGGATGCCGGAGCGGTTCATGCGGGGAATCGAGGCCGTGAACGGCATCGTGTGGGGGCCGATGGGGCTGGGGCTGCTCTTCGGCACCGGGCTGCTGCTGACGGTGCGCACCGGGGGTTTCCAGCTGCGGCGGTGGGGCTACTGGATGCGGCACACCCTCGGCGCCATCCTGACCGACCGGAGCGTCACCGCCCATACCGCCCGTGAGGAACAGGCCATCAGCCAGTTCCAAAGCCTGTGCACCGCGCTGGCGTCCACCATCGGCACCGGCAACCTTGTGGGAGTGGCGACAGCCATCCTTTCCGGCGGGGCGGGGGCGGTGTTCTGGATGTGGGTCATGGCGCTGCTGGGCATGATGACCAGCTACGCCGAGAACGTGCTGGGCATCTACTACCGCCGCAAAGACCCGGCGGGCGGCTGGCGCGGCGGGCCGATGTACTACCTGCGGGACGGCCTTGGCGGCAAGCCGGGGCGGGGGCTGGCGGTGCTGTTTGCCGCGTTCTGTGCGCTGGCAAGCTTTGGCATCGGCAACCTGAGCCAGCTCAATTCCATTGCGGGCAATCTGAAAGCGGCCTTTGGCGTGCCGGAGGCCGTCACCGGCGCAGTGCTGGCGGCAGTATCGGCAGTGATTTTGTTGGGCGGGCTCAAGCGGGTGGCCGCTGTGGCAGAAAGGCTTGTCCCAGCCATGGCGCTGCTGTACATCGTGGGTGCGCTCACCGTGGTGGGGGTGCATATCACCGCCGTCCCGGCGGCGCTTGCCGCCATCGTAAAGGGCGCGTTCGGGCTGCGCGCCGCCGGTGGGGGCATCGTAGGCTATGGGCTGTCCCGGGCGGTCACTTGGGGCTTCAAGCGGGGTGCTTTTTCCAACGAAGCGGGGCTTGGCTCCTCGGTGATGGTGCACGCGGCTTCCAACGTAAAAGAGCCGGTGCAGCAAGGGATGTGGGGCATTTTTGAGGTGTTTGCGGACACCATGGTGGTGTGCACCCTGACGGCGCTGGTGGTGCTGACCTCCGGCTTTGTGGATCTGGACACCGGGCGCATTGCCGCCGGGGCGGCGGGCAGTGCACTGGTGGGGCAGGCCTTTGATGCCGTGTTCGGCACGCTGGGGTCAAAGCTCATCGCAGTGTGCATCCTGCTGTTCGCCTACTCCACCACTCTTGGCTGGAGCTGCTACGGCTGCAAAGCCGTGGAGTATCTCTTCGGCGCAGGGGCAGGGGCGGGCTACCGGGTGCTGTTCGTGGCGCTGATGCCGGTGGGCGCGGTGATGCGGCTGGACCTTGCATGGACGCTTTCCGACACCTTCAATGGCCTGATGATGCTGCCGAACCTCATCGGCGTAATTGCGCTGTCCGGTACGGTGGTACGCATCACACAGAACTATCTTGCCCGCAAGCTGCACGGCAGCGCCGCGCCGCCGCTGTTGTCGGCGGGTGAGACGATGCGGAAGCCATTTTAAATCGTCAGCCCTGCCCCTTGTCCCGGGGCGGGGTTTGTGCTATGCTAAGGGGTACAAGCGATTTTTTGCGCTGAGAGGAGGAACCCCATGGCCGCCGTAAAAACACGGAATACCGCTACCCTTATGACCAAGGGCAGCATTGTAAAAAGCCTGCTGCTGTTTGCCCTGCCGCTGATCTTCGGCAACCTGCTGCAGCAGATGTATAATACCGCCGACAGTATCATCGTGGGCAATTTTGTGGGCAGCAATGCCCTTGCCGCCGTGGGCTCCAGCGGGTCGCCCATCTACCTACTCATCGGCTTCAGTCAGGGACTTGCCGTGGGTGCGGGCGTGGTGGTGTCGCAGTATCTGGGCGCGGGCGACCACAAGGAGACCCGCGAGGCGGTGCACACCGCCCTTGCCATTGCAGTGGTCATGGGGCTTTTGCTGACGGTGGGCGGCGTTGCCTGCGGGCGCGCTTTGCTGGTGGCCATGAACACCCCCGCCGAGGTGCTGGCCGACGCTGTGACCTATATCCGCATCTACTTTGGCGGGGTGCTGTTCAGCGTGGTGTATAACATGACCGCCGGCATCCTGAACGCCGCCGGCAACTCCCGGCGCTCGCTGGTATATCTGGCATGGGCGTCGGTGACCAACATCGTGCTGGACTTTGTGTTCATCGTGGGGCTGCGGATGGGAGTGGCAGGTGCCGCCATCGCCACAGACCTGAGCCAGCTGGTGTCCTGCGTGCTGAGCCTGCGCTTTCTGATGAAAAGCGAGGACGCCTGCCGGGTGGAACTTTCCGCCATCCGGCTGCACCGCAAAATGGCAGGCCGCATCATCCGGGTGGGTCTGCCCACCGGCATCCAGAACATGGTCATCTCCTTTTCCAACGTGCTGGTGCAGGCCAGCGTGAACAGCTACGGCGCCGCCGCCATGGCGGGCTTTGCAGCCTACATGAAGATCGATGGCTTCAACATTCTGCCGGTGAGCAGCATCAGCATGGCAGCTACCACCTTTGTGGGGCAGAACTACGGCGCGGGGCGTCTGGACCGGGTAAAGCGCTCGGTGTGGGTCACCCTTGCTATTGGGGTCATCTACACCCTTTGCACCGGCGCGGCGCTATTGGCCGGGCAGGACGCCATTCTGCACCTGTTCACCGCCGACGAGGCCGTGGTCACCTACGGCAAGCTGGCCATGCGGTGGTTCTGTCCGTTCTACTTCCTGCTCAGCATCCTGCACGGCCTTGCCGGTGCCGTGCGCGGCACGGGTGCCAGCATCCCACCCATGGTGGTGCTGCTGGTCTCGCTGTGCCTGTTCCGTGTGGTGTGGATCCAGTTTTTGCTCCCCTTCTTCTCCGGCATCGAGGGCGTGTTCATCCTCTACCCCGTCAGCTGGGGTCTGGGCGCATTGCTCATGATCCTGTATGCGTGGAAGGGCAAATGGATGGAGTATCATACATAACATTTTTACAAACAACGACCCGCCGCACTGAAAGAGATGCGGCGGGTCGTTGTTTTTCAGGTACTCCTGTCGGGGCAGCTTACCATGCAAAGCCCACGGAGTCCATGTCGATCTTCTTTTCCATCAGCCCCAGACGGCTCTCGATGAAGTTGACAGCCATATCCGGCCACTGGGCGATCTGGGTGTAGTAGTCCACATAGCCCTTGGTGCCAGTGCCCAGACCCACACCGTGGGGCGCATCAGGTGCCAGATAGAAGCTGAAGTCCGTGAAGATATTTGCGCACTCCGGCAGAGAGGGCAGCATCATCGCACTCAGGCCATCTTTCTGACCCACAACACCAAAGACCGGAGGCAGGTTGGGGTTCTTCGTGAAGTTCAGACCAGTGACGAACAGTCCGTAGATGGGAATCGCCACATTCAGGTCAGCGCTCTCATGGTCCACAGCATCGCAGACGTAGCTGGGGTAGACCTTATCCGGGGTATTCGTAGTGCCGAACTGGTCGGCCACCACCTGCATTACATTCATGCCGCCGGCAGAGAAGCCCACAGCGATCATGATATCGGTCTTGCCGATGTGTTTTTCAGAGGCGTTGTGGCGGATGTAGCGGATAGCACGGGCCAGATCCAGCTGCTGATCCACAGCGGCATAAGGGTTGACGCGGCGCTGCAGCACAAAGGCGTTGTAGCCGTTCTTGTTGAAGAACTCGGCCACCGGGTAGCCTTCCACCACGTTGTTGCGGTGGGTGCTGCCGCCGCCTGCAATAATGATCACGTTGCCCTTCACCTTGCCCTGATCTCGCAGCAAGTACGGGTTCAGGAAGGGACGGAAGCCCTCGTTATCGTAGCAATTTTCCCAGTTGGTGGGCAGCGGAGATTCCACGGCCATCTGATCTCCCCAAATTTCCCAAACGGTGCTCTTGGGGTCCTTGATCTGGCGCAGCGCCTTGCGGGCATTGGTCAGAGCAACACACATATCGTAGTGGGAGGCGTTGATACCGGGCACAGGTGCACCGTCCACCTTCTCGTACTGAGCACGGGACAGCTTGTGGAACAGCACATAGAACTTGTCAAAATCGCCCCGGAAAGCAGCCGGATAAAAGGCCACCTCGCGTGAGAGACGGAGTTCCTCTGCCACCATGGCCTGCACCTCAGCATCGGTGTGCACGCCAGCGTTTTCAGCAAAGGATGCGGGCGCCATGCCAGCCACTGCGCCCATGGTCACAGCAGAAGCGGCAGAAAGCTTCATAAAGTCTCTTCTGTTCATCATCATTTCTCCTTTTAAATGCAGACGGCTCATTTGTGCAGAGCAAAGCCGCCCAAAGCTGTGCAGCAAACGCCCTGCTGCCGGGCCCGATAGCCATTCCAGTTGTATCATGCCATCGAAATCTGCACAAATCGTACCAC